>Ga0307379_10012871_pt1 | contig 10872 bp, 10 predicted proteins | sample UN2MG_FD_202237 | JGI IMG/M metagenome (GOLD analysis project Ga0307379, IMG submission 202237) | Soil microbial communities from Risofladan, Vaasa, Finland - UN-2 | ecosystem: Environmental > Terrestrial > Soil > Coastal area > Acid sulfate soil | place: Finland: Risofladan, Vaasa | collected... | reverse complement strand
GGCAACCGCCGAGCCCGTCGAGACGATCCTGCTCGGGACCGGAGTTCAGCGACCGCCCGGCGATGCGGAAGCCGAGCAGACCTTCGTAGAAGGCCACGCTCCGGTCGAGATCCATCACCGAAATGGCCGTGTGATCGTAGCCACGAATGCCTGCGCCCGTCCCTTGATGCCAGACCGGCGCACCGGCGCCTTCGGGGAAGAAGATCAGCTCCAGCGGATGCCTTTCCGGATCGCGGAACTTGAAGGCGGTGACGCTCCCCGTATTGGGCGGCAGAAGCACCGGTCCGCCTTTGGTGATCGCGCCCGGCGACCCGCCTTCGAGCCGCTTCCACGCCGCTTCGATATCGCCGGTGACAAGCGCGACGTGCTCGAACCACTGATCGTTCGAGGCGCGTAGAGCGGGATAGGGACGTCCAGGCGGGTCGAACGCCACCAGCTTGATCACGTGCCCTCCGAGCATGACGTCGACGGCGCGCGCCGTGGTGCCCTCATCCAGCCCGAGCAGACTGTTCCAGGCCGGATCGCCCAGGGTCTGTTCCGGCCCCACATCGAGACCGAGCCAATCGCGATAGAAGGCGGCGATGCCAGGCAAGTCTGACACCGTGATACTGACCCTGATGAGTTGCGTGACCGGCATCGCCGTCCTTACTTGAAGCCGCCAGGCCGGACACCGGCCCAGATCTTGGCGTCGAGTTGCACCACCATCAGCGAGGCCGGCTGATCGCCGACCGTGCCGGAGCGATGCCCGACCCGGCCTTCGGCGTCGGGCTTCGAATTCTGATCGCCGCCGAACGACGGCTCCCCCGGCCCCATTTCCACCCGCGTGCCGTCCATGGTCTCCACGAACCAGCGGCCCGACACCGGCACAATCCATTGCGGCTTCGGGTTCTCGTGCCAATCGCCGACCCAGCCGACCGGCAGGACGCAGAACAGGAGGCTCGCCTCCGACGTCAGCAGATGGTCGTTCCACTGGGGCGCGGCCTTGCCGCCCATGCTCTGCATTTTGAAGTCGGTGAGCGCTGCGCGCGTCTGGTGGGTCACGCCCGCATCGTCGGTCCACACATGCCAGTAATCGAGCGTCGGCGGATGGTCGGTCACCATCCCTCTCCGGCGCTGTCGATCATCGTGACCTCGGCTTTAGCCGGCGCCGAGACCTTCTCGATGTCCTTGCCGACCGACTGGATGAAGCCGCTCGCATACATGACGAAGATCAGTCCGCCCACGAGGCCGAAATTCTTGAAGAAGTCCCAGACATGGGAATAGCCCTCGCTTTGCGGCGACCAGAAGCGGGGATAGGTCCAGAAATTGTGGTAGACGACCGCCGTGACCGCGCAATAGCCGGCGAGGACGAAGGCCGCGATGCCGTCATAGAAGCCGAACACGATCATGGGCGGGGTCAAGAGCTCGACCGCCATGGCCAGGACCAGAAGGATCGGGCCACCCGGCAGGGCACCGGAAGTCGCCTGTTTCAGGGCGTTTTTCCAGTTGAACACCTTGTCGAGAAAGCTGAACGGGAAGATCCAGACGATAAAAATCCGCGCCAGCACCGACAATGCGTCGTTGATCAGCCAATCCATCGTCAGCCCTCCTCTCGATAGATTCGCGAAGATAACGAAGCCTCGGCGAAGTGGGCGGCGATCACAACCCTTGTTAGGCATATCCTTCCGGACGGCACGCCCGCATTAACAAAGGCTTCTTTTCCTTGCTCCATAAAGTTTTCTTTCTCCATGGAGTCAGTCTTGCGCCAATGATCAGGATGAAATCGGCCCCCCGACATCACATGGTCACCCGCCGTTTGGCTCTTCTCGGAGCCGCCGCAACTGCAAGTGGCCTCGGCTTGCTATCTGGTTTCCCCAGTTTTGCGCAGTCCACCAAGGCTGCGAACCCCTCCACGCCCACTACGGACGCGGCCGCAATGCCGAGAGCAGGTGCCCAGGTCATTCCCTATCCGGCTCCAAACCCGTTCGGCCTGGGTAAGAACCGCGGTCTCGCGCTCGGCGGGGGAGGCGAATGGTTCGAAGCATGGCAGCTTGCCTACATCACCACGCTCGCCAAAGGCGGCGTCGATCTCGCGAGTGCCGAGGCCGTGGTCGGCACGTCGGCGGGCTCCCTGCTCGGCACCATGTTGACCAGTGGCCGCATCGCGCAGGAAGCTAATGAGTTTGTCTGGTTCACCAAACACCCGGAGGTGATGTCGCGGATGATGGTAGCCAACACCGGCGCGGCCAGCCAGAAGCGCGCCCGGGAATTGCAAGCGAAAACGAGCAGCCATGATCCGGCTGCCATCCAGGCCTTGGGCCGCGCCGCCATGGCGTCGAACAACGCGCCGGTCGCCACCCTTCAACAGTCGCTCCAAACCATCATCGGTCCGCTCGTCTGGCCAAGCCCAGCCATGCACACCACCACCAACGACTGCTACACCGGCGAGCGCGTCGTGGTCTCATCCGATAGCGGCATTCCAATCAATCACGCTGTTTCGGCGTCCGTGTCGCTACCGGGTTCTTTTGGGCCGACCTGGATCGACGACCATTACTGTATGGACGGCGGAATGTCCCGCTCGGGCACCCATGCGGATCTCGTGGCGGGCGCGAAACGCGTGATGGTAATCGCCCTCAGCAATGGCAGCCCCGAGTTCGCTCAGCTTAGCCCCTTCCATGCGCCCATCCAGGAGGAACTGGACGTCGTCAAGAGAAGCGGCAGCGAGGTGTTCGTGACTTTCGCCAATCCGCCGAAGAGTACCAATCTCATCGATCCGAAGGAAATGCACATCGCGATGCAGCTGGGCTTGGCCAAGGCCAATGCCGACCTCCCGCGTGTCAAAGCATTCTGGAACGGCTAATCCGCTGGGCGAGGTGGGCGGCGATCACAAGCCTTACGACGCAGATCCTTCCGGTAACGGTACGCCCGCTTTAACGAAGGCTTCGCACTGGCGCCGCGTCACCTCGGCGAGATCCGCGCCGGCGATGGCGTCGTTGAACAGCTGGAAGTAGTTCAGCTCGGCGTTGAGATGCAGGAACACGCCGCCGAGCCCGATCGCCGCGCGATCTATGAACACGAACTCGCGCGGCACCGTGACCGGTCCCAACGCGCGCAGACCCTGATGCACTTTGAACGCCTCCTGGCGGCCATAGGCGCCCGGCTTCACATCTTCGGCGATGGTCCGCACACGGTCCTCGAGCATCGGGCCGTAGATGAAGTGCGCCCAGATATTCAGAATGTCGATCAGCTCGTTGGAGAGCCCGGCGAAGCCCCAGGTCTCATACGCGTGCACGACGAGCGCCCGGTCGTTGCGCAACAGCCCATGATAGAGATCGACCACGCCTTGGATGAATTTCGGCGCGAAGGTCCGCATGCAGCCATAGTCGAGCAGGTTGATGCCGGCGGCCTTGCCGTCCGCATCCTCGAACACGGTGTAATTGCCGAGATGGGGATCGCCGTGGATCACCCCATAGTGGCTGAAGGGGAACCACCAAGCGCGGAACATGGCCCGGGCGATTTGGTTGCGCTCTTCCAGCGGACGGTCCGTGTAATCGAGAAGCCGCCGTCCCTCCAGCCAGGTCATGGTGAGGAGCCGCCGCGTCGACAGCTCGGGGAGAATGTCTGGCACGCGGACCATCGGATCGCTCTCGAAGATAAGCCCGTAGAGCCGCGTGTGCTTCGCCTCCAACGCGTAGTCGAGCTCCTCGCGGAGCCGCGCCGAGATCTCCTTCAGCATCTCCGAGGTCTCCACCGCCGGGCTCATGCGGCGATGGATGGAGAACAGCATGCCGAGCTGGACGAGGTCGGCCTCCACCGCCGACTGCATGTCCGGATATTGCAGCTTCACCGCCAAGGAGCGCCCGTCATGGGCGGTCGCGCGATGCACTTGGCCGAGCGAAGCCGACGCCGCGGCCTCATGCGCGAACTCCGCGAACTTCGACTCCCAGTCTGGCCCAAGCTCCGCCGCCATGCGCCGTCGCACGAACGACCAGCCCATGGGCGGCGCCTGGCTCTGCAGCTGACCGAGCTCGGCGGCATATTCGGCCGGCAGCGCCTCGGGGATGGTGGCCAGAAGCTGCGCCACCTTCATGATCGGACCCTTCAGGCCGCCAAGTGCGGCGGCAAGCGAGGCGGCGTCCTTGTCGCGCTCGGGGTCGAGCCCGAACAGACGCCGTCCGGCCATGCGCGCGGCCACGCTCCCCACATTGGCGCCCACGCGCCCATAACGCTTGGCGCGGGCGCTGAATCTGTTCTTCTCGTTGTCGGGCGCGTCGGTCATCCGGTCTCGGTCAGGGTGTGACGAAAAGAAATTCACGCAAGGGCGGGTCTTCCCTCATAAAGGTCTCCCCTCATATAGGGCTCGATCCTGGCTCGCGCCCGTCCCTGCCGCATTTGCCGTCAAAGACCCGCTAATTCGATGTCGAAAATCCTGAGAGTGATTGTCGCAGCCTGTCTCGCCCTTGGCGCCGCGCTGACCGCGCTTGGCGTGCTCGCCAATTGGTACCCGGCCCTCGACATCGTCAATGACGGCCTCCCTTTCCTCGCCACCGGCGCGCTGGCGTTGCTCGCGCTGGCCTTTGCCACGCGCGGGCGCCGCCTGATCGGCGGGGCGGCCGTCCTGCTCGCCGTCGCCTTCGCGCTCCTGCTCTCAGGCCTCCCCGGCGCGGCCCCCGAGGCGCCGGCAGGCAGCGAGCGCTTCTTGCGCGTCGCGACCTTCAATCTTTGGGGCGGCAACGATCACACCAAGACCGTCGCCAAGTTCTTGGACGAGATCGACGCCGGCGCCGTCGTGCTCGAAGAAGTGCGCGATCATCACCGCGCCTTTCTCGATAGTCTTCAGATCCGCTATCCCTATCGCAGCGGCGAGGAGGGCCTCGTCACCCTGTCCAAATATCCGATCCTGGAAGACGGCCGCGGCGACCGCGAAGGTTATCCCCCGTGGATGTCGCTCATCATTCGCTGGGTTCGGCTCGACGTGAACGGCAAGCCTATCGAGCTCGCCGGCGTCCATCTCGCCAGGCCCTTCTATCCCGAGCTGCAGCAGGACGACATCGTGGCCCTCACCGCCTTCGTGCAAAGCCGAAGAGGCCCGCTGATCCTTGCCGGCGATTTCAACATGGCGCCGTGGACGGTCAAGCTGAAGAGATTCACGAAAGCGACGGGGCTCGGCCGCTTCAATACCTTCTATCCCACCTGGCCCATGCGCTTGCGAGACATCCCGGTCCTGCCGTTCGTCCCCATCGACAACGTGTTCGCATCGTCCGATTTCGCCAAGATCGGCGCCACTGTCGGCCCGCGCCTCGGCTCCGATCACCGGCCTGTGATCGCCGACCTCGCTCTCATCGAATAGGATCGGCGGCTAAGCTGGAGACGCTCTCATGATCTTACGAACCGTTCTCGCCATGTGTTTCGCCCTCATCGTGTCGTCGCCGTCCCTCGCGGCGACTGAAGGCCCGCTGTCCATCGAGGTCTGGAAGTCCCCCACCTGCGGCTGCTGCGGCAAATGGGTGGAGCACCTCGAAGCGAACGGCTTCGCCGTGAAGGCCAAGAACACGTCATCGGCGATGCTCGACCGCATCAAGCGCCAGGCCGGCATCGAGGAGACGCTCGCCTCCTGCCACACGGGGCTGATCGACGGCTACGCCATCGAGGGTCATGTCCCCGCCGAAGACATCAAGCGGCTTCTAAAGGAGCGTCCGGACGCCATCGGCCTTAGCGTGCCGAACATGCCGATCGGCTCGCCGGGCATGGAGCAGCCGGGCGGCGAGACGGAGCCTTACGACGTTCTGCTGGTGAAGAAGGACGGCAGCGCCGAAGTCTTCGCCCGCCACTGACGTCGCCACTCACTCCTTGACGAATTTGTCCAGCGCGCTGCGGTAGGACCGCATGGCCCGGCGCGCGACATCGAGTTCGGCCTCGAGCGCGAGCGTGTCGGGCGATTTGGGACGGGGCCGCCGCGCCGCCACCAGAAGCAGCGCCAGCACCGCCATCGGCGTGAGGAAGTCGGTGACGAGGATCGGTCCGGCATTGCCCTGCGTGAGGTTGCCGTAGTTCACGATGTCATGCACATGCCCGATGCCGGCGCCGACCAGGAAGCACGACGCCGCGATAGCCACCGCGACCCGCGCGTAGAAGCCGGTATAGGCCGCGTAGAGGCTGGCGAGCCCTAAGCCCAGATTGGCGTAGCCCACCTCGAACTGGAACGGGCTCGGATCCCAGCCGATGGCCTCGGCGGCTTGGTCGGGGAAAAACACGTGGCCGATGAAGGCCCACAAGCCGAGCAGCCCGAGCGGGAAGATAAACAGATAGCGCAGCAGCCGGTCGATGACGAAGGTGGAGAGGAACGGCCTCGGCCCCCGCAACACGGCGACGCCCCAGCTGAGGATCGCCGCGGCCCAGAGGAGGATCGGCACCAGAGAGACTTGGGCATCAGATCCCATCGCAAGCCCCAGTCAGTTGCAGGACGCCGGCAGGGTAACGGCCTTCGTCCCTCTATCGAAACAACGATCACCGCAGGGAAGTTTCAGGCGCCCGTCGATCAGCATCGTGCGGCCGTGGCCCGCGCGGTCGACGAAGGAAATCGCGCTTTCGGATTCCTCGACCGAGACAATCCCGAAGGCCGGCGGAAAGACATCGTCCACACCCCGCAGCGCGATCCCCCGGCGCGCGGCCTCGTCGCGGATCGCATGCGCCGCATCGCTATAGGGGCCGAGAAAGCAGATGAACTGCCAATCGCCGCCGTTGATCCGCGCGGGCTCGAACCGGTCGACCTTCTCTCCCTCCATGAAGCCGCTCGCATAGACGTAATCGGGGTGCCCCTTGTCGTAGCGGGTCCAGCGTTCCCAAAGCAGTCCGATGGCCGCGACCGCGAGCAAGAAGGCCGGAAGGCCCACCGCCACGGCGAGCGCGATCCATGCCCACTTTCTGATGCGCGCGCCCGTCACCCCATCTCTTCGAGTTCGTCGATCAAGCCCTCGATGACTTTCAGCCCCATGGACCAGAAATGCGGCTCCGAGGCATCGAGCCCGAACGGCGCCAGCAACTCCTTGTGGTGCTTGGTGCCGCCCGCCGCGAGCATGTCGAGATAGCGCTCGGCGAAGCCTTTGTCGGCCTTCTCGTAGACGGCGTAGAGCGAGTTCACCAGGCAATCGCCGAACGCGTAGGCGTAGACATAGAACGGCGAGTGGATGAAGTGCGGGATGTAGCACCAGAAGTTCTCGTATTCCGGCCTCAGCTCGATCGCCGGCCCCAGGCTCTCGCGCTGCACGTCGAGCCAGATCTCGCCGAGCCGCTCAGCCGTGAGCTCGCCTTCGCGCCGCTCCTCATGCACCTTGCGCTCGAAACTGTAGAAAGCGATCTGCCTGACCACGGTGTTGAGCATGTCCTCCACCTTGGCGGCCAGCAGGGCTCTCCGCTCGCGCTTGGTCGGCGCCTGATCGAGCAGCTTCTTGAAGGTCAGCATCTCGCCGAATACGCTCGCCGTTTCGGCCAGCGTCAGCGGCGTCGGCGCCATCAGCGGGCCCTGCGCATTGGCGAGCACCTGATGCACGCCGTGGCCGAGCTCATGCGCGAGGGTCATCACGTCGCGCGGCTTGCCCTGATAGTTGAGCAGAATATACGGGTGCGCGCTCGGCACCGTGGGATGGGAGAAGGCGCCTTGCGACTTCCCTTCCCTGACCGGCGCATCGATCCAGCCTTCGGCAAAGAAGCGTCCGGCGATGTCGGCCATGCGCGGCGAGAAATTCCCATACGCGGTGAGCACGGTCTCTTGCGCGTCCTTCCAGTCAATCACCTGCTTGGGCTCTTCCGGCAACGGCGCGTTGCGGTCCCAATACATCAGCGTCTTCTTGCCGAGCCACTTCGCCTTCATGGCGTAGTAGCGGTGCGACAGCCGCGGATAGGCATCGCGGATCGCCGCGACCAGCGCGTCGACCACCTCCCGCTCGACACGATTGGCGAGGTGACGGCTATCGGCGACGTCGGCGAACCCGCGCCAGCGGTCGGAAATCTCCTTGTCCTTGGCCAGCGTGTTGGTGATGTGCGTGAACAGCCGCACATTGTCCTTGAACACTTTAGCCAAGGCTTCGGCGGCCTCTTTGCGCTTCTTCCCGTCCGGATCGAGCAGGCGGTTCAGCGTCGGCTCGAGGCTCAGCTTCTCTCCGTCGATCTTGAACCGGAGCGACGTCATGGTCTCGTTGAACAGCCGGTCCCAGGCGCCACGCGCGGTCACCGCCTTCTCGTGGAAGAGTTGCTCGAGCTTGTCCTCGAGCTGGTAGGGCTTCTCTTTCCGCAGGTCCTCGATCCAAGGGCGGTAGTGGCCGAGCGCGGGATCGCTCATCGCCTTTTCGAGCGCGGCGTCGTCGAGCCGGTTGAGCTCGAGCGGGAAGAACAGGAGCTTGGAGGAGATCGCGGTGATCTTCTCCTGGATGTCGCCATAGAATTTCTGCCGCCGCGGGTCCGCGGTGTCCGCCGCATAGAGCAGGCTCGCATAGGACACGATGCGGCCCATGATGTCGTTCAGCGCCTCGAACTCCCGCACGGCCTGCGCCAGCGCCACGCCGCCCTTGCCGCCATCGAGGAGTTCCCCGAGCTTGCCCGCATAGCGCTCATTCATGGCCTCGGCGGCCCGCGTGGCCGTTTCGACATCGGTCTTCAGCACCGGCGATTCGGGCGCGTCGTAGAGATCGCCCAGGTTCCACTCCGGAAGATCGCCGAAGTTCGGCTTGCCCCCAGGCTTTGCCTTGCTCTTGTCCGCGTGGGTCGCGGCATGAAGGGGGTGGGGACGCCAAGCGTTCAGGGTGGGCAGCATCGATACAAAAATCCTCGTTAGCGGTGGCCAGCACCTAGTGTGGGAAGGCGCACGCGCGCCCGCAAGGCCCAAACTGACGCTTCTTTTTGGCGGTTCTACAGGCGGCGCAGCAACAACTTCACCAAAATCGAACTGAGATAAAGAAGATGTTTACCCTTCCAGTGCACAGTTTTGGCACAGCAAGGGTCCGCATCAGGCCAAGTGTTCGGCTCAAGCGACGCCTCTGCCTCGTTAGTTTTTGCGTAACTTAGTGAGTTCTGCGTCATGCCCAAGCGCGTTCTGGTCGTCGATGACGACCCTACTCAACGTCGTATTCTCCAAGAGACCATCAAGCGGTTCGGCTACAACGTCGAAACCGCTGACAGCGGCGACAACGCGATTGCCGCGTTGAAGGCCGACGCCTCCGGCGAAATCTGCCTCATCCTGCTCGACCTGGTCATGCCAGGCACCGACGGCATGGCGGTGTTGTCCGCGATGCGCTCCTTGCCGCGCAAGCCGCCGGCCATCGTGCAGACGGCCCATGGCAGCATCGATGCGGCCATCTCGGCCATGCGCGCCGGCGCCGTCGACTTCGTGGTCAAGCCGGTGAGCCCCGAACGGCTCGAGGTTTCCATCAAGAACGCGCTCAAGATCGAGGCGCTGGCGGGCGAGATCACCCGCATGAAGGCCACCGCCAACGGCGATCTCGGCTTTGCCGATCTCATCGCCGGCAGCGAGGCCATGAAGCGCGTCATCGAGCTCGGCAAGCGGGCCGCTAATTCCAGCATCCCCGTCCTCATCGAGGGCGAGTCGGGCGTCGGCAAGGAAATCATCGCCCGCGCCATCCAGGGCGAAAGCGTCCGGACGTCAAAGCCTTTCGTCACCGTCAATTGCGGCGCGATCCCCGAGAACCTGGTCGAGAGCATCCTGTTCGGCCATGAGAAGGGCTCCTTCACGGGCGCCTCCGAGAAGCGCGCCGGCAAGTTCGTCGAGGCCGACGGCGGCACGCTGTTCCTCGACGAGATCAGCGAACTGCCGCTCGACGCTCAGGTGAAGCTGCTGCGCGCCTTGCAAGAGGGCGAGATCGATCCCGTGGGCGGCAAGCAGTCCGTCAAGGTCGACTTCCGCCTCATCTCGGCGACCAACCAGAACCTGATCACCCAGGTGCAGGAGGGCCGCTTCCGCGAGGACCTCTATTACCGCCTCAACGTCTTCCCCATTTGGGTGCCGCCCTTGCGGGAGCGCCTCGAGGACGTGGCGGAGCTCGTCCGCCATTTCACCGCCCGCTTCGCCGCCGAGGAAGGCAAGCACATCGACGGCATCGACGCCGACGCCTCCGCCATGCTCCAGCGCTATTCCTGGCCGGGCAATATCCGCCAGCTCGAGAACGCGGTGTTCCGCGCCGTGGTCCTCGCCGACGCGCCCATGCTGACGGTGAACGAGTTTCCGCAGATCGCGGCCCATGTGGAAGGCTATGCGGTCACCGTACCGCCGGCGCCTGCGCCGAAAGATCTCACGCCGCGCATCAACGGCCCCGTCATGCTCGGCCAATCGGCGGGCGCGCCGGCCACGATCCACGTGCCGTCGGCCAACGGCAAGGATGCCGTGGGCATCGCGGCGCTCAGCGATAGCGGCGACATCCGCTCGCTGGAAGCTGTCGAAGCCGACATGATCCGGCTTGCCTTCGGCCGCTATCGCGGACGGATGACGGAGATCGCCAAACGGCTCGGCATCGGCCGGTCCACGCTCTATCGGAAGATGCGCGAGATCGGCCTCGAGGCGCGGCCCAACTAGGGCGAAGGCGCGGTCTTTCGGCCCCGCCTGGCAGATATCGATGATCGGCACGAATGCCACAGTGAGGGGAAAAAGCGGGCTGGGGAGCCTTTAAGTCGCCGCGTGGTATGGCCAATTACGGGGGCGCCAGGCTAACGTCCGGCCACGACTGACTCGGCTGATTCGGCCAGAGGGAGCTTATCCATGAGGCCCGTCTACAGTATTGCGTTGTCCTTGTTTCTAGCCGCGCCCTTGAGCGCGCCGGCATTTGCTGCCGAGCCCGATGCGCCTGACGCCCTGATCACCAGGACCGAAGCCATCCGGATCGCGGT
>Ga0307379_10012870_pt1 | contig 10872 bp, 14 predicted proteins | sample UN2MG_FD_202237 | JGI IMG/M metagenome (GOLD analysis project Ga0307379, IMG submission 202237) | Soil microbial communities from Risofladan, Vaasa, Finland - UN-2 | ecosystem: Environmental > Terrestrial > Soil > Coastal area > Acid sulfate soil | place: Finland: Risofladan, Vaasa | collected... | reverse complement strand
GTTGCGCGGCCGCAACACTCGTCTCGCGATGTGCTCTCGCCTGATTTCGATCAGCACACCGGGTCGATCGGCGCTGGAGGAGCATGGCGCATCTGCTCAAGACTGTCGAAAGAACAAGGGCGCAAGGCCGCTATCGGTCGCGCGCGGCGACTGGGGGACATCAGATGAAGAAGCTCACGACAGGAATAGCGGCGACGGCCGTGTTCGCGGCATGCCTGGCGAGCGGTACGCTGCCGGCGGCGGCGGGCGACGAGCATGGGAATTTCATGATCCGCGGGCTGGTGACGGTGGTGGAGCCGGAGACGGACGCCACGGTTCGGGCTGGAGGCGCGGTCATTCCGGGGGCGGACGGCGATGTCAGCACCGAGGTCATCCCGGCAACGACGCTCACCTATTTCTTCAACGACAATCTCGCGGTCGAGCTGTTCTGCTGCTTCGCCAAGCATGAGGTCAAGGGCGAGGGCTCTATCGCCGGTCTTGGCGAGATCGCCGACACCTGGATCTTCCCGCCGGCGCTGACCGCCCAGTACCACTTCAACAGCGGCGGCAAGTTCAAGCCCTATGTGGGTGCAGGCCTTCAGTACATCGTCTTCTTTGACGAGGGCACGGGCGCCAACCGGCTCGGTGCCACGAAGGTCAATATCGACGATGCCTTAGGCTTCACGCTGCAGGCGGGCCTCGACGTGTCGATCGGCAGCGGCTGGTATCTCAACGCCGACGTGAAGAAGACCTGGCTCGATACGGAAATCTCTTGGAATGGCACGGGCGTGCGGGCCGATGCCGATCTTGACCCGTGGATTGTCTCCGCCGGCCTAGGCTATCGCTTCAATCTCAGCGACGTGTTTGGCCATCGCGCACAGACCGCCTCAATACCCATAAAGTAACAAAGAGAGTTGGGGTGGGAAGGGCTCGGCATTGCCGGGCCCTTTTTTTCGTGTGGAACGCCAGACCGCCGAGCCTCCCCCATACCGCGAAGCCTCCCCAAGAGCGATGCGGCCTTGCCGATTAAGGGGCCGCGCGGCTAGAAGGGGCTCTGACGCGCGGGTGCGCCCATCCATCGTGGATGACGCGCTGGCCGGCGCAGGGGAGTGTTGGCGGCATGCGCGTTGGTCTCTATTCCGGCAGCTTCGATCCCGTTACCTTCGGGCACGTCGATATCGTGCGCCGGGCGGCCCATCTCGTCGACCGGCTGGTGATCGCCGTGGGCGCCCATCACGATAAGCACCCGCTGTTCTCGGCCGAAGAACGGGTGAAGCTCGCCACCGAGGTGCTCGAGCCGGTCGCCAATGACATAGGCCTCGGCCTTGACGTGACCACCTATGACAGCCTGACCGTGGATGCGGCCAAGAAGGCTTATGCCACCGTCATCATCCGGGGCCTGCGCGATGCCGGCGACTTCGATTACGAGATGCAGATGGCCGGCATGAACGCGGCCCTTGCGCCGGAGATCGAGACGGTGTTTCTGGCCTCGTCCCCCGGCACCCGCCACATCGCGGCGAGCCTTGTCCGTCAGATCGCCGCAATGGGGGGCGATGTTTCGACCTTCGTGCCGCCCATCGTCGCGGCGGCCCTCAAGCAGAAATTCACCGCATAAGTGTTCAAAACTCGCGAGGAGACCCCATGACCATCAGGGCCATCGTCCTATTCAGTGCCGCGTTGCTGTTCAGCGCCTTGAGCGCCCCAGCGAGCGCGGCCAATCTCGGCGACCCGTCGTCGCTCAACGAGAAGGCGCCCGCTGTCTACAAGGCGAAATTCGACACATCCAAGGGCACCTTCGTGATCGAGGTGCATCGCGACTGGTCGCCGAACGGCGCCGACCGTTTCTACAATCTCGTGAAGAGCGGCTTCTACAACGACACGCGCTTCTTTCGCGTGATGGACGGCTTCATGGTGCAGTTCGGCATCAGCGGCAATCCGGACCTCTCCGCCGTGTGGCGCGAGGCGAGCATCAAGGACGACCCGGTCAAGGAGAGCAATCAGCGGGGCTTCGTCACCTACGCGACCTCCGGACCGAACGCGCGGACCACCCAGGTGTTCATCAACTTTGGCGACAATGCCGGCCTCGACGGCCAGGGCTTCTCGCCCTTCGGCCAAGTGGTGTCGGGCATGGACGTGGTCGACCAGCTCTATAACGGCTATGGCGATGGCCCGCCGCGGGGCAACGGTCCCGAGCAAGGGCGCGTCCAGACGGAAGGCAACGCCTTCCTCATCACCGACTTCCCCAAGCTCGACTACATCAAGAAGGCCACGATCGAGCAATAATCACCCGACAACGCGAAAAGGAGGCCTCTCATGGCAACCCCGGAAGACACCCTTATCCTGGAGACGAGCAAGGGTAACGTTGTGGTCGAGCTGCGGCCCGATCTCGCGCCCAATCACGTGGCCCGCATTAAGGAACTGGCGCGTCAGGGCTTCTACGACGGCGTGCCGTTCCATCGCGTGATCGAGGGCTTCATGGCCCAGACCGGCGACCCGACCGGCACCGGCACCGGCGGCTCGGGCCAGAAGCTCGCCGCCGAGTTCAACGCCGAGCCGCACTCGCGCGGCGCGGTGTCCATGGCCCGTGCGCAATCGCCCGATTCCGCCGACAGCCAGTTCTTCATCGTGTTCGACGATTCGAGCTTCCTCAACGGCAAATACACGGTGTGGGGCCGCGTGATCGAAGGCATGGAGAATGTCGATCAAATCAATCGCGGCGAGCCGCCGGCAAGCCCCGACAAGATCGTGTCGGCGAAGATCGCCGCCGACGCATAAGGCCGACGATGCAAAGGGGAATGCCCATGTGGTTGCCGGGACTTCTGTTCACGGTGGTTGCGCTTGTCGCCGGCGGTATGATCGCCTTGCAAGCCCCCATCAATGCCGAAGTCGCAACGCGCCTTGGGCACCCCATCTCCGCCGCCACCATGTCGTTCTGCGTGGGCACGATCGCATTGATCGCGCTCACGCTGCTGTTCGCCCGGGGCAGCACCAATCTCGGCGCGCTTCAGACCATGCCGCTCTATATGCTGCTCGGCGGCGGTTTGCTCGGGGCGGTCTATGTCACCGTCAACCTCGTGCTGGCGCCCAAGATCGGCGTGGCGGCGATCATGGCGCTTGGCATCGCCGGCCAGTTGGTCACCGCGCTGCTGCTCGACCGGTTCGGCATGTTCGAGCTGATGGAGCGCGAGCTGAGCGTTGGGCGCGTCGGTGGCGTGGCGCTGGTGCTGGTTGGCGCGCTCATGGTGCGGCTGCTTTAGCCGCTGCCGCCGTTGCGCACCGATCTCTTCGATTTTCATCTCCCCGACTGGCTGATCGCGCTGCGGCCGGCGAGCCCGCGCGATGCCGCGCGGCTGCTGGTGGTCGATCCGCGTGCGCCCGATCAGCTCGCCGACAAGATGATGACCGACCTGCCGGCGCTCCTCGCGCCGGGCGATGCACTGGTGTTCAACGACACAAGGGTGATTCCCGCGAGCCTCAAAGGGGTGCGGACACGGGGTGAGGCTACGGCGCAAATCGCGGTGACGCTGATCGAGCGTCTCGACGACCATCGCTGGCAGGCCTTGGCGCGTCCCGCCAAGCGGCTGGAGCCGGGCGACCGCATCGTATTCGGGGAGGGCGGTAATACGTGCGCCCTCGGCACGCTTGACGCCACGGTCGAGGCGCGCGGGGCGGACGGGGAGGTGACGCTCGCCTTCGATTTGAGCTGGCCCGCGCTCCATGATGCCATCGAGGCGCTGGGCGCCATGCCGCTGCCGCCTTACATCGCCGCGCGGCGCCCCGCCGACGACCAAGACCGCAGCGATTACCAGACCACGTTCGCGCGTGAAGAGGGGGCCGTGGCGGCGCCGACCGCGGGGCTCCACTTCAGCGAAGCATTGATGCAGGCGCTCGATGCACGCGGCATCTCGCGGCATTTCGTGACGCTTCATGTGGGGCCGGGGACGTTCTTGCCGGTGCGGGCCGAGGACACGTCAGGCCACAAGATGCACGCCGAGCATGGTGAGATCAGCGAAATTGTCGCCGCCGATCTGAATGCGGTGAAAGCGCGCGGCGGCAATGTGGTCGCGGTGGGCACCACCTCGCTCCGCCTCCTGGAAAGCGCGGCGGACGCAGGTGGGAGGCTCGTGCCTTTCTCAGCCGAGACGGACATCTTCATCACACCAGGCTACCGCTTTCGCGTCGTCGATCGCCTGTTGACCAATTTCCATTTGCCGCGCTCTACCTTGTTCATGCTTGTCGCCGCCTTCTCAGGGTTAGAGACCATGCAGCGCGCCTATGCCCATGCCGTCGAAGAGCGCTACCGCTTCTATTCCTATGGCGATGCTTGCCTGCTCGGCCCGGCGGAGCGCGAATGACTGAGCCCTTCTCGTTCGAGCTCAAAGCCCATGACGGCGCGGCCCGGACCGGCGCCATCACAACGCCGCGGGGGTTGATCCGCACGCCGGCCTTCATGCCGGTCGGCACCGGCGCCACCGTCAAGGCCATGTTCCCGGAAGACGTGGCCGCCACGGGTGCCGACATCATCCTCGGCAACACCTACCATCTGATGCTGCGACCGGGCGCCGAGCGTGTCGCCAGGCTCGGCGGCCTGCACACATTCATGCATTGGGACAAGCCGATCCTCACCGACTCGGGCGGCTATCAGGTGATGTCGCTGGCGAAGCTCCGCCGGATCACCGAAGACGGCGTCACCTTCCAGTCCCATCTCGACGGCGCCACGATCAACCTCACGCCGGAACGCGCCATCGAGGTCCAATGCCTGCTCGGCGCCGACATTCAGATGGTGCTCGACGAATGCACGCCGTTCCCCGCCACGCGCGACGAGGCGAAAGCCTCGCTGGAGCTGTCGATGCGCTGGGCCGAGCGGTCGAAGGCGGCGTTCGCGCAGAGAGCCGCACCGGGCCAAGCTCTGTTCGGCATCGTGCAGGGGAGCGTCTATCCGGACTTGCGCGAGCAATCCGCCCGCGCGCTGATGGACATTGGCTTTCCCGGCTATGCGGTCGGCGGGCTGGCCGTGGGCGAGGGGCAGCAGGCCATGTTCGATACGGTCGCGGTCACCACCGCGATCCTGCCGCAAGACCGGCCGCGCTATCTCATGGGCGTCGGCACGCCGGAGGATCTGCTCGGCGCTATTGCGCGGGGCATCGACATGTTCGATTGCGTGATGCCGACCCGCTCAGGCCGCCACTGTCAGGCTTTCACCTGGAGCGGCCGCCTCAATCTTCGCAACGCCCGCCATGCCGAAGACATGAGTCCGCTCGATGCCGAGAGCCAATGTCCCGCCGCGCACTACGAGCGCGCGTATCTGCATCATTTGGTGAAGTCGGGCGAGACGCTCGGCGCCATGCTGCTGAGTTACGCCAATGTGCAGTTCTACCAAGAGCTCATGGCGCGCTCTCGCGAGGCCATCGCCCAAGGCCACTTTGCCGCCTTCGCCGACGATGTGCGCCGCCGCTACGCCACCACGGGGGACGAGAAGGAGGGCTAAATGGCTTTCGGCACTCGCCTACGGTGTCATTGCCCGGCTTGACCGGGCAATCCAGTAACCACCGGGGTCAGAGATCACGAAGGCCAGTGGTTACTGGATGCCCGCCTGCGCGGGCATGACAAACTACTGCGGGCCGACCGCAGAGGCGGGGCCGCCTTTGGCCGCGCCCAGAGTCTTGCGTTCCCGCGCGAACAAATAAAGCCCGGCCAGGATCACGATGGCGCCGCCGCCCAGCGTCCACTCGGTGGGAATGTCGCCGAACACCAGATAGCCGGCGAACGACATCCAGATCAGACCGAGATAGATGTAGGGCGCCAGCACCGGCGCCGGCGCGTGTCTGTGCGCGAGGATCAGGAGCCAGTGCCCGAGCCCGCCCCAGAAGCCGAGCGAGGCGAAGAAAATCCACATCCACCAAACTTGCGGCCACTGCCACGCTGCCAAGCCGAATGGCGCCATCACCAGCACGCCGACCAGCGGCGTATAGGTCTGCGTCACCGGCGCCGGGTCGAACGGGGCGAGATAGCGCGTGGCAATGTTGTAGAGCGCGTAGCCGATCGTCGCCCCGAGTACGAGCAGCATGGCCCAATGGACCGTGCCGATGCCGAGATGCATGACCACCCGCACGCCGACAAAGCCCGCGACGATGGCCAGCACGCGATGCCAGCCGATCCATTCCCCGAGCAGCGGCCCCGCAAGGGCGGCGACCAGAAGCGGCGTAAGGAAGAAAATGGTCACGGTCTGATCGAGCTGCAGATATTTGAGCGCGATGAAGTTGAGCCCCGTGGTCAGAATCATAAAGCAGGACCGGATGACCTGAATGACGGGCTTGGCCGAGCGCAGCGAGGGCCTGAGCGCGAACGGCCACAGCACGCCCGCGCTGAACACCACGTGACCGGCGAAGCGGAGCCACACCACTTGGCTGACCGGAACGCTCGCCTCGGCTACCAGATATTTCGCCGTGGCGTCGAGCGCGGCGAAGCAGACCGTGGCCAGCGCCATCAGGCCGATCGCCACCAGCCTGCGGTGCGCGTCCAGGTCGGCCTCGGAGGCGAAGCGGGAGGTCATTCGCCTGTGCGCACCAATGCTTGCCTCAGCGCCATCCGCCGATAAAAGGAGGAGCCGCATTTTGAGGAGAACAGCGTGGCTGACATTCGCGCCATATGCGCCATAGGCCTGAGAGGGCAGCTGGGTCTGAATGGCCGGCTCCCGTGGGAGGGGAACAAGGGCCGGGAGTTTGTCGCCGACGTCGCCCGATTCTTCGAGGTGACACGCGGTCACGTCGTCATCGCCGGGCCCGCCACCATCGCGTCGATCCCGCCCTTCGCTTATGAGGACCGCACCATTTGCGAGATCCGCTCAAGCCACCACCCGGAAGAGGTCTTCGCCTGGTTTCCCGACCGCGTGGTCTATGTGGGCGGTGGCCCGCCGGTGTGGGACGTCTACGCGCCCTATATCCGTCACTGGGACATCAACCGGCTGCCTTACGATGGGGAGGCGGACCGCTGGTTCGATCCCAACTGGCTGGTCGCCACGGACAACGGTGACTGACGCAGGCCACGGGCGGAATGCCGGCTCACGCTTGGTAAACTTCACGCGAACGGGCCGAAATCGCCGTATTTCGAGCTTATCGCACCTGCGAAAAGGTGTTTCGCCTTGGGACAGTGAAGGCTAACATTTGCAGCGCGATCAGGGGCGGGGCACCTTTCTGTTCACTGCGATGAGACCGACTCTTCCACGAATCTGACGGAATGCCCCGCGCTGACGGCTCGTAAGGAGATCGCCATAACCGCCGCCGAACCAGAGTTTACCCCCGAACAAGTCGGTTGGCGTTTTGCGCTTGGCACCCTCATCTTGGTTGGCGCCTATGGCGCTTGGCCGCTGATTCCGTTCGTGGTGGCGGCCGATATCGATCCCGGCCTCAAGGCGGGCCTTTCGGGGCTGTTGGGCGCGACGCCCTTCTTGTCGAAGTTCATTGCCGTCACCGTGATGGGCCGCCCTGCCTACTATTTCCTGAAGCGTACGGTCTACGAGCGCCTTCGCCGCCGCTTCGCCGGAAACCCGGCCGAGTAATCCACAAGCAGCCTACCGAACGGGCTTGCGGGGTCTTCTCCCGCCCCTTGGCCGTTCACGGAATGGTTAGCGAGATCTCACAAAATCTGCCGGAGAGTTGAGTTCCCAGTTAGGCGCTTTGGGTGCTCTGTCCACGCATGAGGCAATCTTGCCTCATCAGACGAGGAGTGACCCCCCATGAAGAAATTTCTGATCGCAGCCACGCTGATCGGTGCCTTTGCGGCCCCCGCTCTGGCCATGGACAGCTTTTATATCGTCTTCGACAACAAAACCAAGACGTGCACGATGGCGCGGTCGGCCCCGACCGACACCGAAAAGTTCAGCATGATGGGCACGTATGGCTCCGAGGCCGATGCTCACATGGCCATGAAGGGCATGATGGCCTGCCGATAGCCATCTTCTGAATGGTCCGTCTCTAGGCCGATACTTCAGTTACACAGCCGCTCTCGTCCGCGAGGGCGGCTGTGTTGCGTTTAGGCCCCGCGACAACGAAAAACCCCGGCCGGGTAAACCCGACCGGGGCTGGCATTTGCCGGAGAGATAGATCTTTGCAGGGCTATCTCGTCGTCAATTTAGCCGAGCTTCAACGGCTCCATAACCACGGCCTTCTCGTGGTGGCCGAAACAGCCGCCGAGACCGATGGTTGCCGAGATAATGATGGCGCAGGCGATAAACAGACGCATTGGTTGGTCCCCCGTTTTCTTTCTGTCGATTCTGTAGACGACTATATCGGCCTTTGTGGAGAAAAGCTGTGACATCTGGGTCACGCTCTGATCCAAAAAAGCACAGGGCGCCGGCGGCGCCAACGCCCTGCAGAAGTGTTCTTTTCAGGCTTTGATTCGTGCCCAGAACCACCGCCATGCCGACTGGCGGCGGTCCTGAAAGAGCACAACCCATTGATTTTCAATGGTGAGCCCGGTGGGACTCGAACCCACGACCCTCTGATTAAAAGTCAGATGCTCTACCGGCTGAGCTACAGGCTCTTGAGGCGACCATATGGGCCGCTACACCGGACAGGTCAACAAAACACGGGGGCTTCCTCTGAGCCCTGCGCCGCCGCCTTTTGCGCATCCGGGCCCGGAAATCCACCGTCGCGCTTCCAATCCAGTTTCAGTAAGGTCGCGCCCGATCCGAGGATTGGGACGGGGGGGATCGGCCATGACCGGCAAACAGATGAAGCGGAGCCTTGCGCGCTATTGGCCGCGGTTCCTGCTTGTCATTCCCTTCCTGCTCGTGGCCTTCGTGCCGTTCTATAACCGCGTCGAGCCCACGCTCGGCGACGTCCCGTTCTTCTATTGGTTTCAGCTCGCCGCGATCCTCATCGGCGCCGTCGTCGTGCTCATCGTCTATCTGCTTGAGATGTGGGTCACACGCACCACGTCGCGCGCACATGCCGACCTCGATTCGTCGGGGACGCCGGGGGACATCCTTTGAGCTTGAACGTCACGGCCGCCAGCGTCTTCGTGGCGCTGTTTGGGCTCGTCACCTTGCTCGGCTTCGTCGCTGCCCGCTGGCGGAAAGCGGATCTCAATCTGCTGCACGAATGGGGCCTCGGCGGACGCCGGTTCGGCACCGTGGTCACCTGGTTCCTGCTCGGGGGCGATCTCTACACCGCCTACACCTTCATCGCCGTGCCGGCGCTGGTCTATGGCGCGGGCGCCATGGGCTTTTTCGCCGTGCCCTATACGATCCTGATCTATCCCATCCTCTATCTGATCTTCCCACGGCTGTGGAAGATCGCCCATGAGCGCGGCCATGTGACCGCCGCCGATTACGTACGCGAGCGCTTCGACAGCCGCTTTCTGGCGCTCGCCGTGGCGCTCACCGGCATCGTGGCGACCATGCCCTACATCGCCCTGCAGCTCGTCGGCATGGAAGTGGTCATCGGGGCGCTCGGCTTCCCGGCCGGCGGCCTGACCGGCCATCTGCCGCTGATCATCGCCTTCATCGTGCTGGCCGCCTTCACCTATACGAGCGGCCTGCGGGCGCCGGCGCTGATCGCCGTGGTCAAAGACATGCTGATCTTCGTCACCATCTTCGCCGCCATCGTCATCATTCCGGCGAAGCTCGGCGGCTATGGCGCGATCTTCGCCAGCGTGCCCCAGGAGAAGCTGACGCTCACGCCGCCGTCAGGCGACAGCCTTGGCAGCTACAGCGCCTATATTACCTTGGCGCTCGGCTCGGCGCTGGCGCTGTTCCTCTATCCGCACTCCATGACCGGCATCTTGAGCGCATCGAGCGGCAAGGTGATCCGGCGCAACGCCGCGGCGCTGTCGGCCTATTCCTTCGTGCTGGGGCTGATCGCGTTGCTCGGCTACATGGCCATCGCCGCCGGCGTCGGTAACAACCCGCTTTATGCGGCGGGTTTCGCCCAACATGGGGCCAACTTCGCCGTGCCGGCCCTGTTCCTCGACTCGTTCTCCTCGTGGTTCGTGGGCGTGGCGTTCGCCGCCATCGCTATCGGCGCGCTGGTGCCCGCGGCGATCATGTCGATCGCCTGCGCCAACCTGTTCACGCGCAATCTCTATAAGGAGTTCTGGAAGCCGGACTGCACCGAGGCCGAAGAGACGCGCATGGCCAAGATCGTCTCCCTTGTCGTCAAAATCGGCGCGGTGGTGTTCATTCTGGCGATCCCGCAAGCCTACGCCATCCAGCTTCAATTGCTGGGCGGCATTTGGATCATCCAGCTCCTGCCGCCGATCCTGCTCGGCCTGTTCACCCGCGGCTTCAACGCGCACGCGCTCCTTCTCGGCTGGGCCGCCGGCACGGCCATCGGCACCTATATGGCGGCGACGCGCGGCTTCGTCTCCTCGATTTATCCGCTCGAGATCCTCGGTGTGACGCTGCCGGGCTACGCGGCCCTGTACTCCGTCCTGGTGAACCTTCTCGTGGCCGTGGCGTTGAGCCCCGTGCTCGATCGCCTGGCGCGGCGCGGGGCCGGGTCGGCGACGCGGTGAGCCTGGAATCGCGTGGCGTGTCTTGATGTCTCGACCGCCTGTCAATTCGCCGATAGGTTGATCGAATCGCCTTAAACTTCACCCGCGGGAGGGAGGACTCCATATGGCAAGTCACAACCAGGGCAGCCGGACATTTCTCGCCATCGTCCTCGGTGGCATAGTGATCGGCCTCGTGATCGCTGCGTATTTCATGTACGGCGGCAAAAGCGAAATGGGCGCCACGACGGACGAGTCCGTCGCCGAGCAGCCTATGGCCGAGGAACCGGCGGACGAGATGACCGACGAGGTCATGCCGGACGATGCAACGCCCCCCGATGAGATGACCGACGAGGTCATGCCGGATGATGGGATGAGCGAAGACGCCATGCCGGACGATGG
>Ga0307379_10012868_pt1 | contig 10873 bp, 15 predicted proteins | sample UN2MG_FD_202237 | JGI IMG/M metagenome (GOLD analysis project Ga0307379, IMG submission 202237) | Soil microbial communities from Risofladan, Vaasa, Finland - UN-2 | ecosystem: Environmental > Terrestrial > Soil > Coastal area > Acid sulfate soil | place: Finland: Risofladan, Vaasa | collected... | reverse complement strand
CTATAGTACAAACACTTGACAAAACACTATAACTATGTTATAATTAAGATAATAAAATAGACCTTTTATAAGGAGAGCATTTGAAAAAACTATATGAAGGAACAATATTTTTTCGTATCATTTTTGAAGTTGATAAATTTTTTGGATTTATTACTAAAGAATATAATCTTCGAGATGAAATAGACCTGCCATATGTTGTATATGCGAACGATAAAGAAACAGCAGAAAAACAAATCAAGCTATCGAAATTTTGGAAAACTGAAATTTTGTCAGAATTTATTGAGAATGAGTATGATTTAGAGAAAGGACGATATTCTTTTGAAGAAAAAACTCTTTCGGTAAAAGAGATTGTACACATTAGTTTTGCTTCTTTGATGAGCAAAATGCTTTCTAAAGACTTTATTAGATATATATTGGACGAAATATATGAAACCAGAATATAAATACGTTGACTTAGTATTTGAAAGAGAATAAATAATGACAATCAAAATTCCGATTCCTACGACATATGGCGATTTAATGACAATAGAACAATTTGCAGAAAATGTGAACGATGGGCTTTTTACCGATTACGACGGTGTTGGATATTATTCAAACGGAGAGACATATGAATATGAGAATATAGTTTCTATTTCTTCTTTGCGTAATACACCCATCAGAAATTTAACTAAACTTCTTGGATTTAGTCATGTCATATGGTTTAACAAGTAATAATGATGAAAAGAATAGACCCTAAATATCTAGGAGTACCTAACATTTGCTTTTCCCTAACAGAAAAAGAAGATGACAGAGAAAAAAAATATGCAAAGCAAAGAATTAAGCGTGGTTTTGATGATTCTGAAACATGGTGTTTAGCATCAACTATTGCTAGATTTATTCTACCGAGACTAAAAAGGTTTAAGGACATAACAATAGCTTACCCCGGAGAGATTGAAACTCCTAAAGACTGGAGCAATATAGTAGAAAAAATGATAGTAGCATTTGAATTAGTATTGGGCGATGATGCTAGTTGGATGTGGAGCGAAGAAGAAAAAAAACAATTTGAAGAAGGAATGGACTTATTTAAGAAATGGTATCTAGGATTATGGTGGTAAAATGGAAATAAAAAAAGTTAAAAGCCCAATTTACAAAAACATAATAGACGGACATAAGGAAGTAAATGTTTATGTAACTTCCGACGGATGTGAATTTCCAGAACATAGGAAACAAGAAGCGGTGCGCCATGAGCACAGACTAAATTATGAAAAAAGATTATCTAAAATAAAAAAAGTAACTATTGACAACATGTTTGAAATGGTTCCCGAAGAATGGTTTTATGCTTCTAGCGAAGAGGACTTAGATTTTTTAACAGACCTAAAAGAAGATAAATATAGAAAAGTACAAGTAAATGGTAATTTAGGGGTTGGGGAATGGATAGGATGCTATGTTTTTGATTGTGGGGACTCTGGAGAAACTGCAATGTATTACACTCTTTCTTATATACTAAACGAAACTGTTAAGTTTCTAGCAGATGTTATGAGTAAAACAAATTTGGTTATATCTGACGATTATGAAGAGCTTAATCGGAAGAATACTGCTTAAATACCATATAAAAGATTGATTTTATGTGGTTAGGAGATAAATATGGAAAACGATGAATTAATAATAAACAAGACTATCAAGAGAGTTAAATATGATGAAAGCGGAGAAGAAGATAAAATTATATTATTTTTTGATGATAATACATCCGCCGTAATTACGTCCGATGCATCCAATTTTATGTATAGTTTATTTATAGAAGAAAATAAAACAACATAAAATGTTGATTTTATAAGGAGTATTTTTGTATGACATATGTGTACAAGTGCAATAACTGCAAAAAAGAATTTGAAATAATAATGGATATTGTCACAGCATCTACATTTAAAGTATTATGCCCTAACTGTAAATCAAAAAAAGTATCCAAAAAATTTTTCCCAACTTCATTTAGAATGAAAGGAGAAAGCCACTATAAAAACGATAATATTCTCTCTTGACAAAAAGAGAGTTCTGTGGTATAATTAATGTAATATAAAGGACACATAATGAAAAAAATAATATGGATTGTAATCGCAGCGTTTTTATTCTTGTTAATTGTAAGTGGATTTTCGACTTACAACCGAGCTATTTCTGCCGAGGAATCTGTTCTTAGTAGTAAATCTGATATTAGCGTTCAAGAGCAGAGACAATTTGACTTAATTACAAAGTTAGTTCAGGTTGTTAAAGAGAATGCTAAATATGAGTCTGGCACTTTAATAGAAATTGTAAAACAAAGAAAGACTCTTCTTCCTGCTGATGTGCAAGAACTTCAAACATCACTTAACCTTGTAGTAGAGCAATATCCTGAATTAAAAGCAAACGAAAGTTATATACAGCTTATGACAGAGCTATCTATATCAGCTAACTTGATTTCTGAACACAGAAAAACATATAACTATAATATCGAAAAATATAGACGTTTTGTTAAAAAGGCTGGAGCTTCATTTGTTTTGAGGATTCTTGGTTATGACATAGTTAATTTTGAATATCTTGATTTTGGAGAAATTCAATTGCCAGACAAATTGTTCGGGTAAGAAAGATGGAACATATTTCTAAAAAAGAATGGATATTAGGAATAGCTATTACTTTTGTAGTAGTAGCTATATCTGTCTTAATGTATCAAACCATACAACTCGCATTATTGAATAATGTAAAATTGTACAATCAAGCCTTGAAAATTAATAACAGCGAAGAAGAGTTTCTATATGCAATTAATACTAATGTTGGAACCACGTTGTCATATGGAACTTTTTCAGCAGTTGAACCACAGTCTATTTCCGAACTTATTGGCGAATTTTCTTACATCGGGAAAACCAAAGAAGAATACTGTATACATGTTGACCAAGTTTGTACCACCGATAGTGATGGAGATTTAAGTTGCAGGACAGAAATCAGCTATAGTTGGGATTCCAAAGGAAAAGAGCACTTAGAAACAAACCTATATATGTTTTTAGGTAATCAATTTTCACAAGAGACTCTTTCTATGCCTTTTAATATTAGATATAATCTAAATCCAGACCTAGTTGCTCCGGAATATCACAAACTACTCCATAACTCATATATATATGAGGAAGAGCGAGACTGGGGAGCAAGCGTTGGAGATATAAGATATAAATATAATATTATTCCTCAGAATTTCAATGCCTCTCTTTTCGCTAGGTTTTATGAAAATAAAATCTTGAACCCAAAGAAAGAAAACAGAGAATTAGAAGTTTATTACGAAAAAACAATTGAGGAAGTAATGTTACAACAAGAGAAGGATATAAAGGTATTTACAATTATATATTTTATTGTTTCTATCCTTATAGGAATTAGTCTATACTTATTTTTGTCTTATCGAGTTCTAAATTTATAAAGAAAGAGGAGCAGAATGTTCAAAGTCAAAGGAAAATACAGTACCGCAACAATTTATTCAGATTCTTCTGAAGATAAAGCTGTAGGTCAGATTCTTGAACTCTGCAATCAGGATTTTACTAAAGATATCCCTATTCGTATTATGCCTGACTATCACTATGGAGCAGGTTGTACAATTGGTTTTACTGCTAACTTGGGAACAAAAGTTGTGCCTAACTTAGTAGGTGTTGATATCGGATGTTTTGCTGGCGACACTAAAATACCATTATTAAACGGCTCTCAGAAAACTTTGAAGGAATTGGTAGGAACTGACTCGTTCTATGTTTATTCTCTCAACGGAGACGGAGAACTAGTTGCAGGGGAGGCTATTGCTATAAAAACAAGAGATAACGCACAATTAGTACAAGTAGAAATTAGCGGGGGAGAAAAAATAGTTTGTACGCCAGACCATAAATTTATGCTTAAAGATTTATCATACAAAGAGGCAAGAGATTTAAAATCAAATGATAGTTTAATGCCCTTGTATCGTACATATTCTACTAGAGACGGATATGAACACGTTTTCGGGCAAGGAAGAACTCACGAAATTATAGCAAAAAAATGTTTTACAAAAATACCAGTCGGATATGTTATTCATCACAAAGACAGCAATAAATATAATAATATTCCTGAAAATTTAGAAATAATGTCTGCTGGTGAACATTCTAAATTCCATGCACAAAAAAATAATAATTCTCTAAGATTAAAATCGGATGAATTTAAAGCTAATAGAAAAGAAAAATTAGAAGAGGGTGGATACTATAATCCTCTGTTATATAATAAGAAAAAACAAGTTGGTATAAAAAATATAGCATCATATATGGAAAATAATCCGGAAAAGTTTAAAGAAGATGTAAAAAATAACGGAGAAAGAGGAAAAAAGTATTTAGCAGAATATAATAAAAGTAAAGAAGGAAGAAAAAAATCTGTCGAAATTGGTAGCAGAATATATAAATGTTCAAATTGTGGAAGAGAAATTAATGGATATGCAGGATTTTATCAACATGAAAAAAAATGCAAAAATAACCACAAAGTAATTTCTATAACTCCTTTAGAATACACAGAAGATGTTTATTGTTTGAACGTAAAAACATATCACAACTTCGCTCTTTCATCTGGAATATTTGTTCATAATTGCGGGATGTTCGTACTAGAATTAGGAAAAGAAAAGCCAGACTTAGAACAATTAGACAATATTATGCACAAAAATATTCCGTCGGGATTTAATTCTCACGACGAACCGTATATTGTGTATGATAAAGAAGAAAAACTTCTTTGTCTTAGAAAATTAAAAAAGACTTATATTTTTAATAGGCAGATAGGAACTCTCGGCGGCGGGAATCATTTTGTCGAAGTTAACATTGACGAGGAAGAAAACTATTATTTAGTTATCCACTCGGGCAGCAGAAACCTCGGAAAACAAGTTGCTGATTATTATCAAAACATGGCAATAGAATCTTTAAAAGGTTTGGGAAATCTTAATGAACTAAAAGATGATTTAATAAAAAAACTAAAGGGAAATAACACAAAAAATTTAATACAGTCTTCGTTAAAAGAACTCGAAGATAAATTTAAGAATACTCAGCCAAAATATCCGAGAGATTTATGTTACCTAGAAGGTCAAGAACGTGACGCATATTTAAATGATATGAAAGTGTGTCAGGAATATGCTTCTCTAAACAGAAAAACTATGGCAAATATTATAACAGGAAGATTATTTAGAAAAGCTATAAGCCAATTTAATTCATTTGAAGCTGTTCACAATTACATTGACTTTAAAGATAATATAATTAGAAAAGGTGCTGTATCTGCGTATGAAGGAGAAAAATTAATTATTCCTATTAATATGCGTGACGGAAGTCTTTTGTGTACAGGTAAGGGAAACCCCGAATGGAATTATTCAGCACCACATGGAGCCGGGCGACTGATGGGTCGTAACGAAGCAAAAAGGACTCTTAAATTAGAAGAATTTGAAACTGAGATGAAAGGTATATATTCTACTAGTGTAGGTGCAAGCACTCTTGATGAAGCGCCGATGGCTTATAAGAGTATGCAGGAAATTATTGACAATGTGCAGGATACTGTAGTTGTTGACAAAATAATTAAACCAGTATATAACTTTAAAGCACATTAAAGGAGAAAATGGGAAATAGAAAATTAGAGTTTTTGCTATGGAGAAAATATCCAAGAAATAAGCCAAAAAAGGTTGGTTTATATCTTGTTCAATGGGAAGATGGAGGAATTAAATACTTCAGCTACGACTATTGGGAACGGGAATGCTTATACGGAGACCTTAAACATGAGAACTACTATTGGTTAACATTAGAACATTGCAATGTAGTTGCTTTTACAAAAACCCCCAAAGGAGTAAAGTATAACGGGAAATAAAAATCAATTGAATAGCAAAAATTACCCTTGACAAAATAGCAAAAGTGTGGTATAATTATACTACATTAAGAAAGACGATGCTAACAGCAATTAACTCCCCTCAAACTGGATGAATATGCATCGTGTAAGACATTTACAGCAACCAACATAGGATAAAGACTTAACAGTCGAATTGGTTCAAACCCAAAAAAATAGTGTCTAGGAGAATAAAAATGAGTGAAAAATTTGTAAACGCAATGAACGAAGAAAATAACTGGAAGTTAACTGAAAATATGGCAGATGCTTTAAAATCTACTAAGAATGATTTAGTAGATTTATTTGCCGTTGTTGGTGCTATGAGAACACGGGACGAGCAAGACATTGAGCAAGCATTTTCAAAAGCATTTTATGCCGACAAACTTCTTGCTACAAAAATGTCCTTTTATGCTCGCAATATTCGTGGTGGACTTGGAGAACGCAGAACAGCTAAGGTTATTTGGAGCTGGTTAGCAAAACTTTATCCCATAATCATGAAAAAAAATATAGGATTTGTTCCAATGTTTGGAAGATGGGATGATTTGTACACATTTGTTGGAACAGAAGTAGAAAATGAAATGTGGGAAGAAATTCGTGTACAGTTTAAGTCTGACATGGAAGCTTTGAAAGACAACAATCCTGTATCTTTGCTTGGGAAATGGTTGAAGAGTGTTAATACATCATCTTCTGAATCGGTAAAGCTGGGAAAATTAACAGCAAAGAAATTGGGGTTAACAGAAAAACAATATCGTAAAATTTTATCTGCATTTAGAAAACAAATTGATGTTGTTGAACGTAAAATGTCAGCCGGGCAATTTAGTGAAATTATATACTCGGGTGTTCCTAGCAAAGCCATGAATAATTATCGTAATGCCTTTAAAAAGCATGATGAAGAAGGTTTTGCATCTTATATGGAAAGAGTAGAAAGTGGAGAAGAAAAGATTAACTCTGGTACTCTATATCCGTATGATATTGTTGAAAAAATAATGTATGGAGATGAATTTAATAAAGTTCTTGAAGAACAATGGAAAGCTCTACCAAACTACGTAGAGGAAGAAGCTAATATGATGGTAATTGCAGATGTTAGCGGCTCGATGTACGGAAGACCTATAGCAACATCTGTTGGTCTTGCAATTTATTTTGCAGAAAGAAACACCGGAGTTTTTCATAACAAGTTTATGACCTTTAGTTCTGAACCAGATTTTGTTACTCTCAAAGGCAATACTCTTTATGAAAAAATAAATAATGCAATGAGAGCAAACTGGAATATGAACACTGATATTGAAAAAGCTATGAAATTGATTCTAAATGCTGCTGTTAATAGCAAGCTACAACAGTCGGATTTACCAAAAGCGCTTATCATTATAAGCGATATGGAATTTGACCAATGCAGTTGTGTAGACAGAGCTACATATTATAAGCACATGTCAAAGATGTTTAATGATGCTGGATACGAATTACCAAAGATTATTTTTTGGAATGTTGATGCAAGACAGAACACTTTTCATGCAGAAATGACCGATGGAGTGCAGTTTGCCTCGGGGCAATCTCCATCAGTATTTAGCTCAATTATAAGCGGATTGGATTTAACTGCTTATGACCTTATGTTAGAAGTATTAAACAATCCTGTTTATGATGGAATAACAATATAAGAAATTAAAATAAAGGCACACACAGCAACCAAAACTTACATTTGGCTAATATCCAACCTGAGTAAAAACCTGTGTCTTGTAAAAAAATAAAGATTTAAAAAAATAAAGAGGCGCTTACAGCCACCCAAAACTCATACCTGAAAAATGAAAAAATAGCGTCTTGTAAAATATAGAGAGATAGCATAACGGCAGTGCATGTGTATAAAATGTGCCTTGTATAAGGCAATAACAGCATACAACTACATGGGACACAGCGTAAAGGTTCGACTCCTTTTCTCTCTATTTAGACCCGAACAGCCACCAAAAAAATCAAACTGTTAATTTGAAAATAAGGGTCTTGTAAAAATATAGAACGGTAGCTCAGTTGGCAGAGCAAATGCTAAAAAAATTGCGTTTTGCAAAAAGCGTAAACAGCGACCAACATACAAAACATTGGGTCGCAGGTTCGAATCCTGCCCGTTCTATTTGACCCGAACAGCCTGTTAATTTGAAAATAAGGGTCTAGTAAAATATGAATGAGTTTAAAATATGAATGAGTTTAAAATATGAAGGAGTTTAAAATATGAAGGAGTTAAAACACGAAGGAGTTATTATGAATAATAAAGCATTAAAAGTTGGACTTGATGACTATTGGTGCCATATACATAATGAAGCGGAAGGATATGATAGTCATTTTAGTTTATCTAGTAAGAAAGCAAAATTTGACCGCATGATACTTGAATATATTTTATATGCTGCAAATTTGCCCAATATGATTGGCTCTTCTGTAGAAGAGTATTTTAATCGAGATACCGTGCCACATGCAGCGGTCTCGGTTATTGGAAAATTAGTTGATTATTTACTTCCTAGGGTTGTTGAAGATAGCATTGGTATCTTTACTAATATAGAAAAGGTGGAGCACGGAGACAGTTTAGAGATTACAATAAAAGATAAAAGTTTGTTTGCTGTAAACAGAAAAGAAGAAAGCAGTAAAAAAGGAAAACGATATAATGGAATAGTTACAATTATTCCACAATCAAAATACATAAAAACTGTTGCTCCAATCTATAATCTTTTGTCTGGAAAAGAATCTTTAACAGAATTTTTGATTCAGATTGTTCAGTCTTTTAAAATGCAAATAGTCTCTGAAGTATATGGTGTTATGAGATGTGCTATGAAAAACCTTCCGCAAGATGGTATGACCAGACTAAGTATCTCAGGATATAGCAGAAAGGGATTAATATCTCTTTCTGAAAAAGTTAGCGCATGGAACAACAATGCAAAAGTTTGTTTATTAGGAACAGCTTGTGGGCTGAGCTCTGTTCTTCCTTCTGACTATAAGTATAGTTCAATGTCTTTTGGTAAACCTATATTTATTGATACAATTGATGGTGTTGATATTATGAGAATGCCTCAACTGGCAGATTATAGCAATCCGTTCGGATTATTATTGTCAGATGAAGAGCTATTCCTTATTTCTCCCTCTGTTAGCAAGCTGGTATCACTTGTTTTTGAAGGAAATATAATTTCTGATGTTTCTGTATCTTCCGGAAAAGATATATTTAATCGAGAAATAACTCTTTGGTTATCATATGGAACTGGGGTAGCAACAAATTCTGTTGCTGGGTTAATTATTTTGGAACAAGGGGATAAGAACTAAAGTTAAATTGGAGCAGGTATAAGTAATAAGCAACATAAAAGAGTTATTTTATAAGGTAGAAAGAGGAGCAAAATGATAAGTTGGAACATAAAAATAATCGAACGGGAAAACATAGCCGAATTAGCGGAAGAAATACGAATTGCATATATAACCTCGTATATAAAACCAGAAACAATATTTATAAATTCACAAGGAATGGGGGATTATTTATTTGATGTTTTAAAAGCAGAGACTAATCTTCCTGTTCAAAAAATATAGTTATCTTGTAAGGAGATAGAAAAATAATGTTTCCTATAATGATATTAGCGGGAGGAAAAGCAACAAGATTGTATCCTCTTACCTTAGACACTCCTAAAAGTATGCTGGAATTTAACGGAAAACTTTTTATAGAATATCAACTTGAATTGTTAAAAAATTCTGGTTTTACTCATGTGTGTTTGTGTTTAGGAGAATTGGCTGAACCAATAATAGATTTTGTTAACAAAAACACTTTTGGTATGAATATTACTATTACAGTTGATAAAAACCCACTTGGTACTGGTGGTGCGATAAAAAGGGCAATACGTATAATGGGTTATAGTAATTTCTTTGTAATATATGGTGATTCATTTCTCAATATGAAATATAAAGATATGCAAAAAATTTTTTTAGGAAGTGAAAAAATATCCATGATGGGTGTTTATAAAAATGATAACCAGTTTGATAAAAGTAATGTTAAAATTATAGACAAGAATACGCTTTTATATAAAAAGAGTAATGCACCAAAAGATTATGATTTTATAGATTCTGGTGTTAGTATATTTAACAAAAAAGTATTTGATGGATTTGTAGAAGATGCATTTCCACTTTCTTATGTTCAAGAAAAATTATCAAGAAAGAATGATATATCTCCATACATAATAAAAGACAGATTTTATGAGGTTGGCTCTGTTGAAGGTATACAAGAATTTCAAAAATATTTGGATAAGAAAAAATGAATAAAGCAATCTTTTTAGACAGGGATGGAGTAGTAAATATCGCTCGGGTTATAAACGGTAAACCATATCCTCCGAAAAATGTTTTTGAGACACAGGTAATGCCGGGAATAGCAGATATATTGTCGTATAGTAATAAGCTTGGATATTTAAATATAATTGTTACAAATCAGCCAGATGTCTCTCGTGGAAATCAGACACAGAAAAATGTTGTTAGTATAAATAAATATTTAATGGAAATTCTTCCGCTAGATAATATATATACTTGTTTTCATGATGTTAAAGATTATTGCCTATGCAGAAAACCAAAAGCAGGGCTTTTTTATTTAGCGGCGCAACAATACGATATTGAATTATGTTCAAGTTGGATAATAGGAGACAGAAAATCAGATATAATTGCTGGGATAAATGCTGGTTGTAAAACTATCTTTATTGATTATAATTACAATGAAGTTAAGCCAATTGATGCAACTTATATTATAGAAGATATTTCTGAATTGTGGGATATATTGTAAAATTGGTACTTGACAAATTAACAATTATGTGGTATAATTAAATATTGGTTAAGTTATTTAACTTAGTTTAGTATTATTTAAGCGATATAGCTTAAGTGGTTAGAGCAAATCCCTCATAAGGATTGGGTTCTGGTTCGAGTCCAGATTTCGCTATTGCCCTGTGAGGCAAATAATCAGCTTTAATAAAAATGTGCTTAGCTGATGCACATGATAGGAGAAAAAATGTTTAAAGATAATTTT
>Ga0307379_10012865_pt1 | contig 10873 bp, 8 predicted proteins | sample UN2MG_FD_202237 | JGI IMG/M metagenome (GOLD analysis project Ga0307379, IMG submission 202237) | Soil microbial communities from Risofladan, Vaasa, Finland - UN-2 | ecosystem: Environmental > Terrestrial > Soil > Coastal area > Acid sulfate soil | place: Finland: Risofladan, Vaasa | collected... | reverse complement strand
TATACGTGAACCCCGTTGATGGCCTCCTCCGCCGGGTCCTTCGACGAGTATTGGCAGATGACGTCTACCTCGAACCCATCGCTAGCCAACGCCTCCGCTTCACGGCGGACGAGTAAATCGTAAGGATAGTTGCCTTGCCGCACGATGCAAGCCCGTTTTGCCAATGTCTCCTCCACTCAAAGGCTATTGTCATTCTGAGCGCAGCGAAGAATCTCCCTGGCTGATTATGCCTTCTGTATCCTCTTCTGGATCATATCCATCAACAAGCCACGCTTGCGAACCCATTCCTGCTGGCGTTCCTCGTGCAATTCCCGCACTTCGCGGCTGAACCGCTCATAGTCCCGCCGCATCTGCACCACGCCCTGGCAGATCGAATCCACCGTATTGTCTACGTACACGGTGCCTTTGCTAAAGTATGACCTCAAAAACGGCCAGTCCGAGATGATGACCGGCTTCCCCAGGGAAACAGCCTCACATGCACCCCACTGCAAGGTGTGATTCTCCGTGGTCAGCACCATCACCGCCTGAACAGCCACGAGCAACCCGTAGTAGTCCTCAAACGGCAAGAAGCCGGTAAAGTGCACGTTCGGCGGGGCCTCGGCCAATTCGGCGGGATCGGCCAGGTCGAGACTGCCCGTAATGTGGAACTGCACGTCCGGCAACTGCCGGGCCACCTGAAACACCCGCCGGCGTGGCTCATCGTAGGAAAAGGAACTGACCATGGCCACGTTGAACTCGCCGTCGAGGGGGTATGGCCGGTACGCAAACTCGGTGGGAACGTCCGCCAGCACAAAGGCCGGTGCCCCCCACTCCTCGACCAGTTCTCGCAGGTAGTCGTTGGTCACGATAGTGCAGATGGCCCGCCGGGAGAGGAACCGATGCAAAGGCTCCGCCCACTGCCACCAACTGGCCAACAGTGCGTCCGTGTGGGAGTCAATGATAAAATGCGCACCACTCAGCAGGCAATACATCCACGCCGCCAGGCTGGCAAAGATCGGCGGATCCTGCACGAAAATCACCCGTGGCCGCCTGCGCATCAACTGCACCAGCGTCGTGACCGCCTGCAGTCCATACTTGAAGGGAGCCAGGCGAGATCGTAACTTGAGATAGTGAATGGCCAGCAGCGGTATGCCCAATTTGTCGCTCAAAAGCTGGCTGCGACCGCTGTGGCTGGGGGGTGCCCAGGCAAGGAAGAGCATTTTCTCGTTCATTGGTTACATCCTATATGCAAGATCAGGCAGTCTTCTGTCAGGTCTTCGCCTTCACGTACCTTTCAAAGAGAGTTGCCAATTGCTCCGCACTCTTGTCCACGTCAAACTCGCGCAGCACCTTCTGCCGGCCGTTCTTGCCCAGCCGCTCGCGCAGTGCCGCGTCCTCAATCAGCCGCTGCAAGGCGTCGGCCAGGCCCTCCGCATCCTGCTCGTTTACCAGCAAGCCACTGTGCCCATGCTCGATCAGTTCCGGGATGCCAGACACGGAAGTGGACACGGTGGCAATCTCCATCGCCATCGCTTCCATCAGCGAGACCGGGATCCCATCCATGTCGCCACTGGCGGTCTGCATGCAAGGGAGGACGAACACGTCTGCCCGGTTGAGATATGCTTTCACGTGCTCCTGGAACAAGGACCCGGTCAGTTCGACGACGTTTTGCAGGCCATACTGGGTCACCCATTGCTCCAACAGCGCCTTTTGAGGCCCACCCCCGACGATGGTGCACCGAAATGCCACCCCTCGCTCAGCCAGAATCCGGCAAGCCTCCACCAGGAATGGCGCACCTTTCCTCTCTGCCAACTGGGCCACAAACAGGAGCAGCGGCACGTCGTTGCGGATGGGTACATCCGGATGGATGAGTACATCCAAAGGCTTTACATCCGGCGGCGCAAAGTCGCGGGGAGATAGGCCACAATGTACGATGTGGATCTTGCCACCATAGTCCTCCCCAGGAACCAGTCCAATGATGAAACGCCGGGTGAACTCGGAGATGGCGGCGATGAAGCGCGCCTCCCGGATTTTCTCTTTTAGCAGGATCTGGTCGGTGAACAGAATGTTGTGAGCCGTGAAACTGAACGAGATGCCCAACAGGCGCGAGAGCATCAAGGCAATGCTGGCAGCGTTGTGGGAAAAATGAGCGTGGACGTGGTGGACCCCTCGCTCCTGCATCTCTTTGGCCACGGCGACCGCCTGGCCAAAGTGACCCAGAGTGCGCAACCGCTTTCGCCAGCCTTCCCCTGGCCTGGTCAGAACAAAGAGCGCGGTTCCGACGTACTTGGCCGGGCGAGTCAAGAGGAAGTATAGATGCCTCCACAGCAAGCGGAACCACGAAGTTGGAAAGAGATAATAGGTGCTGTCTACCAGGTGACGAGACTCCTGAGACAGGCTGCTCATAGCGGGCTGCCAGACAGAAAAGGTGAGGACGTTGAACCCGCGACGTTCCAGAGCGAGCACTTCCCGGTAGATGAACGTCATCGTCAGGCTAGGATACGCTTGCAGCATATAGGCAATCGTCATCGGTTGGTCTGCCATAAGTGCGCCCTCTACTTCTTCGCCGCGCTCAGAATGACATCCTGCCAGCCACAATCATTGGCTACGCAGAACCATCGGCAAGTAGCAGGCCTTGCCGTTCACGATGATGGTCGCAGACCGGCTGATCACCTCGGTCACGTGACTGTCAATCCAGGCCACGTTCTGCAACGCCAGCGTGCCACTGATCTCGACACGGACCCCATAGCGAATCTCGACTGCTGGCGTATCGCTCATCACCCCTTGCCAGTGAACGAGCAACCCACCGCCAGACGTCACCCAGGCGCTACCCAGCGTGGCGGTTACGGTCCCGTCCAGGTAATCCAGGCCGGCCGGAAGCACGTCGGTCACGACCACGGTCGAAGTCAACGGTGCGCCCGTATTCACGACCCGAATCGTATACGTCACGCGATCGCCTGTAGACACTGCGCCCATCGCGGGCCTTTTGGTAGACGCCGATAGATCAGGCCAACTCACGTACTCGAAAGCGCCAATGTCCGGCTTTGACCCCCGGTAGGCCCAGGGACCGTGGTCGTTGAAGCCCGCGATCACGCAGCCGGCGTCAATCTCAGGGCTCCCAGCGCGCAGGCTAAAGTCGGGCTTGAACGACGTGCTGTTGTCCGAGATGCCATGCAACTCCTGACCCGTATATGCCTGGAAAGTGGACAGATTGCGGTACACGCCATTCCCCTCGGGACCGCCGCTGCGCGACCACAGGATGAAACGGGTGTCAGTAGGGGTGCCTGCGTTTTGCAGATTGTCGCAGTCCAGGTCGTGGTTGACGATGGTCGTCGGGTAGTGCATGTAGAAGACCCTGCCCCTGACGGCCCACAGGTTGTTGCGCGCCACGAGGCCGGAGAAATAGTCTCCACCGGCATCTTGCACTCCATTCCCTCCTACCGGTGAATCGGGAATGTAGACGGTGTTGTGATAATAATACACGCGCCCGGGACCGTCCATGTCGGTGCCCACTTTGAACGCATAGTTGCTGAAATATCCCTCGATGCCACCATTGAGGTCGGTGCGTCCCAGCGGATCGCTCCCTCCGTCAATCACGTTGCGGAAGACGTACACCGGTCCCGCGTTCCAATAGTCCCCCATGAACCAGTCCTGGTTGGAGATGCTCGAATAACAGTGCCGGATAGTGTTCTCCCACACACGAATGTTGTATCCCGGCTGGCTGTCCACCTCGATACCATCATCCATGTACTCTTCGATCACGTTCTCGTACACGTCCGTGTTGTGAGACTGCCACCCCACCGCAATGCCATCCTGCCCCCCCCTGAGCGTATTGCGCCGGACCACGTTGCCGCCTTGGGCATACACCACCATGACCGCCACCGACCTGGCACGGCCATAATGCTCCTCCCACGTCCATCGGCTGTCGCGGTACCCCTGTTCGTAAAAGTGGTTGTCCTGAACCAGGTTGTCCGCACTCGCCGCATTGGCCGGATCCGAGGTCCAGGTCCCCACAAAGACGTGATATTTGCTGCCGTGGAACGTATTCCCCTCGACGATATTGTGATCCGCCCCCGGCGGACCCAGGTGTATCCCATACCACCCATAGTAGCGAAACTCGAGGTTGCGGATGCGCACATAGTCCGCCCCGGCCAGCAGCAGCCCGGTCTTGAATCGCGCCACGTGCATCTCGTGCAGATCGGGATCATCCCCCTCGTACGTCGTCACGTAGAGACGGCCAATGTGCGCGCCATCGCAATCGTAATAGGCCTTACCTGGCGGGCCGGCCAGGAAATCGTCCCATTCTTCAGAGCCTTCGTTGTACAGCAGATAGCGTATGCCATCCGTCCCGCGCTGTTCGCCGACGTAGTTGGGCATGGTATAGTTCCCATCGGGATCGCACGCCCGGTCTCCCCAGGCCAGGTCGGCATAATAGATGCTGCCCTGGTACTGATGCCAGTTGTCCGCCAGCGGGTCGTTGATCTCGACGTCCGAGCCGTCCAGGACCACGTGCTCGCCAGGAAGCGGCTCAATGGTCACGTAATGGCCTGCTGCGCCCGAGTCTTCAGCCCTCAACGTGGCAGTTGTATGGTAGACGTCCGAACGGAGGCGAATTGTATCACCGGGAGAGGCTGCGCGGACCACCGTCTGCAAGTCTCCGTCGTCGGGCACAATCAGGATGTGTCCCCCGTCACCCACGTCGGGATAGTCAGGTCGTGTGTGGATGGAGCCCCCTACCACAGCGGGGGCCACACCGTCGGGATCTGTGAAGCGCACTTCGACTTCATAATCTGTCCCTGGCGAGAGATATACCAGGCTCACGCGCCACTGGCGCGCCGAGCGGTCCACTGCCATCTCAGGACCGGCCTGCCAGGCCGCCGCGCCGAGAGAACGATACCAGATTGTAGCGGTGTTGTTGCGGTTGTCGTCACCCGTGTACGGGGCGACGACCCCAACACACTCAATCGTCGCGTGCATGGACAAGGCTCCCGGAACTGTCTGCGTACCCAGGGGAACCAACCCCCTGGCCCCCAACACAGAAAGTAGACACAGGCTCATCAGCACTTGCTGCCTCAGCATCAATATCCCTCCTCTGTCAAGATTGCTCGCTGAGGATTACGAAGCCGCTTGCTGATGAAGCAGGCTCTCGTAGAGCCGTATATACTGATCAGCGACTGCAGTCAGCGAGTATTGTGTTTCTACCGTTTGACGTGCCTGTCTCCCCAATTTCCTCCTAAGCGCAGCATCCTCACCGATACCGAGCACTGCGCGAGCCAGGCCCGCTGCGTCCTCGACCCCGATCAATATGCCGTTTTCCCCATCTCGAATGACATTGTTGTTGCCGGGAATATCGGTGACGATACAGGGCAGGCCGTGGGCCATGGCTTCCAGCAAAGCGTTCGACATACCCTCGGACAAGGATGGCAGGACGAAGAGGTCGCTCTGCTCCAGCAGCGCATCTACGTCGTTGACGTGCCCCAGGAACTCCACCTGCTGGCTGATAGACAGTTCCTCCGCCAGTCCTTTCAGGTAGCCCGCCAGCGGCCCCGTGCCTGCCAGTTTGAGCCGCCAGGGCAGGTCAGGCCGCTCCTGCAGAAGCAGCCCGCAGGCTCGCACGAGCGTGGCGGCGTCTTTCTGCGGGTGCAGCCTCCCCACAAAGGTCACGACGATGGGATTGCCCAGCGCATAGTCACGGCGATGCCCGCCCGATCGAACGTCCACCCCGTTCGGAATGGACCAGATTTTCTCCTTCGCCACACCCAGGGCCACCATTTCGTCGCCGACCTGTGGGTTCAGGGCCACGACGGCGTCGGCCTGGCGAACTTGCCGCAGCATCCAACTGGTGCCCCGGATCGTGCGGTCCTGACGCACCATCCTAGAATCTCCCCAGGCCCCGCTGGCCATGGAACGGACCAACGTGGGCTTGTGCAGCCACCTGCCCGCCACGGCGACGACGGAGGCCTCGAACATGGCCGATTGGCAATGAATGACGTCGTACGCTGCACGGTGCCGGACCAGATACAGGAACAGCGACAGCAGATACAGGTACTGGCCGAACCTGCGCAGGCCCCGTATGTTCCACATCCCCCAGGCAGTGAAATGCCGGTGCACCGGGACACCCTGAATGGTCTCGCGCCGCGGTTGGCCCCAATCCCATAGCCCAGCCGCCACCGTCACCGAGACACCCTTCTCCTGCAACTTCTGGGCCAGCCGCAGGGCTTGCCGTTCCGCTCCTCCAATGTCCATGGATGGACAATAAAAATAACGCAAGACTAGTAATACTCTCACCGTGTTCCAACCTATACGAGAAGATAGGCGAGGAATGCCCGCCGGTTGTCCGTCATCCAGTCTATCAACCTGAGATTCCATCTCGCCTGGGTCAGCCGCTCACGCTCGTGCGTATCACAATAATGGTGCCAGTGCACGATGCACCGCCGCACGTTCAAGAACGTCCACACGTCAGGCAGGCATTGTATCTCACCCGAGTTGACCGCAAAACGTACCCGATAAGCGTCCAGAAACCGCTTCATCTTGTCGAGACTGAACCCCCACCGATTGAGCGAGAAACGTTGCAAAGTGTCCACCAGTTCGGTGGCCCGCCAGTCCAGGCGAGCTAGCTCGAAATCCAGTATGGCCATGGGCCGCTCCCCCTTGAACAGCAGGTTGTAAGGGCCATAGTCGCCGTGGATGATCAGGCGCGGCAGCGAGGCCTCCTTGAGCCGGCTATCCAGTTGCTCCAGGGTCTCTTCGAGATAGCCGCCATACTGCAACAGCCAGGCCGCTTCAGCCCCCTCGGCATCGTCGCCTGACCGCCGAGTCTCGGCCCTGCAATGGGCCAGCCTGCTACCGTACCACTCCCGATCACGCCACCAATCCTCTTGCCTGGACCTGAACCCATTCGGATTGTGGCCCTGGGGAACCAGGTCCTTGAGTTCGTCGTGGAGAAAGGCCAGGATCTCGCCGGAGGCAGCGATGAACTTACGAACCTGCGCCGGGAGCAGCAGATAGTGGTGGTACTGAAACCCTCCCTCGATAAAATCGAACAAGGCATAGTTGTGTTCACCAAGACGCACCAAGGTCTCACCCGAGGGCGTGGCAACCAGGCGCGGAGAGGGGAAATTCACTTCAGCCAGATAGGCCAGAATCGAGTGTTCGTGAGTAATGGCCGGCACGATCACCGTGTGCTTGTACCTCTTGAGCACCTTTTTGCCCCGGGACGTGGTCAGGATCAGGCTATGGCTGCGCCCCGGCCCAGGCGGCACCTGGGGGTTGGCCAGCAACTTGAGCCCATAGTGCGCCAGGACCTCCTCAGTCGTCGTGGGATCAACCGCTGAGGGCCGCCGCCGGAATCTCACGCTATTGTACAGCCGGTCAGGGCGGGGTATGTAGAGCTCGCGCAAGTGAAACAAGAGCATACCTCCGCTAGGGCACAGGCAAGAGCCGCTCCAGGTGATGGTACAGGTCAGCGGCACACACCTCCAGGCCGCCACTATTTTCCACTTCGACCACCTGCCAACCTGCACTCTTGAGAACCTGAGAGACGACGTTCACCACCTGTTCTGCGTTCGCCACAAACTGTGCCACCTCGGCCGGCCCCAGCCTCCGCAGCCTCACCTGCAGCCCCCTGGCCCGAATCCTTGCCAGGCACACGTCCAGCGGAGTCTGCACCCGGACGACGATATCGGACTGGGGCAACAAGCGCAGATACGCTGCGATCCGGTCAGGTTCCAGCCCCTCCGCCTCCGAAACGAACAGATGAACCGCCCGATGCACAAATCCCTCGTCGAAAACCAGCACGTCGCCAGGTTGGGCCCGAGACCTCAAAAAGTGGTGATAGCCGGCCATCTGCAGAAACAGCCGCACGATCAGCCACCGGTGCTGCCAGGGAATCCGCCGCCGCAGTTGCGAAGTCACCACGTAAGTCACGAGCCGCGGATTCCGGGCCGCGAACGCGCCGATGTGCATCTTGCAGACCAGGTAGGAAAACACTCTCCACAAAATCGGACCCTGCCAGGCCGGCGGCACGAGCAGGCCAACCGCCCGACCCCACAGAGTCTTTCGCATGTAGTGATGAATCGCCTCCGTAACGGGCAGCGCCACGAAGCCGTTGGCGCGTAGATGCTCGGCCAACATGGGGATCAGCGTGCTCTTCCCCGACCCGGAGTTTCCCAGGAACTCGATGATCATAGCAACTGCCACAGGGACTTTTTGACCTCAAGGACCACTTGCTCGAAAGGTTGATCGGCATCAACATCGGTGACGTCCAGGCCCTGTGCGTCCATTTCTCTGAGCGCCCGGCTCTTGGCCTCGATCATCTCTCGATCGTGCTCCGGCTTCCGTCGCTGTGAGACCTCCGGGCTGACGTGCAGCACGAACACGTGGTCCGGTGGATCAATCTGCCGATAGATCTGCTGCTCGAGCCTGGCCAGTCTGCCCGTCAAGCGATCCATTGCGCCGCCCGCCTCTACAGCAATGCGAGGGCCATCCATCGGCGGCCCTTCCATCACCTGGTGGATAGCCGCCAGGGGGTAACGGTCACATATCACGATCGCTCCCTGGGCAGCCTGCCGTCGCGCCGCCTTGAACAGCCGGAAGCGGTTTCGGGCGATCGAGAGTTGGTACAGGCTGTACGACAAGCGCGCCAGCCAGTGCAAGGCTTGGCTAGAACCACGGGGCTCGCCCACCCATCCGCTCCACACGCGGTGGATTTTCCTCGTCGCTCGCGCGCCCATGTGCAGCAACTGCGAAAGGGGTGACCGTTCCTGGCTCCCCAGGTAATAGCTGCGCACTTCCAGTTTCCACGAGAGCCACTTGCGCAGAGTGCGCACGAGCGTGGATTTGCCCGCCCCGTCCGCGCCGATCACAGCCACCACCGTACCACCGCCCGCCAAGACTTTCTTGGTCCAGGCTGGTACTCCAGCCAATTGGCGCACGACTAGAAACCGTCGCTGCAAGAGCGCCCTCAAGTATTGGCGCACCGCCCACCACCGGCTGTGGCGCTGATAGGCGGACAGCGCGCGACGGAGATCTCTCCGCAACCGATAGAACGTGAATCCCGAGCGGCCCGAGCGAGCGAGCGTGTTCAAGAATTCGAGCACGATCCCAGCAGGAACCAGGCCGGCCTGTGTCTGCAGTGTGCTGGATATGCTTTCCAGGCTCGTCTGTCCGAGGAGATACTCAAACTCGTTTCGCATGTGCGAGGGAAGCCCAGGCGTACGCACAGAGAGAATGTCCTTGACCACGTCGCGGTCACGATACTTGAGCAATGCCCGGATCGCCAGTACCGTGACCTCCAGTTCTGGAGAGGGGACCTTGACGAGCCCCTCGTAGATTCGCACGTTGTCAAGAAAGGCCTCCTCCAGCGGCAGGCGATAGTTTTTCACAAACTGCTCCCCCAGGACAAGTTGATAATGCACGTGCAGATGAAACAGCCGTCCCATGTCTGGGTCAAAACCCAGGTAGTCTTCTACACCTGGGTATTGTTTGTCCGGTGAGGAGACGATCGGCTTGACGTCGTGCTGGTGCAAAATCAGCCTGAAGCGCTTCCCGTGGCGACGGTCCACCAGAAGGTCCAGGTCGGTCAGCCCCTCCAGCGAACGGCCGAGAGCCGCGTTACTCTTCCAATGGCAATAGCGGATACCTTGTTCGTTCAGCGACTCGAATATTTGTGTCACTGTGGGTAACGTAGCGCAATGTTCAGAGCACATCCCCATACCTATGATACCTGAAATCTCTGGACTGATCAATAGGCCAAAATTCCCATTGATTGTGGCACTGATCTCTCATATAATACTGGAGGCTGATCGAGCATAGAGAGATATCACTTTTACATAGCACGGCAGCCCACCTGCAAACTGGCCCGTGCTAGATCCCCGCAAGACTTGTCCCCCACCACATTGAATAAGGAGGTAAACATACTATGAATACCGGAAGGACATCTCACCCACACAGAACGCTCATTACGCTCTTGATCGGATGCACCATCTTTCTCCTCGCGGCGACCACTTCCTACTCGCTCACGCCGCCTTCAGATACCCTCGAGGGAACGCCCATCTACTTCCCTATCATCGTCGCCGGTCCATCGGATGCCAGCAACTGTAATCCCACCGGTGGATCCAGAGGCCTGGCACCAGGCCGTTACCGGACGACGGTAGCCGGTCTGAACGCCACCGTCGTCGTTGGCCAGGGATACGATCCCCGGACACCAACCTATCTGGCGTTCTTCCTCCACGGCGACAACGGCAGTTGGACCAAGTTCTTGAGCACCTCAAACCCGGTCACCAAGTTCGTCAACCAACAGGGCTGGATCTTCGTCGCCGCCCAATCTCCCAACGATGGCGAATCCTGGTGGACCCATTGGAGCGGCGATCACAACCAGGCGTTCAGCCGGGTCCTGGACGAAATGTTCGCCAAATATAACGTGTGTCGAGACATGGTCTTTGGCTCCAGTGGCTCCGGCGGCTCAGAGTTCTGGACCTCGCACTTCTTCCCGGCCAAAGGTGCCGAGTACCCTGCCCACACCGTCATCGGGTGTGGCGGTAACGACGGCTACAGCCGTACCTCTCGACAGCAGGTCAGCGCACTCGGCCGGGATCCAGACGTCGTGCGCAAATCCACCTTCGAGTACGTCTATGGCACCGAAGACTACCTGTACCGCCTGGTCAGAGAAAGCATCACCCTCTACACCAACGCCGGGTTCAACGTTTACGTCCATGAGATGGCGGGAGCCGGCCATTGCAATGAGTGGCCCGCTGACGGTTTTCCCGACCTGTCCACACAGATCGCCACCTACTGGGCCAAACGAGCCGCCGCACTGGGTGCAGACTAGCACCTGATACGAAATACGGCCGGAGGCCTGGCTGAAGCCGGGAAGCCCCCGCTGAAGCCGGGCCTC
>Ga0307379_10012864_pt1 | contig 10874 bp, 11 predicted proteins | sample UN2MG_FD_202237 | JGI IMG/M metagenome (GOLD analysis project Ga0307379, IMG submission 202237) | Soil microbial communities from Risofladan, Vaasa, Finland - UN-2 | ecosystem: Environmental > Terrestrial > Soil > Coastal area > Acid sulfate soil | place: Finland: Risofladan, Vaasa | collected... | reverse complement strand
ACTGCCGGAGGTCGAGATCCAGGACTTGCAGACAACCGTCAGCGTCCCGGACGGCGGAACCCTGCTGCTGGGCGGGCAGAAGTCCAGCGGCGAGGTGGAACGCGAGAAAGGCGCGCCGCTGCTCAGCAAGATCCCCATCATCAACCGCGCGTTCACCAACCGCGGTAAGATCCGCGACGAGACGACCTCGTTGCTCCTGATCAAGCCCAAAATCATTATCCAGCGAGAGGAGGAGGAGAGAGCCTTTCCTCCGCAATGACACTCGCGGAACGTCGTCGGCTGTTCACGGGCCGCACGCTCATATGGGCATGCGGCCCGTTCTGTTCGACCTGCACGATGTGCTATGATCGAACCACGCGGGTGCTGGCTCGTCCAAGACAGCGCGCGATTGCCGCAGAAGGAGAGACCCATGAGGCGGATTAGCACAAATGCGGGCGGTCCGGCCGTCCGACTGTCGGCCCTGCTGGCCCTGGCCCTCGGGTGCTGGGCGGCAGCAGCCGATCCACCGGCCGCCGCCACGAAACCCTCCGGGCTGATTCGGCTGAAGCACCTGAAGATCGACCGTGCGAACCGGCAGATCGTCTTTGAGGCAAATGTCTGCTACAACCCCGGCCCGCTGGAGGTCCTGGTCTGCAAGCATCGCACAAAGGATCACGAGAGCATTCTGCACACCTTTGTCCAGCCGTCGCACCTGCACGCGGCGATGCTGGCCATGGGACTCACCCCCGGCAAGCCGGCCAGAATGTCCAGGGCGCTGACGCAGCCGGCACGTTTCCTGCCCCCCGCCGGGCCCGAACTGAGTATCGTATTCCGCTGGAAGGACAAGAACGGAAAACCACAGCAGGCGGACGCAAGCCGGTGGCTGGCCAACCTGCATGACAAGAAGACGCCGCCGCCGGTCAAGTGGATCTTCGTCGGCTCGGAGGTCCTTCCGGGCGGCGGCTACTGGGCGGACGAAGACGGGGCCGTCATCTCCCTGTCCAATTTCCCGTCGGCCGTGATAGACGTTCCTTTCGAGAGCACGGCCGACAACACCGCGCTGGAGTACACCGGCAACAAGGAGGCCATCCCGCCCAAGGGAACGCCCGTGGAGGTCGTGATCACCGTGGCCAAGGGCGCGGAAAGCGCCCCCGCGGCCCGTATGCTCCTTGAGATCGACCGTCTGGGGCGCTTCTGGGTCGAGGACAGGCAGTACCCCATCGACGCCTTGAGTAAGTGGGCCGCCGGCTATATCGAGAAGCACACAGAGGGGCAGGTGGTGGTCCGCGCGCTGCCCGGCGCGACGGTCCAGGACCTGGAGCGGGCCAAGGACGAGCTTCAGATGGGCGGCGTGGCCGACATCGACGAGCAGCGCCTGATCACAACCGGCGAGATCGTGCCGCAGACCGGCAAGCAGGCGGCATGGGCGATGGAGACCTGGCGGCGCCGGTTCGCCAACGCCAAACAGATGCTCACCGATCCGATCCAGGACGCCGAGGCGCACCTCAAGCAGATTCAGCGGGAAATCGACGAACTCGACCGGCGCAAGGCGATGCTGGGAGAGTACCGGATGCATCTACGCGAAGCCCTCGCCAAGCACAAGGCCTCCACGCAGCCGGCCGTCGGACAGACCGACAAGCCGCAGGAACAGGAGTGAATGCCGACGCACGCGACCGCCGCCGACACCCCGCCGAGTGACCCCCCCGGCAGGGCCGCACCGTCCGTTGGCGGGCTGCTGGCCGCTGACGGCTGGGCCGTCCTGATCGCGGCGGTGGTCACCGCGGCGATCGTGCTTGGAAGCTACGGGCTGGCCCGGGCAGCCGGCGCGGAGCCGCGAGAGGCCATCCTGGCGGCGCTGGCACTGATGACCATGTGGGTCGCCCTAAGCAGCGCCTCGCTGGCGGCCGAGGGGAAAACCTGGCTGTCCGCCGCGATCCGCGGGGCCGTTCCCGCCGACACCTGCCTGTTGGCCCTGCTGATCCTCGCGCCGCTCGCGCGACATCCCAACGCACGGGCGGCGTACCTGTCGATCGGCGGGGTCTTCAAGATCTACTGCACGCTGGCGGCGCTTGCGGTCTTCTCGGTCGCGGCGGTCTGCCTGTCGTCGCGGCCGACCGGCCGGCGCGCGCTCGCCCTGGCGGTCAGCCTGCTGCTGGCGGCCGCCGTCGCCAGCCCGTTCTGGATAAACGGCCTGCTCGAGGCCATCCCCTACCAGTCCGGCAAGACCGTCGTCGCCTGGGCCGTCCACGCCAACCCCTTCTACAGCGTCACGGGCGCGATCGTCGAGCGAGTGCGATTCTTCTGGCACGAGTGGGGAATGATGTACGGCCGCATCGGCCGTTTCGCCGACTACCCTCCCCCGCCGATTCGATGGTACTCTTCCGCGCTGATCTACGGCGCCTTGGCCTCCATCGTCGGTTTGTGCGCGATCGTTTTTCGCCGCCGCCCAGCCGCGGCCCCGTGATTGCGCCCTACGCGCCGCCCGTCTCGGCCAGCAGCTCCCGCAGCGCCCCCGCGAAGCGGCGAAGGGCCTTACCACGGTGGCTGATGCGGTTCTTCTCCCGGGCGGGCAGCTCGGCGGCCGTACAGCCAAGCTCGGGAATGTTGAACAGCGGATCGTATCCGAATCCGTTGGAGCCTCGCGGCTCGCGGGCGATAAGGCCCTCAACGGCATCGCAGGCCTCGATCAGCACGCCGTCGGGGTCGGCCAGCACCAGGTGGCACACGAACCGCGCCGTCCTCCGCTCGTCGGGCACGTCCGCCAGCGCAGCCAGCAGCTTGCGGTTGTTGGCCGCATCGCGAGCGGGGCGATCGGCCTGAGGGGGGAAGCTCTCGGCGGCGTAACGGGCGCTGCGCACGCCGGGCCGGCCGGCCAGGGCGTCCACCTCCAGGCCCGAGTCGTCCGCCAGGCACCACCCCCCGCAAGCCCGCGCGTAGTGCAGGGCCTTGCCGCGTGCGTTTTCGGCAAAGGTGGCCCCGTCCTCTACGGGATCCGCAACCGCAGCCGTTTCATCCAATCCCGCCACGCGCACGGGCAGCTCGCCCAGGACCTCGCGAATCTCCCGAACCTTACCGGGGTTGCGTGTGGCCAGGACGATCGGTTGGCGATGGGCTCGGAACGCTCTGACGGCGTGGAATGGCCGTGACATACGTGCAGGTGATGCGCTTCTCGGGCTTGCCGGTCTGCGGGTTGGTGGCGGTTACGATCTCCTGATATCCGTTCACCGCCAGGTACGGGAACTGCTTGAAGATCTGCTTGATCCGCTCGTCGTTCAGATTGGTCGTCACCTCGTCGGGGCGCACCTCCACCGTCTTGAAGGAGCTCTGCGGAAAGGCGCCGATGGTGACCAGGCTTTGGGCGGGCCCGTGATGGTAGTACGCGTCGTAGCCCTTGGCGCGAAGGTCGCGGCAGTTGGCCACGGCGTACTGCTTTCGGTTGCGGATGCCCTGCTTGGGTTCGTTGCAGAAAGTCCCGACCACGACCGTGTAATCCCCCACGGCGCTGGTCAGGTCCCACTCCGGAGGGCCGACGTTCTCGACCGCGCGGCGGACGATGACGGCCAACTGGAACGGCCGCAGGTCCGCCGGCGTGGTCCAGCGGCGAATGACCTCCATGTCCTTACGGGCCGCCCCCGTGGTCGCGTAGTGGCCCACATACAGCGTGCTGCTCGCCTGCTCGTGCACGACGAACAGGCCCTTCCAGCCGGTCAACTCGCCGGTGGCCCTCTTGCACCTGCTCGAGTCGGCGACGTGGTGCGGGCCTGTGAATACGGTCAGGCGGATCGTATAGCCCTCTTCGTCCGCTCCGGCCGGCTCGGGGGGGCGCGAGCTCAGAAGGCTCACGCTCTGCCGGTCCTGGCCCTGGCAGCCCGCGATCAGGCAGCCCGCGATCAGGCAGGCCGTCAGCACCATCCGTATTGCCGCGGTGCCCTTCATGGCCGTATCCCTCGCCGTATCGCCTGCCTCTGGAGCTTGAGGAGCCTGCGGATTCCCTTGCCCGCGAGCGCCAGCATCCGGTCCAACTGCGCCCGGGTGAACGCCCCCCGCTCGGCGGCGCCCTGCACCTCCACGAACTTCCCGGCACTGGTCATGGCCACGTTCATGTCGGCCTCGGCGACGGCGTCCTCGGCGTAGTCCAGGTCGAGCAGCTCGCGCCCGTCCACGATGCCCACGGAGACCGCGCCCACCGCCCCGCGCACCGCGCCGGGTCGGATCAGCTCTCGCGCGGCGCACCGCTCGGCGGCCAGCGCCAGCGCCACGTACGCGCCGTTGATGGCGGCCGTGCGCGTCCCGCCGTCGGCCTCCAGCACGTCGCAGTCCAGATACATTGTATTCTCGCCGAGTTTCTCGAACCTCACCACGCCACGAAGCACCCGCCCGATCAGCCGCTGGATCTCCACGCTGCGCCCGTCGGGCCGGCTCGTGCGGCGGGCCTTGCGGGCGCCGGTGCTGGCCGGCAGCATCGCGTACTCAGCCGTCACCCAGCCCAACTGCGAGCCGCGACGCCACTGCTCCACACCCTCGACCAGGCTCGCCGTGCAGATCACCCGCGTACCGCCAATCTCAAACAGGCACGACCCGTCGGCCGTCCCTACGTAGCCCGGCGTGATCTTCACCGCACGAAGCTCGTCCACCCGCCGGCCGTCTGATCGCTTCGCCTTGCCCACGGGAATAGTCTAACATTGATGGGTGCCGCCCCCAAGCGTTGTCTGCTTCGGGGTGTTCGCCGATGCACCCAAGCCGCAGACAGCGCGCCCTGGGGGTGGCACCCAACCCGTCAATTGAGGTGCGACGGCCCCTACCTCTCTCCGACGCGGCCGTCGCGGATGTGCAGGACGCGGTCGGCGGCGCCCGCGAGCGCCTGGTCGTGCGTGACCATGACGATCGTCTGAGACGTCTCGGCGTGGTACTGCCTGAGCACGTCGAGGATCTGCGAGCCGGTCTTGCTGTCGAGGTTGCCCGTGGGCTCGTCGGCCAGCAGAATCCTCGGCGCGTTGATCAGTGCGCGGGCGATGGCCACTCGCTGGCGCTCGCCGCCGGACAGCTCCTTGGGTCGGTGCTTGAGGCGCTCGGCAAGCCCGAGGCGATCGAGTATCTCCGCAGCTCGCTTGCGGGCGGCCGCTCGACGGGAGAACCAGCCCAGCACCGAGCTGTCCACCTTGGCCGGCAGCATCGCGTTCTCGAGCACGTTCAGCTCCGGCAGAAGGTGGTAGAACTGGAAGACGAACCCCACGTGGCGACAGCGGATGCGGTCGCGCTTTCGGCGCGAGAGCCGCCCCGCCTCGACCCCGTCCAGGACGATCTGGCCCTTGTCCGGCTTGTCCAGAAGCCCCACAAGGTGCAGCAGCGTGCTCTTGCCGCTGCCGGAGGCGCCGACGATGCCGACGAACTCGCCCGCGCGCACCGTAACGCTCACGCCGCGCAGCACCTTCAGCTCCACCCGGCCCAGGCGGTAGGACTTGTGCAGGTCCCGGACGCGGACGGCTGGCTCACTCATAGCGCAGCGCCTCCACCGGCTGCAACCGCGACGCCTGCCAAGCCGGATAGCCCGCCCCGATCACCGCCGCCACGACCGCCCCGATCGCGATGACGGCTGCATCCAGCGGACTGACCGTGTTGGGGATCATCTCGAACATGTAGACCTTGCGGCTCCACACCTCCAGGCCCAGCCTATGGGCGCACCAGTCGTGTATGGGATTGATCTGGTGCACGAAGTACCACCCGCCCACGACGCCGATGGCGGCTCCGATAAGCCCGACGGCTGCCGCGTACGACAGGAAGATCGTCGCCACCCCGCCGCTGGAGGCGCCGACCGCCTTCAGCACGCCGATCTCCCGCGTCTTCTGGAACACGATCATGTGGAAGATCAGCAGGATGACCGCTATTGAAACCAGAGACAGGATACCGACGATGATCGCCACCAGCGTCCGCTGCGACTCGAGCGGCGCGATAACGGCCTTCTGGCGTTCGCGCCAGGTCTGGATGCTCAGGTTCTCCGGGGCGTTCGCGTCGGCCTTGCGGAAGCGAAGCCATGCGGCGTGGACCTTTCGCGAGACCTCGCGAAGATGCCTCTCGTCGGCCAGCCCATCCTTGACCTTGATGTGAATCTGGCTGCACCGGTCGGGCTGGTCCATGTTGTTGAGCACCTGGAGCGTCTTGAACGGCACGTACACGATCTCCGAGTCGATGGACCAGACGTCGGTGCGGCAGTCGTCCACGACGCTGAACTTCCGCGTGTTGGGCGTCACGCCGGTGGGGCTGATCCCCCGGCCCAGCGGGATCACGTTGAGCACGACCTTCGATCCCGGCACGATGTAGCGGACGGTCTCGCCGGCCTCGGTGCGGATGCTCAGGCCGGGTATGCCCAGCCCCAGTATCACGCGGTTTTCCGGCGGCTCGTACGTGCGGGACTGAACGTCCTCGATCTGACGCTGGAGCCGCGCGATTACCTCGTCGCCGGCCCCGCTCTCGTGCGCCTTGTCGAGCTGGGCCACAAGCCGCTCAAGCTCGCGGGCGTTGTCAGCCGCCGCGCGGAGGTTGTCCTCACCCTCGGTCTGGTAGTGCATCGCCGTCTGAAGTCGGCCGAGCAGCTCCTCGGCCTCCAGGCGCCGGTCGGGGTCGGTCTTGGCCGACAGCGCTGAGCTTTCGCGGCGGAAGATCTCGTTGCTCTTGGCGGCCTCCTCCGAGATGCGCCTGAGCATCAGCGCCATGTTCGGGTCGAAGCTCGGCTCGGCGAAGCCCTTCTGGATGAACAGGCCCTTCTCGAAGTCGCTTACCGCGGCCCGCCCCGGCAGGCGGATGCCGGCAACCTGCACCCACACACGGATATGCGTCTGGTAGGGAATCTGGAGCACGCCGTAGCTCAGGATGAACGGGCTGGCCGCCTGCACGTCCGGCACGTCGTTGCGGATGGTCTCGATCAGCTTGTCGTAGCTGGTGATGCCCTGATGGCTGGGGGCCTCGATCACGATGTCGCCGAACAGGCCCTTGGCCGCCAGCTCGATCTTGTTCAGGAAGCCGTTCATCACGCTGACGACGATGACCATCATCGCCACGCACAGCGCGACGGTGAGTATGGCCACCACCGCGATGACGCGGCTGCGAAGGTAGCGAAGGCATAGGAAGAGCTTGTACATGCGCTATCCCTGCGCGACGGAGCGCCGACCGCGTAGGTCGACGCCGTCGCACACAAAACACCATATATAACCCCCGGTCCCGGCGGGACCGGGGGCTAAATACTTGTGGCGCGGGGCGGGCTGTGCCCGCCTACGTGGGTCTCAGCAGCGGAAACAGCACGATGTCGCGGATGGACTGCGTATTGGTCAGCAGCATGACGACGCGGTCGATGCCGATGCCCAGCCCGCCCGCCGGCGGCATCCCGTGCCGCAGCGCGGTGATGAAGTCCTCGTCCATGACGCGCATCGTCTCGTCGGCGGCCTCCCCGCGGAGCTGCTCGCGAAGGTTGGCTTCCTGGACGGCCGGGTCGTTCAGCTCGGTATAGGCGTTGGCGATCTCCATGCCGGCGATATAGCACTCGAACCTCAGCGCGATGCTCGGGTCGTCGGCCTTACGGCGCGTCAGCGGGCACAACTCCGCGGGGTAGTCCGTCACAAAGATGGGGCGGCCCATCTTCGCCAGCTCCGGCTCGACGACGGCCCCAAAGACCGCGTTGACCACGACCGCGTCGGCCTTGTCGGCCTCCTCGATGCCAAGCTGCCGGGCCTCAGCCCTCACGGCAGCCGGATCGCGCATCGACACGCCCGCGTGCTCACGCAACAGCTCGTCGTACGTCTTGCGATCCCAAGGCGGCGTCAGGTCCAGCTCGCGGTCGCCGTACGGCACCCGCATGCGGCCGCACTCCCGCTCCGCTGCGGTGGCGATCAGCTCCTCGGTGATCTCCATCATCACCTCGTAGTCGGCGTAGGCCTGGTAGAGCTCCAGCAACGTGTACTCGGGGCTGTGCTGCGTGCTGATGCCCTCGTTGCGGAACACCCGCCCGATCTCGAAGACCTTCTCCATCCCGCCGACAAGAAGCCGCTTGAGGTAAAGCTCCGGGCTGATCCGCAGGAACAGGTCGCAGTCCAGCGTGTTGTGGTGCGTGGTGAACGGCCGGGCGGCCGCCCCGCCGTAGATCGGCTGAAGGACCGGCGTCTCGACCTCCATGAACCCGCGGGCGTTGAGCTTCTGGCGCATGTGCTCGATGATCTCCACCCGCTTGCCGAACCGCGCCATCGATTCCGGATTCGTCATCAGGTCCAGGTAGCGCTGGCGGTAGCGAATCTCAGTGTCCACCAGGCCGTGGAACTTCTCCGGCATGGGGTCCAGGCTCTTGGTCAGCAGCGTCAGTCGCTCGGCCCAGATGGTGATCTCGTTGGTCTTGGTGCGATGGAGCGGCCCGGCCACCGCGATCAGGTCGCCTAAGTCCAGCAGCTTGGCCAGCTTCCATGCGGTCTCGTCCAGGGCGTTCTTGCGGAGGGCGATCTGCATCTGCCCGGTGGAGTCGCGCAGGTGCGCGAAGATCATCCTGCCCATGTCGCGGATGAGCACCAGCCGCCCCGCCGCGTCGGCGGACAGGCCGTCGGCCGCGCCGGCTCGCTCGGCCTCGGCGAAGCGCGCAAGGATTCCGCCGACGGCCTCGGCGGTGTCGTACCGCCCGCCGTAGGGGTCGATTCCCAAGTCGCGAATCTGCTGCAACTTGGCCAGCCGGTCTGCCTGAACTTTCTCCAGCATGCGTGTTTCTTTATCGATCCAAGGTCCGCATAATCGTGAACGGCCGGTGTAAAGTCAAGCTCCGCGGGCGTCCGCCGGGGCAGCCGGGAGCCACACAAATGGGCGAGTCCCAACCCACCGAGCCGATCTCAGAGGCCAACCCGCTTGGCTTCTTCGCGGCGACTTTCGGGTTCGTGATTGCGGTCGTGGCAACCATCGTCGGCCTGCTGGCGGCTATCAACGCCGCCTGGGTTGGCGCTCATGGGCAGAGCACGATCGAGTGGCGCGGGCACCAACGGCTGTTCAGGCTGGAGGTGGATGTCTCGTCGTACGGACGGCACGAACGCTCGTTCCACGACGAATACAGCGCCAGGCACAGCGTATTCATGGACATCGTGTCCGTGCAGGCCCCCGACACTGACTGGACGGCTCATCGGCTGCAACAACTCCGCTGCGTCGTGACGGTCCTCGACCACAAGGGGCAAGCGGTCCACGCCGAGCAATTCGATTCCAACCGCCCGCTGTTGGCCCGCCTGCCTGGCGGGGGCTGGATGTCCCACACGCTGCTGCCCAAGGGCCGCCCCGGCGACTACACGCTCGTCGTTCAGGTCGACGAGCCGGCGTCTGTACCGGCCGGCACGCGCATTGCTCTGGCCGGATGGGCCGGAGGACAATACACCGCCGCCGAGGACGCCTGGCGAATGGGCATCGGCGCCGGCGTGGCCTTGCTGGTCGCCGCGGCCGTCGGCGTGCCCACGATCCTGTTCCTGAGACGCCGCGGGAGAAACACACCCTCCTCAGGCCCGCCGCCCCCGGCCGTCACGGATGGATGCGCGCAGATAAAGTACTGCTAACAGCGCCCCGCCCGCGATGACGGCCAGTTGCGCGTCGGAGCCGACCGCATCGGCATCAACGTAGGCCAATGCGACGATGCTGTCTGTCCCGGGCAAGTGCGCCGCACTGGTGATCGAGCCCACTTCCTGCCCAGCGTAGAGCACCGACGCCCCCTGCCGCGGAACCGGGTGGGTCGCAAGCTTGCCGTTCGGCGGCGACGCAAGCTCCAGACCGACCAGCGTCCGCGCCGGTGCGTCCTGAGCTTATCGAGGGGACTCCTTGTCGCGAAGCCTCGCCAGCGCATCGGCGCCGATGAAGTCGTGATCGAACGAGACCAGCCCCTCCAGGCCTGCTGCGAACGGATCGGTCGATTCGTCGAACTCGCGGCCGTGCCTCGGCACGCCCGCCGCGATACGCAGCGACTCCCAAGCCTCCATGCCGCAGGGCGCGATGGCGTTCGCGCCGGCCTTGTCCGTGATGAACCGCCATGCCTGGCCGAACAGCATGTGCGTCAGCATCACTTCGATGCCCCACAGATCCCCGACGTTCCGGCGCACGGCAATGTACTTCGCCACCAGAACCGAGCCGACGGCGGCGTGATCGTCCGGCAGGTGAGAGACCTTGATCGGCAGCACCGCGTCCAGCAGCCTCGGCGCCTCGGGGCCGATAACGGCGATCGCCGCCACCTTCTCGGTCTGATCGTCAACCTTCGCGCCGAACTGCTCCGCCTGCGCCTGGGCGTGCCCGAGGACTCTCAGCCGGCACTCGGGGCTGGTCACGAGCACCCAGAAGCCCTCCAGGCGCAGAAGGCGGCACAGGTCGACTATCCCGCCGCTGTCATTGCAGAGCAGCGTATCGATGGCCGTGTCGTCCTCCTGGTGCACCGCGTCGGCCGTGCAGAGCCGGCCGAGCAGCTCGACAGCCCCGCCGCCGCGCACGCGGACGCGGCCGTAGTGTGTCAGGTCGAATGCGCCCGCGCGGCTGCGGACTTGGCGCATCTCCTCCGCCACCTCGCCGTATCGCGCCGGCATCTGCCAGCCGGCCTCGACGGCCATCTCCGCCCCGGCGGCCACGTGGCGGTCATACAACGGCGAACGCAACACCTCATCTCCCATGGCCCGGCTCCCTTCAAAGGCTGCACATATCTCGGCCCCCCCGGCGGCTGTTGTCAACCGCCAACCCGCGCCGGCCGCCGCATTCGCCGTCAGGTCAGCAAACCGGGCGCAGGCCGACCAAGGGGTGCATGTAGGTTTTGGGGAAGCCCTGGTACGACAGGCGTCTCGCCTGTCGAGCATTGGCCGTGATCAGGCACGGCAGGCGAGACGCCTGCCGTACCCGGACAGCCATCCCCC
>Ga0307379_10012863_pt1 | contig 10874 bp, 11 predicted proteins | sample UN2MG_FD_202237 | JGI IMG/M metagenome (GOLD analysis project Ga0307379, IMG submission 202237) | Soil microbial communities from Risofladan, Vaasa, Finland - UN-2 | ecosystem: Environmental > Terrestrial > Soil > Coastal area > Acid sulfate soil | place: Finland: Risofladan, Vaasa | collected... | reverse complement strand
GACGCGGCCGAGCGCACCGAAGACCGCCGAGGCGAGTTCCTTGACCTTGTGCTCCAGGGTCGATCGCTCTATCATGGCCAGGATCGAACCGAGATCCCGCGACGAGTGCGCCGCCCCGCACCGGACACGGGCGCGCCACAGTGAAAACCCCTTCCGCCTGACTTTCCCGACCACGATACGAAACGGTTCGAGGCCCGGCAGCCCGGCGATCTCGCGTTCGACATCGCGCGGATTCACCCCCAGCGCAAACAGGCATGCGAGCAGCATATCGCCGCTGAGCCCGCCCGTGGGATCGACGATGAGTATTTCATGGGATTTTCCGGCTGATGATTTCTTCCGCACACGCTCCTCCATTGGTCATGTCGTGTATAAGGTGCGTTACAGCGTCACCTCGATTTCCGCGACGCGTCTACCCCCTGTCGTCCCCGGCGGCGTACACCTTGCGGCAGATGACCGCCGCGGCGAAACCGGCGCCGAATCCATTATCGATGTTGACGACGGTGACGCCGCCGGCACAGCTGTTCAACATTGCCAGCAGCGCGGCGAGGCCGCCGAAACTCGCTCCGTACCCGACGCTCGTCGGTACCGCAATGACGGGCGCATCGGCGATGCCGGCGACAACGCTGGCGAGCGCGCCCTCCATACCGGCGACGACGATCAGCACATCCGCCCCGCGGATCTGCTCCCAGCTCGAGAAAAGACGGTGGATCCCCGCCACCCCGACATCGTACAGGCGCACGACGCCGCACCCGAGATAATGGGCGGTCAGGGCGGCCTCCTCGGAGACGGGCCGGTCCGATGTGCCTCCGGAGACAACCGCCACGGTGCCGTGCTGCGCGACTTCACGCCGCTCCACAACGAACAGGGCGCCCTCCCCGTGATACCGCGCTTCGGGAAGGAGCGGTGCGATGCTCTCGAACAGCGAATCGCTACAGCGCGTGGCGAGTATATTACCCCCCTGCTCGATGATGCCCCGGGCGATCAGAACTATCTGCTCCGGCGTCTTCCCCTCGCAGAAGATCACCTCCGGGAAACCGCGGCGCAGCGCCCTGTGGTGGTCGACCTTGGCGAATTCCATGTCTTCGAATGGAAAGACCTTCAACCGCTCGACCGCGTCGGTGACGGTGAGCGAACCGTCGGCCACCCGGGCGAGCAATTCCTTCAAGCGGGTCTCTTGCATATGCTGCTGGACTCCTTTCTCATCGTATCGAGAATCCCGAGGACGTCCCGATGCGTGGCTGCGCGCGACAGCGCAAGGCGGAACTCCCGTGTTCCCGGCACCCCCTTGAGAAACCAGCGATAGTGCTTTCTCATCTCCAGGATCCCCGAGCGCTCACCGCGCCATGAAATTTCCATATCGACCAGCCGTTCCAGCAAATCAACGCGCGCTGCGAATGACGGCTCCACCGGTTCCCGCCCCGCCTCGCGATCCCTGATCTGTTCGAAGAGCCAGGGGCGGCCGAGGGCCCCCCGGCCCACCATCACGATCCTGCATCCCGTGATGCGCACGATCTCCCCGAAATCCCCGACCGTCCATACATCGCCGTTCGCCACGACGGGAATCGAGAGGTGGTGCACGAGCTCGGCGATATGCTCCCAATGCGCGTCACCGGAAAAACCCTGCGTCTTGTACCGCGGGTGGAGGGTAACGGCCGAGACACCGCTCTCCTCGCATACACGACCCGCCTCGAGATAGTTCTCTTCGCGCGCGCTCCACCCGCTCCGGATCTTGACCGTGACGGGGATGGCGACCGCACGCACCACGGCTGCCGCTATCCTTCCCATCAGGGGAAGGTCCCGCATCATGGCCACCCCGCCGTTTTTCCTGATCACCTTCCGCACGGGGCAGCCGAAATTTATATCGATCCATGCGGGATCCGACGTTGCGACGATTGAAGCGGCCCGCGCCATCGTCCCGGGATCGGCGCCGAACAGCTGAACGCCGAGCGGTGCCTCGCCGTCGAGCCGGCCGAGGAGAAACCGCGTCTTCTCGCCGGTGCGCACCAAACCGTCCGCGCTCACCATCTCGGTGACGGCGAAATCGGCACCGAACGACGCACACGCGAGGCGAAACGGCGCATCGGAGTAACCGGCCATCGGGGCCAGACCGATCAATGTCCGCGCCGGGCCATCCGCCGTATCGTTCCGGAAACGCTCGAACACAGCCGCTCCTCACGGGTCCCGGGGGAAACCAACTCCACGTTCACCATTACCGCAGGGACGGTGAAAATATAATACGGCACGGACATTGACATTGCAAGGTCGTCATTGAAGAGGGGAGGGCGGCCTACCCCCGCATCGCCCGCGTCCCGGAAGTCGTTACATTTGACTCCCGGCCGTTTTTTCTCTATGGTACCCCTATGGGGACCGGGGGGCCCTCGAGAAGTGAGGCGCGGCGAATGCGACGGAGAGACACCACCATTACCGAGATAACGATCGATAACGGTACGACCCGTCCGATCATGGCCGATCTCCACACCTGTATGCCGCAGCGGACCCTGCCGCTCGTAATCACCTGCCACGGATTCCTGGGATACAAGCGATGGGGTTTCTTTCCCTTTCTCTCGGAGCAACTCGCCGCGTCGGGATTTCACGTGCTCACCATGAGTTTCTCGATGAACGGCATCAACGAAGAAACGGGATTGATCACCCGCCCGGAGGAGTTCGCGCGCAATACGGTGAGCCGGGAGGTCGATGACCTTGTGAATGTGTGCCGGTACATTCGCGGCGGCGGGCTGCCGGTCGCCGTCGAGGAGACCTGCCGTTGGGGACTCTTCGGATACAGCCGCGGCGCCGCGGTGGCTCTGATCGTCGCGGCCAGATTCGATGAGATCGAATCGCTGGTGACCTGGGCCACGCCATCACGGCTCGACCGCTACTCAACGCGGCGCAAGGAGCTCTGGAAGTGCGAGGGGAAACTGGTATTCCATGACGACCGCGCCGCGGGGCCGCTCAGACTTGATTACTCGTACTACGAGGATATCGTGGCCAACTGGGGGGATCTCGACATTCCCGGACTGGCGTCATCGCTCCGTATTCCCCATCTCATGGTTCACTGTCGGCGTGATGCGGCGGTCACGCTGGGCGAGACACTCGAGCTGCTGCATTGCAACCGCAGGGAGAACATGCAGCTCCGGATCATCGAGGGATGCGGACACTCGTTCGGCGTCACGCACCCGATGCACCGGGCGGGCGATGAAATGAGGCAGGCCATCGCCCTGACACGGGATTGGTTCACACTGACACTCCGCGGTACAGAGAGGAGCCGGATACATGCATCATAGACGGACCGCCGTATTTATCGTGGTGGGTGTTGCGATCGTGCTCATCGCCATCCTTTTCGTCATGAGGGGAACGGTCTCAAAACGGGTTTACACGGGAACGGGAGATGTGTTGGCACGGCGGCTCCCACCCGAACTACGGGAGAAATACGAGCAGGAGCTGCGTTACACGCTCGACAAGTTCTGGAGCTGCTACGAGAGCGAAATCGTTACGCAGAACGACCTGAACGACGTGATGGACAGGATGCGGTACCTGCAGAAGCGGGACGCAATCGAGGACGAGGAAATCTTCACGTTCATCGGCTTCGTGAGCAGAATCTACACCGACGCACTTCATGAGCACCACCGGCGCGCGCTCCAGCAGGAGTAATGCTGCACCGGATCACGACAGGATGAGCCGTGTGGTAACCTCCCGCTCCACATCCCGGAAGTTGTCGAACGGGATGCAGGGGATATTCTCCTGCCGGCAATGCGTCAGGAGCTCACCCTTCGCCAACACGAGATCGGCGTACCCGGACGGGCAGCGATCACTGTACCCGTTGCCCACGTAGACGCTGAAATAGCCGCGCCCCATCAGTTGCTCAACGTGGTACCGCTTGCAGTTTCCACACATCGTACACTCCAGGAGATTGTAGTAAGGAAACTCGATGCCGGCGAAGGAACCATTGTTGATAACGAGGTGGTTGGCCCTGAAATCGAGAAAGCCGAGTCCGAACTTCATGAGCAGCCGGTCGATGTAGTAATCGAGCCCGTCGCTCAGTATGAGAAACTCGTACTTGCGGCGGTTGCAGAAATCGACGAAATCCTTGAAGTACGGATCGAGGGACTCCTCCTCGATGAAGGTATCGAGGTCGCGGCGGTCCGCCTTGACGAGATCGATCTCCCGCTCGAGGCACTCCCGGGAGCTGATCAGGCCGATCTTCCAGCGATCGAGGAGTTCCCGCCGCCGTTCCCCGTCGGGAACGTACGTACTGAAAAACTTGTGGCCGACGTCACGGGAGGAAACCGTGCCGTCGAAGTCACAGATTATCGCGACCTTCTTCCGGCTCACTTTTCCTCCGTCTTGGCAAGCTCGTTCTTCTGCTGGATATAGTTGAACATCTCCTCGAGCGTCTCGGTCTGCCGGAACAGGTCGAGCACCATGTTCAGCTCTTCATCCACCGGAATGGTCGCGATGTAGGCGCCCTTCGATCCCATGAGTTTGCGGAATACCTCGCGCTTTATGCCTTCCTTGACATACTGCGTGTTATGCTCGTTCCACTCCTCGTCCTTCACCTCGATCTCATTCGATGCGATAAAGCTCCTGAACTCCTTCATGACGGAATCATCAACCGTGAAGTTCTCACCGGCATCGTTGTACGCCGTGTAATGAACGGCGAACGAGAAGAAGATGCCCCTTCGATCGAGGCGCCGCTGCACATCGGTGTATTCGGGCAGCGCGAGCTCCCAGTCAGGGGTGATGCCGCCCCCGCCGTACACGATCCGCCCGTTCGCCGTGTGATACTCCTCCTTGAGCTCCTTGTCGGCGATCTCCGGTTCCTCCGGCGTCTCGGCGACTTCGTCCCGGTGGATGCTCCGGCCGCTCGGCGTGAAGTATTTCTGTGTCGTGAGCTTCAGGGCGGCGGAATCTCCGATGCGAAACACGGTCTGCACCGATCCCTTGCCGAACGTCGTCTGTCCCACGATCGCCGCGCGATCCAAATCCTGCAAGGCGCCGGCGACGATCTCGGATGCCGAAGCGCTCGCGCCGTTGGCGAGGACGACGATCGGGTAGCCGCTGTGGAAGTTGTTCTGGCTGGAATAAAATTTCTGCTGGTGCTCCGGGATCCGGCTCTCGGTGTAGACGATCAGCTTCTTCTCGTCGAGAAACAGGTCCGCGACTTCGCAGGCGGCGGTGAGCAGACCACCCGGATTCCAGCGAAGGTCCAGAACGAGTCCGTCCATCACCCGCTTGTCGAAGTCGTTCAGTATCTCGTTGAGCTCGCTCGCGGTACTTTCCGAAAAGCGCGCGATCCGCACGTACCCCACATCTCCGATCACGTCGCTGTAGGTGATGCTCGGCACCTGTATGATCTCGCGGGTGATCGTATAGTGGAGGGAATCCTCCGTACCCTCCCGGCCTATCGTGACGTTTACCTGGGTACCGGGCCGCCCCCTGAGTTTCGAGACGGCCTGCTCGGTGATCCATCCTTTCGTCGATTCGCCCTCTATCTCGATGATCCTGTCTCCGGCCTGTATCCCGAGCCGGTAGGCGGGGGTATCCTCGATCGGTGAGATCACCGTCGGGTAATTGTCCCGCACCGCGATCTGGATGCCGAGGCCGCCGAATTCGCCCTTCGTGTCGATCAGCAGGTTCTCGTACTGGTGCTTGCTCAGATAGATCGAATGCGGATCGAGCTCCTTCAGCATTCCCTGAATCGCCGCATCCATCAGTTCACTGTAGCTCTTCTCTTCGACGTAATAGTCCTTTATCTTGACAAGTACTTCGTTGAAACGCTCCAGCTCGGCGAGTGGATTCTCCTTTTTCTTGTCCTCGGCCCAGACATACAGGGAAACTGCCACGACAGTTACGAGGATCGTCAACAGGACCAGTAATCTCTTTTTTGATTTCAACATGAACTTCCACATCTCCCTTCGAATCGGCATCGGTTTTTCGCGTACGACTCCCGATCACTACATAAATCATGCCTCATTTCGCCCCGGTCTGTACCATTCGCCGTACACCCGTAATATAGTAACTGCGGAAACGGCGAATCAAACCCTTTCCATATCATGGAATAGATACGTCGAAACGTTCCTCGAAGTTCCGTATTATCCGCGCCACCACCTCATCGAACGGGAGTGAAGCATCGACCACTGCGAACCGCTCATGTTCCCGCCCGGCGAGACGGAGATACCCCTCCCGCACCCGTTCGTGGAAGAAACGGTCCTCGCGCTCGAGACGATCCTTCCGCCGTACACCCTCCCCCTCGCGGTGCTCGGGCCCCCTGCGGAATCCCTCATCCACCGGCAGGTCGAGCAGGTATGTCACGTCGGGCACGGCGCCCCCTACCGCGAAGGCATTGAGCCGCTCCACCAGATCCTCCCCCAGCCCACGGGCCCAGCCCTGGTACGCGACAGAGGCATCCATGAAACGGTCGCAAATAACGTTGACACCCTCCACGAGGGCGGGGACGATCACCTGCCGAACGAGCTGTGCTCTGCTCGCGAGGTACAGCAGGAGCTCCGTCTCGGGTGTGACATCACTGCGTGCCGGATCGAGAAGGAGATCCCTGATGGCCTCCGACAGCTCCGTACCTCCCGGCTCCCTCGCCAGCAGCACCCGGTGCCCGGCCCCTCCCAGCGCCTCATGAAACGCCTTGGCCACCGTCGATTTACCCGACCCCTCGATACCCTCGAACGTTATGAAACGACCTTTCATCCCCCATCTCCCCTCGTCATGCGGTGAGTTGCTTGATGCGCCGGTTGAAGCGCTTCATCGACATCGTGACCTTGAACACCTCGTCGATGCCGAGCGCGATCCACAGCCCGGCGAGGGACATCCCGATCGTGAACGCGAGATTGAAACCCAACGCCACCTCGAAGAGCAGCACGCCGATAACGGCGAGGTACATCGGGTACCGGTTCTCACCGACCCCCCGCAGGCTGTACGAGTATACAAACGACAGGGCCTTCGGCACCTGCACGAACGCGGCTATCTTGAGCACCCCCGCGCACAGGCGCAACACCTCGGGATCGCTGGTAAAGAGCATAATGAAGTACCGCACCCTGAAGAAGATGACAATGGATATGAGGAGAACCACGCCTCCCACGATCCAGAAGAATTGTCGCGTCATGTAGCTGGCATGATCGTGCCGGTTCGCCCCGTAACTCTGCCCGACGAGCGTCAGGGCTCCGATCGCGAATGCCTGGTACAGAATTGAGAGAAGCCTCTGATACGTGAGGATGATCATGTGTGACGTGGCGGCGGCGGCGCCCAGGCGGTTGCTGAAACCGATGGCGATGATGATGCCGCTCATCCAGGCGAGCTGTTCGAGCGTGATGGGGGTGCCTGTTTTGAGCACCTTGACGATGCTCGCCCTGCGGATGCTCGTGAAATCGCGCCACTTGAACGTGAGAACGCTTTTGCCGCGGAGAATCACGCTGAAGGTGAAGAAGAAACCGATCGTGTGCCCGATTCCGGCCGCGAACGCCGAGCCGCGGACACCGAGCTCTGGAAATACCGATATGCCGAAGATCAGCAACACGGCGAGGATGAGATGGATGCCGTTGACGAGGAGACTCGTGATCATCGAGAGGTGCGTGTCGCCGGCCCCGCGGACGATACTGATGGCCACGAAATTCATGATGACGAACGGTACAAACAGGGAAATGATGCGCAAGTAATCAACACCGATCGCCGTGACCGCCGGTGTCGTCCCCAGTATCGTCCCGAATATGAAGGGTGCCAGAAGGTACCAGATGACACCGATGCCGATGGCGGGGAACATCGTCGTGAACAGCGACTGTCCGAGAAAATGGTTCGCCTCGTCCCTCCTTCCTTCGCCCATGAGCCGGTTGATTATGATGGTGGCGCCGAAGATGAAGATGAGGAGTACCGTGAAGGTCCACAGGATGATCTGAACAATGCTTCCGACGGCGGTCAATGCATCGACCCCGCGCGCCTCCAGTCCGGGGTAGAACCGCTCCATCGTACCTGCGGCGATCCGGGCGACGAGCGTTACCTCGACCGTCCACATGAGGAACTGTGCGGCAAGATCAACAACGATCGGTACGGATGTCTTCAGAATCGAACCGATGTTGGACTTCATGCGCTAATCGACGCTCCCCCGGTTCACCCGGCACCGAAAATCCCTTTGTGAAATATGATCTCTCGCAGATCGCTCGTGTGTTGGTTCCAAGCCCGTTCGTGGATGAAGCGTAAGGCCGGAGATTCTGTTACAGGTCCTTCTCAAGTGTCAAGCGCCTCACATGCAACACCCGTTGTATGAAAGTAAAGACGGTCAAGAAGGCGAGAACCACGATTATCGCGATCAATACGGTATGCCCGAGCAGGAGACCGAGTACGAGCAGCGCAATCCGCTCGGGTCTCTCGACCCATCCGACCCTGCATTCCAAACCCAACCCCTCCGCCCGCGCCCGCGTGTAGCTGGTAAGAAACGATCCCGCCAGCGCCGCGAGCAGGAAGAAGACCACGACCAGATTCGGTGGTTGATCATTTATAAAGTAGAATACCAGCGCGCCGAAGTAAACCATCTCGGTGATCCGATCACCCGTGGAGTCGATGAATGCGCCGAATGTCGTTGTCCTTCCCTCCCTGCGCGCCAGGGAACCGTCGATCGTGTCACACAGCCCTGAAACGACGAGGAACACCGCTCCCGCGAGGAGCGATCCCCTCGCGACGAATGTCGCACCGATGATGCTCAGAACGATGCCGATGATCGTGACGGCAAGAGGCGAAAGACCCAGGTAGGACATGAATGCCACTATCGGATCGAGAAATCCCCGCAGTCGCTCTCGTATCTCAATTTTTCCGGACACAATAAATTCCCAATCTATTGATGTGCGACTGCATATTATGTAACGGGCGAACGAGGCTGTCAAGCTGTTCCCCGAACTTCGATCCGTTTGATTTTACCGGTGGGTTCGGCGGCACACCCCGCCTGCGATGCCCGACCCGTTCACCTCACGAACCGGTGGCGGCTTTTCTGCCCGTGCCGCGGATGAGGACGGTGATTTCCCCTTTCACCCTCGAGGCGCCGAAATGGACGGCCAGCTCGGAAGCGGTTCCCCGTTTCACTTCCTCATGAAGCTTTGTGAGCTCGCGCGCCACGACAATCTCGCGGTCACCGAGGATATCCGCGATCGTTTCGAGGGTTCGCACGATCCTGAACGGGCTCTCGAAGAATATCGACGTACCCGGATTTTGCCCCGCTTCCCGGAGCGTGCGCTCGCGCTCACCTTGCTTGCGGGGCAGAAAACCGAAAAAGGTGAACCGGTCAGGTGGAAGCCCCGATACCACGAGCGCCTGAATCACCGCGCAGGGACCGGGAACGGCGGTGAATGGAATCTCCTCCTCGACGAGGCGCCTCACGAGGTAGTAGCCCGGATCCGACACCAGCGGCGTGCCGGCGTTCGAGATGAGCGCGGCGCGGCCGCCCTCCTTCAAGAGCGCGATGATCGTGGGTGTGACCCGCACCTTGTTGTGATCATGGAACGGACGAAGCGGGGTATTGATGCCGTACCGCCTGAACAGGGTGCGCGCCTTTCTCGTATCCTCGGCGAACACGGTATCGACCGCCCCCAGTGCCTCGATCGCCCGCGCGGAACAATCCCCGAGGTTACCGATCGGGGTGCTCACCAGATAGAACTGAACGCTTTCCATATCATGCTCGCGGATCGAAGATCGGACGGTCATCGGGAGCTCAGAACCCGCGACAGGATCTTATCGAGAAGCTCCATGTCTTCATACGTAATATCGAGGTGGGTGACCATGCGCATGAACCTGCCGCCGAAGGTCAGGGCGAGAACACCCTCCGCCTCGAGCTCGTGCCCGAACGCCCCGATATCGAAGGACGGCTCGGTCGCTTCGAAGATCACGATATTCGTCTCGACGGGCGCCCTGAGCCTGAAGCGGGTATCGGCCCCCACCAGCGCACCGATGCGCTTCGCCTTCTCGTGATCCTCACCCAGGCGCTCGATATTGTGATCGAGTGCGTACAGGCACGCGGCCGCCAGTATCCCCGCCTGCCGCATCCCGCCGCCGAGACGCTTCCGCCAGAACCGGGCACGCCGGATCGTGTCGGCATCCGATACGAGAACCGAGCCCACCGGCGCCCCGAGACCCTTCGAGAAACAGAAGGTGATTGAATGGGCCAGGGCCGCGTACTGATCGAACGGAATGCCGGTCGCCACCGAGGCGTTGGCGAGACGAGCGCCGTCCAGGTGGAACCGCAGCTCACGATCCCGCGCGAAACGGGAAATCTCCTCGAGCTGCTCGAACGGGTATATCCTGCCACCCCCACGGTTGTGCGTGTTTTCGGCCGTGATAATGGAGGTGTGGGGATGGTGCACGTTGATCGGGCGAACGGCCGCCTCGAGCCGGTCGAGAGGGAGAAATCCCTCCGGACCATCCAGCGGATGCAGTTGAACGCCCCCGATAACCGATGCCGCCGCCGCCTCGTAATTGAAGATGTGACAGTTCCTGTCGAGAATCACCTCATCCCCCGGCTTCGTCTGGGATACGATCGCGAGCGTGTTGGACATCGAGCCGCTCGGCACGTACAGGGCCGTATCCTTTCCGAAGAGGCTCGCCACTCGTGCCTCGAGTTCGTTCACCGTCGGATCGTCGCCGAGCACATCGTCCCCGACCACGGCCTCCGCGATGGCCCGCCGCATGCCGGGGGACGGTCTGGTGACCGTATCGCTTCTGAGGTCTATGATTCTACCGACCAAAAATCACCCTCTCCTCTGTCCACCGAATCTTCACGGATACACTCCCCCCTTCTCCCACGCATGCGTGAAGAGGCGCTGGCATCGATCGAAATGCAGTGGATCGGAAAATCAGGATTGGGCTACAAGCTCTTTCAGCTC
>Ga0307379_10012862_pt1 | contig 10874 bp, 6 predicted proteins | sample UN2MG_FD_202237 | JGI IMG/M metagenome (GOLD analysis project Ga0307379, IMG submission 202237) | Soil microbial communities from Risofladan, Vaasa, Finland - UN-2 | ecosystem: Environmental > Terrestrial > Soil > Coastal area > Acid sulfate soil | place: Finland: Risofladan, Vaasa | collected... | reverse complement strand
TAAAAATGCAAGAAGACTGATGAAAAATTACAAGCTTGCAAAAGGTGTAATTGATAAGTCTGATTATATAGTAGAAGAGGATAATGAGCAAAGAGAAATTATAGATTATCTTACTCAAGATGATATGTCAGCTCTAGAACTTAAATTTTATCCAATCATACCTAATGTAATTAATGTTCTTGTATCTGAATTTGCTAAAAGAGCTACTAAAATATCTTATCGTGCTGTTGATGATTTTTCATATAATGAAATGATGGAGCAAAAAAGAGAAATGGTTGAACAAGTTCTTATGGGTGAAGCTCAAATAAAAATTGTTTCAGCAATGCTTGAGCAAGGTTTAGATCCTGATGACCCTCAAGCACAAGAACAATTGTCTCCTGAAAATATAAAAACTCTTCCAGAAATTGAAAACTTTTTTAAAAAAGATTATAGATCAATGGTAGAAGAATGGGCTACTCATCAACATCAAGTAGATACAGAAAGATTTAAAATGGATGAGCTTGAAGAAAGAGCTTTTAGAGACATGTTAATTACTGATAGAGAATTCTGGCATATGCGTATGATGGAAGATGACTATGAAGTAGAACTTTGGAATCCAGTACTTACATTCTATCATAAATCTCCAGATGCAAGATACATATCACAATCAAATTGGGTTGGTAAATCAGATATGTTAACTGTTGCTGATGTAATTGATAAGTATGGTTATCTAATGACTGAAGAACAACTATCATCATTAGAAGCTATTTATCCAATTACAGCTGCTGGATACAGCATTGCAGGTCAACAAAATGATGGTTCTTTTTATGATGGTACAAAATCACATGACTGGAATACTAACATGCCTTCATTAGCATATAGACAGTATACATCTATGATGGGTATAAATGACATACATGGGCATGGAGATGTTATTGATTATATATTAAGTGAAGGAGAAGATCATTATGCAGATGGTACGGCCAATTTATTAAGAGTTAGTACTATGTATTGGAAATCTCAAAGAAAACTTGGTCATTTGATATCTATAGATGATAATGGGGAAGTTACAACAGAAATTATCAATGAAGATTATAAAATCGTTGATAACCCAATATATGATACAAGACTTTTTAAAAATAAAACTAAAGATAATTTAATATATGGTCAACATATTGATTGGATTTATATTAATCAAACGTGGGGTGGTGTAAAAATAGGTCCTAATATTCCTAGCTATTGGGGAATGAATAATGCAGATGGATTTACACCAATTTATTTAGGTATAGATAAAAATAAAATAGGCCCTCTTAAATTTCAATTTAAAGGGGATAGCTCATTATATGGTTGTAAACTTCCTGTTGAAGGTGCTGTATTTTCTGATAGAAATACTAAATCTATTGCACTTATTGATTTAATGAAACCTTATCAAATAGGATATAATATTGTTAATAATCAAATTGCAGATATATTAGTAGATGAACTTGGAACAGTTATTTTACTAGATCAAAATACATTACCAAGACATTCACTTGGTGAAGATTGGGGAAAAGGAAATTATGCCAAAGCATTTACTGCAATGAAGAATTTTCAAATACTTCCACTAGATACTTCTATAACTAATACTGAAAATGCACTTAACTTTCAACATTTTCAAAAATTAGATTTAGAACAAACAAATAGATTAATGGGACGTGTTCAATTAGCTAACTATTTTAAACAACAAGCTTATGAGGTAATTGGAGTTAATCCTCAAAGAATGGGGCAACAGCTATCTCAAACAACAGCTACTGGGGTAGAGCAAGCAGTGAGTGCTTCTTATGCTCAAACTGAAACTTATTTTATTCAGCATTGTGATTATTTAATGCCGAGAGTACAACAAATGCGTACAGACTTGGCTCAATACTATCAATCAACAAACCCATCATTAAGATTAAGTTATATGACATCTAATGATGAAAAAGTTAATTTTCAAATGAATGGTGTTGATTTGTTATTAAGAGATTTAAATATTTTTGCAACAACTAATGCTAATCATAGATCTATACTAGAACAACTTAAAAACTTAATGGTTAATAATAATACTACAGGAGCATCTATTTATGATCTTGGTAAAATTATGCAATCAGATAGTATAGCACAGCTTAATAATGTTCTTAAAGATTCAGAACAAAAAATAACTGCTCAAAAACAACAAGAACAACAAGGAGCTCAACAAATGCAAGAGCAGCAACTTCAAGAGTTGGCATCAACTGAAAAAGCTAAAATGGATCATGAATCACAAGAAGCTGAACTTAACAGAAGAAGAGATATTATGGTTGCTGAAATTAGAGCAGCTGGTATGGGGGCTTTAGTTGATATTGATCAAAATAGTCAATCTGATTTTACAGATGAAATGGACAATATTAGGAATAGTCAACAATATCAGGAACAGACTGGTTTACAGAGAGAAAAGGAATCAAATCGTAATTATCAATCAGCTGAAAAGAATCAAATTGAAAGAGAAAAGATTCAAGCTCAAAAAGAAATAGCAGATAAACAATTACAAATAGCTAGAGAAAACAAAAATAAGTACGATGTGAAATCAAAAGATTCAAAGAAAAAGTAAGTTAGCTATATACTGCAAAATATTAATATAGTTAATTACATTAATTCTAAATTTTAGAAGTTTATATCTATAAATTTGCATATATTAATATATAAGCAATTAAAACCAACAAATAAAAATGGCTGAAGAAACAAAAGACATTCTTGACGATATTCAAGAAACTACAAAAGTAGAGCAAACAGATATAGACATTGATGCAATGTTTGGACCAGGGGCTGATAGTATCATGCTTCCTGATAGTAGTGATGCTCCTGCAAAAAAACCTAGCTTTTTTAGTAAAGAAAATACTAGTTTAGATTTTTTAGATAATAAATCTAAACCTGCTGTATCTCAAAATGATGAAGAAAGTGATACATTCAATGATTCAGAAACTGTTGTTGATGAGCTTAATGATCTTATTAATCAAGAAGAAGAAAAAGGCAACACAGGCAGACCATCATTATCTAAAGATGGATTAGCAGACTTAGCTAATAAAATGATAGAAGAAGGTACTTTAATTCCTTTTGAAGATGATAAAAACATAGCAGAATATTCTGTTAAAGACTTTAGAGAATTATTTGAAGCTAATTTTAAAGAAAGAGAAAATAAAATGAGGGCTTCAATCCCTAATGAATTTTTTCAATCATTACCTGAAGAATTGCAAGTTGCTGCAAAATATGTAGCTGATGGCGGTCAAGATCTTAAAGGTCTGTTTAAAACATTATCTCAAGTTCATGGTATTGTTGAATTAGATGCAGATAATGAAAATGATCAATCTGAAATCGCAAGACAATATTTGCATGCAACTCGTTTTGGCACAACTGAAGAAATTGAACAACAAATTGAAGAATGGGAAGACATTGGTAAGTTAGGTGTTAAGTCAGCTCAGTTTAAACCAAAGTTAGATAAAATGCAAGAGTCTATTATATCTAATAAACTTGCACAACAAGAGCAATCTAAACAACAACAAGAGCATGTAGCTAAAATGTATATGGATAATGTATATGATGTTCTTGCTTCAGGAGAATTAGGAGGTGTTAAATTAGATAAAAAGACTCAAGGTATGCTTTATTCAGGATTGGTTCAACCAAATTACCCTTCAATTTCAGGTAAACCTACAAACTTACTTGGGCACTTACTTGAAAAATATCAATTTGTAGAACCAAGGCATGATCTTATCGCTGAAGCTTTATGGTTATTACAAGATCCTGATGGATATAAAAATAGAATTAAAGAACAAGGTGGAAAAACTGTAACAGAAAAAACAGTTAGAATGCTAAAAACAGAAGAACAAAGAAAAAATACTTCTTCTAACCCTAATGAAGATTCTAATTTAGAAGAAAGAAAACCTATAAGAAAAACTCTTTCAAGGAACTCTGGAAATATGTTTAAAAGATAATAATACAAATAAATAAATAAATAAATAAATAACAATTATGGCGACTCCAGTATTAAACAATGGTATCTTCTTAAGAGACACAGCATATGATGCTAGTTCTCATGTAGATTCGTACCACCTTGTGAACATGCTTAAAGATGCAGAACCTATGGATATGGGGCCAGTTGACCTTTGGGCAATGGCACAAAAAGTAGAGATGCCTCTTTATCAATTATCAAGCTTCGGTGGTAAAAACATTATCAATGTAGATAATGCACGTGGTGAGTACAAATGGCAAACTCCTGTTTCAAATGATCTTCCTTATATCATTGAAGACATTGAGCCAGCTAATACTCACAAAGGTATTGAAGGTACAACTTTCAAAATCAAACTTAACAGACGTGAATTTGGTCATGGTGACATCATTACTTATGATAAGTATAATGGTGTTGAGATGTATATTACAGCTGATGACATTTTACCACTTGGTGATGGTTTTATCTACACAGTTCAACTTGTAAATAACGACAATTACAAATTTTTAGATAGCTCTTATTTAGCTAACGGAACTAAACTTTTTAGAAAAGGTTCTGCTAGAGGTGAATATGGAGAACGTTTTTCTGATATCACTACAAAAACAGGATTCCGTGAATATTACAATTATGTAGGTGGAGCAGAAGCTCACGTACATTATTCAGTTTCTTCACGTGCTGACCTTATGATTAAAGGTGGTATGAATGCTAATGGTACAGTTCCTGTAACTGAAATCTGGAGAAACTTTGGTGCAACTAATGATCCTTCTATTGCTTCTCTTGAAGATATGGCAAAAGTTATGGGTAAATCTGCAATGAAGAAAGCATTTGAAAATGGAGATTTGTCACGTACTTTTCTTACTTCAATGGAAGCAGCTCACTTAACAAAAGTTGCTACAGATATTGAAACTTATTTGATGTGGGGACATGGTGGTCGTGTTAAACAAGATGGTCCGGATGATGTTAGATTATCAGTAGGTCTTTGGAAACAGTTAGATAACTCTTTCAAAAGAATTTACAACAAAAATAACTTTAACTTAGATTTATTCCGTGGAGAACTTTATAACTTCTTTAATGGTAAAGTTGAGTTCCAAGGACCAGACCCACAACGTCAACTAGTTGTTCAAACTGGTATGGGTGGTATGCGTATGGTTAATGAAGCTATCAAACGTGATGCAGTAGCTTCAGGTCTTGTTATCCAAGCTTCTGATATTGGAGCTATCTCTGGAAAAGCAATGGACTTGAATTTTGGATTTGCTTACACTTCTTATGTTATTCCATTCTTGGCTAACGTAAAATTTGTTGTAAACCCAGCATTTGACAATGTTCATACAAATGATATTGAGAACCCAATTATTGATGGTTTTCCATTATCATCTTATTCATTCATTATTTTTGATATTACAGATGAAGTAAATGACAACATTTATATGTTGAAATTGAAATGGGATAATCAATTGAAATGGTGGTATCAAAATGGTACAATGGATTACATGGGACGTACTCAAGGTTTCCAATCTTCTGGACAATTCAATGGATACCGTGTAATGATGTCTCAAACAATGCCAGCTATTTGGGTTAAAGATCCAACTAAAGTGTTGAAAATTGTTATGAGAAACCCAATTACTGGTGGATCATTCTAATAAATAATATAATACGAGGGAGGAGAAATACTCTTCCCTCTTTTTTAATACACAAAACCAACAAAAAATGGCTTTTACATTAGTAGAAACAAACGGAACAAAAGCAAAGACAATTGCTATTAGACCTTTCTTTGATAATTCAGTATCAAATATGGGTTTAGAAAATTATGGACTTTCATTATTTGATGGAGTTTCACACTATGAACAACTAGCATGTCTAGAAAGAAATGGTATAACAAGATATTTAACTGGACTAAATGAGTTTGCTCCAGAAATTAAACTTCTTCCTGATGCAGAAAGGGAAGCAATAAAAATACAAATTAGAACTGCAGTAGCTGAACTTGAAAAAGAATTAGCAGCTAATGTTTTAAACATAGAAGATGAGAATTTTTGGAATAAAGTACAACTGTTAAAACCAGACAATACTGAATTTTGGAATAAAATAACTATTAGTTGTAGTAATGAACCATTATACTTAGATCCAAAAGATCCTTATGATAGAGTTAAACTTTATGCAATTGAGGCTGGAGGATTTGCATTAGTTGCAAAAAGTTATGATGATGCTAGATCAAGAGCAGTACCACCAAAATTTTATCTTGATAAAGAACAAGAAACTATTACAATTAAAACAGAATACAAAAAATTAAAAAATAGAGCCTTGTCTGAATTACAAAAACTTTATGATAAAAATAGTACTAAATTAATGTATATTGCTAAAGTAGTTGATGGTACAAGTATTCAGTATAAAAGAAATACACCTAATGATACTATTTATGACAACATGGATAGATTCATTAATGGTGAAGGTGTAGAAGGAAATAAAACTCGTGCTGCTCAAACTTTTTTAGATGCATGTAATTCTGATATGGAAACATTAAAGATTAAATCAATTATAAAAGATTGTGTGTATTATAAGTATATTTCAACTAAATCTGATGGACATATTTATCATGTAGAAACTGATTCAATTTTAGGTAAAAATGTTTTAGCTGTTTTAGAATATTTAAAAAATCCACTTCATGAAGATATACTACAAAATCTAAATGATAAGGTAGAGAAAATTTGGAGTGAATAATCACATATTTAGAATTTAATCAATGTTAAATAGTACCATTTTTATAAAACTGAAGCAAAGGCTTAATAAGTTAGATAGCCAGGATTATGACAACATTGAATGTTGGCAAGTTGTAGAAGCATTTAATAAAGTTCAGGTTGAATGGCCTAGACGACAACTACATGGTATGAACATTTCTAAAGAAGGAGATGAACAATCAACTAGAAGAATTGATGATTTACAAGTTTTATTAGAAACGTCTGATATATCTTTGGATAATAAAGATATATATGTGTTTGGTAAAATTCCTAATGACTATTTACAATGGAAAAGAGTTGATATAGAAGCTAGTAATGATTGCTGTTCTGGTAGAAGAATGAAAGTTTATCTTGCAGAAGAAGCTAACTTAAATCAATTACTTGATGATGTATCAAAACAACCTAATTTTAAATGGGCAGAAACATTTGCAACATTAAAAGGTGATAATGTAAACATATATCATGATAAAAAGTTTGATATAAAAAAAGCATCTTTAATCTATTATAGACAACCTATAAGAATACAAATAAAAGGTTGTATTGATCCTTATACTAATGTTGAGTCTACAGAAGAAATAACATGTGAATTTAAAGATGACATAATTGAATTACTTATTGATGAAACTGCTAGTATAATAGCAGGTGATATTGAATCAGGAAATCAATTTAGTAGAGGTTCACAAGGTGCTGAAAGAAATAACTAAATAAAAAATTGGAAATTAAGAAGTAATTTCTTATATTATATAGTATATATTTATAAATTAAAAGTAAAAAAGTTATGGCTTATTTTAATCATGCGTTTAGTAAAGTTTTTGTTGGGACAGCAGGCTTTACAGAATTAAACACGGGAATGTTAGGAACTGCTGGTAATATTCTTGCCACAGGTGAATTTGCATTCGTAGATCCAACAACATGGAATGTTATTGAAACTGCAACTCCACCAAAAGGTTGTTGTCCACTTATTTTAGCATCAGGAAGTCTTTATCAAAATGATAAAGTTGGTCCACAACATGGAGGTTATCAAGAATCTAACAAGTCTAAGATGATCAATCCAAAGTATGTAAACAGATTCTACAAAGTAGAAGCATGTGACCCTACTCGTGCAATTGTTAATATTGGTAATACGCCTTATACAGAAGGTGAAGGTACTCCTTCTTGTTGTAAAGAATTTTTATGTGGTGAAACTTATCACTTACGTATTGATGTTAAAGGTTCTCCAGCATTACGTTTTTTAAATCATAATGTTTATCAAACATTAGATGCTTACACAGGATGTTGTGCAGATGATGCACTTGCACCAGTTGCAGTTGATTCAACATTAGTTATGATTACATGGGCGCAAGGAATTATTGATAATCCTCTTGTTTCTGAGTTTTTATTACCAGTTGTAGTTGCTGAAGATCTTTCTATTTGGTATGCACCAGGCAGTGATTTAACTGGAATTATTGCTCCAGCAGGTTACACAATTGGTGGAACTTGGAATGATTATGTATCTGCAGGACATACTGAAGGTGATTGTGCAGGTCTTATTTTAAATGGAGCTTACATTGATACTAAGTTTGGAGATTGTACTTTCCAACAAACTGATTTTTATGAAAAAGAACCATTAAGAATTTATGCTTCTGAAGTAGATTTAAATGGAGATCCTTGTACATTCGAAGGTCTTTGTATTGTTGATGAGTGTTTAGGTTCTCAAGCAATGGGGTTAGGCGAATCAGTAGCACGTGATGTTATTATGTCAGAATCTTATCGTCAAAATTTCTTCCACACAGATTTAAGAATTCGTGAAATTACTCAAGGAAATCAAATCTTAGATGTAATTGATAGATCAGGTTCTTATGATAGATACTGTATTCAACATTCAGTTCCACGCTTTAATAATCCAACAGGTACATTTGATAATGACCAATATATGTTAGATATTATTGTTGAGGCTGGAAGTGATCAATCTGAATTTGAACTTTTTGTTGAAACGTGGTTGGCAGATTGTGGTCAATGTACTTCATTAGAGGTAATTTCTTGTTTGTCTGCTTGTATACCTACAGTGCTTATTCCAGGAGATGAACCTGTAGTAGCACTTAAATAGTAATAAGTTAAAAAGCATTAGGTTACATAAATAATAAAAGGAGAGTGAGAATTTGTCTCCTCTCCTTTTTTAATATTAAATAATATGGCAAATCATAAATTAAGTTTAGAAATACCTACTGTAATGAATCCGTGTATAATATCTATTATGGACACAAGTATTTATGCAGATATAGTTCCTGTAACTTGTCCTACATTAAATGTTACATTGCCTGGATTTACATATTCAGTTCAAATAGATTTTACACCAGGATCAAATGAAATATTAACAGCATGTGATTTACAAGTGCAAATTGATAATTGTGACGAACAATTTTTAAACTTACCTGATGGCATTTATATTATTAAGTATAGTGTTTCACCTAATGAGTTAGTGTACGTTGAGTATAATCATTTAAGAATTACACAAGCATTAAATAAATATAATGAAGCTATGTGTGATTTAGACATACTTACATGCAAACCAACTTGTGAACAAGAAAATATATTAAAAAGTCTTAGAAAAATTAGACAGTACTTAGATGCAGCAGTTGCAAAAGTTGAAACATGTCATGAACCACAAAAAGGTATGACATTATATAACTATGCACTTAAAATGCTAGACAAGCTAGGAAGCTGTGGATGTTAAACTTTAAAAACCAACAAAAATGGCCAATTGTGCAAATTGTAAAAAAAAATTAGGATGCGGGTGTCAAAAGAAAAAAGCTTCTGACGGGACCTCATGCTGTGTAACTTGCTTAACTACATATGAAATAAGCATTAAGAATAAAAAATAATGACAGTTAACTACTTCTATTTTGTACCTTGTTGTCAAGGTAATACTGAACTATTCTTTTCTGGAAGTCCTGATTCAGTACCTAATGGTATTTACTTATATGAAGGTAATTGCTATACTGTAATATATGAGTATAAAACTCTTAATGAAGATTTATCTCCAATAAATCCAGAAGCACTTACTCTTATGGATAGTTGTGAAGTAGAAGACTGTAAATGTTGTAATTGCATTAGAGTAAGATGCTTACTTTTTATAGAAGCACCTATATCAGTAGATATTGTTAATTGTAATGATGACAATGAAAGTCTAATCATACCTATTAATAGAGCTTGGTCTGAAAAGATTTGTGCTAAATCATGGGAGTTAGATGAAACTAGATTTGAAATAGAAGTATTTAGTAAATGTACAATAGATGAAGCTCCTCCAGGTTGTTCAGAGCATGTGTTAACTATTCCTATAGATTCTTCAGCAGGAGTTATTAGATACACTAATTGCAAATATATTGAACAAACTATTAATTACCCAGCTGTATTTTATTCTCCTTTAACTTTTCAATTTTGTGCATTAGACTCTGTTCCTATTTTTGCACCTGGAGCAAGTTCTGATGTAGTGACTGGAAATTGTTCACCTAATCAAACATATTCATGCCCGGTTAATACATGTTTTTTGCTAACTGATTGTGAAGGTATTGAAGATAATATATATGCTACATACAATTCAATTGAAAACTATATTGACGGAGATACTATATTAAAAATAAATGGATATCCTAATACATGTTGGAACTTTAGAGAAATTAGTGAATGTGAATGTGCAATTGAAGTAACTGTAATTAGTAGTTGGCAAGATTGTGAAGAATGTAGAAAATGTAAAGGATTTAAACTTACTAACTGTGAAAATAGTACATACGTAAAATACACTACAAATAATTTATCAGAGTACATAGGAAAATCTGTAGAATTTGAAGATTGTCCTGGTTGTTGGACTGTTGAGTGCATGGAGATTGCTCCACCAGCTGATCAAAATTTAATAGTATCATATTCTTTTAATAATTGTAAAGATTGTTTAAGTACATTCTGGAAACTTACGCCTTGTCAAGGAGACAGAGAACCTATATTTACAGACACTAATTTATTAGCTTATGTAGGGTTTATAATAACTTTAGACAACATACCTGAAACTTGTTGGACTCTAGAAGAAGTTAGAGACTTAGAAGGACAAACATTTGAAACAGTATTTTTAAATACTTACTATACTGATTGTGTAGCATGTATTGTAGATGTTTTAGAATGTCAATGTTCTA
>Ga0307379_10012861_pt1 | contig 10874 bp, 9 predicted proteins | sample UN2MG_FD_202237 | JGI IMG/M metagenome (GOLD analysis project Ga0307379, IMG submission 202237) | Soil microbial communities from Risofladan, Vaasa, Finland - UN-2 | ecosystem: Environmental > Terrestrial > Soil > Coastal area > Acid sulfate soil | place: Finland: Risofladan, Vaasa | collected... | reverse complement strand
AGGTATATCGCCTTCAGCTATGGCCCCTTCAAGGGAGGACAGCAGGTAGCAGGTAAAGCCAGAGGGTGGAATATCTGCGTCGGTGATTTGACAGGCAAATGGGTACAAATCACCACCGATGGTAACCACAACAAGGAACCCGATTGGGTGCCGATTGCGGTTCCGAACAATCAGCTAATGGAAAATCTAAAGCAGAAATAATATAGTCTAAAAGAATCGAAAGAAAGACCAATATGTCAAAGACTAAATTGCTTGGAACAGGTATAGGAATTCTTTTCCCTCTCTTGTTAATTCTCCTTCCGGCAAATCAGGATGTTTGCGGGTCAACAGCGCTTTCTAAGGAGAAGTTGGCCCAGCTCCCATTTAAAATAGTGTACGAAACATACCGGCAAACCGGCGGCAGGAAAAACTGGGAACTGTTCCTGATAAATGCGGATGGTTCCAATCCGGTTAATCTTACCCGCACCGCTGACGTAGATGAAATGTATCCCCACGCTTCTCCTGATGGTACGAAGATATGTTTCATTGCTGATGAATTGGTAGAGAAGAAGAAAACTCGAAACCTCTATTATATGAATATTCATGGAACCGGGCGGGTAAAGGTCGCTAACAACGCACGGCAGCCATGCTGGGGTCCCGACGGGAAAACTATCGCATATCTAAAGGGCGAATTCACCCGTTACACTATTACGGACTACGCCACAAAGGAACTTGTCTTTTACGATATAGAAACTCGCAAACACAGGCAGCACCCAAATAAAAATTTACATCATCTTTATAATATTTGCTGGTCACCGGACGGCAATTGGTTTCTTGCCACCGTCCATGGTGGAATGGGTTTCAAACACGCGAATCTGGCTTTTCAAGCCGACGGTACCAAAGTTTTTGACTTAACGAAATATGGAGTCACGGGCTGTAGGCCTGACTGTAGTCTCGATAGCAGCAGGGTTACCTGGGGCTTGAGTGATTGGGTTTTATGCACTGCCGGCATCGACTTGACTTCCTCAGTGCCGCGAGTGACTGGTGTTCAGCGTGTCGTTAAGTGTGGCAAAGAGGATGAGGTTTATCACTCTGACTTCTCACCGGACGCCAAATACATTGCTTTCAGCCACGGCCCCAAGGCACAAGAGATGGTGGGCGGCAAAGCGCCGGGCTGGAATATATGTGTCAGTGACATGACAGGCAAATGGGTACAAATCACCACTGATGGAAACCACAATAAGGAACCCGATTGGGTGCCGATTAGGATGCCGAGCCGTTAAGTGAATGCGAAACTTATGAGAAAAAGTCCTTCTTCAGGAATATAGCGGATGGGCATCAGATTTATTAAACTTACCGTAAGAATTTTGGGCCCGTTGATGATTTTATTCCTAATACCTGGCTGCCAGCGTACAAAGGAGACAACCGGCGAACCACAGGTTGTAAAGACAAAGACGGGTATAGAAATGGTTGTAATTCCCGGAGGCTTCTTTGATATGGGAGGCGGGAAAGGAACATCCGACGAGTCGCCCGTACACAGAGTATGGGTCAGCTCTTTTTGGATGGATAGATTTGAAGTAGTTCAGGAACAATTCAAAAAGTATCAAATCTCCGACCCCTCGCATTTCAAAAGTCCCGACCGACCATTGGAGCAGATGAACTGGACGGATGCCGCTTTATATTGCAACGAGCGTTCACTCGCTGAAGGACTTGAGCCTTGCTACGACGAGGAAACCTGGCAATGCAGCTTTCAGGCAAACGGATACAGGCTGCCCACCGAAGCTGAATGGGAATATGCCTGTCGGGCGGGCACGACCACAAAGTACAGCTTTGGTAACGATGCCCGTAAACTCAAAGCATATACCTGGTTCGCTGGCAATTCATCTGGAAAGACACATCCCGTCGGACAAAAGAAACCAAATCCATGGGGGCTCTATGATATGCATGGAAATGTGGCAGAGTGGTGCAGCGATTTTTATTCCGAGAATTATTATGGGCATAGCCCCCAGAAAAATCCAAAGGGACCGGCCAAAGGCAAGGAAAGGGTCCTGAGAGGCGGCGCCTGGAACTCAACCGCAGATAGTATACGAACATCTGCCCGCTCAAGCGACCCTTCAATTGATGATACCTGCCTTGCCAGCGATGCTATAGGATTTCGATGCGTAAGAAACGCTCCTGATAACACCTCTAATGAACAGGAGGGCGTAGTGGAAAATAAGACTCAGAGAACAGTAAAAACAGGATTTGTCTATCATGATATTTACCTTGAGCACAAAACGACCGAAGGCCATCCGGAGACGCCGCAGAGGTTGGTCGCGATAGTCGAAAGGTTAAAACAAAAGGGATTATACTCTCAATTATTAACGCTTACCCCATCCCCGGCTGCGGTGGAGTGGATTCAAATGGTTCACAGCCCTGAGTATATACAGCGGGCCGAAAACAGTTGCCGAAACGGCACAAGATATCTGGATTCTATGGACACTCCGATATCGCCGAAATCCTATGATGTGGCGTTAATGGCCGTAGGGGGAGTGTTTTCCGCCGTTGATGCGGTTATGCAGAAAAAAGTCGCGAATGCCTTTTGTGCCGTCCGTCCCCCGGGTCACCACGCAGTAGAGGATGCAGCAATGGGATTCTGCATGTTTAACAATATTGCCATCGGCGCCCGCTATATTCAAAAAAAATACAACCTGTCGAAGATACTCATTGTGGATTGGGACGTGCACCATGGTAACGCCACTCAGGCAATGTTTTATGATGACCCTGCCGTCTTATACTTCAGCGTGCACCAGTATCCATTCTATCCGGGCACTGGAAGCGAAGCGGAAAAGGGCGCCGGGAAAGGTCTGAATTACAATATTAACGTGCCCTTGCCTGCTGGTTCCACAGATGCGGATTATCTTAAAGTTTTTCAAGAGAAACTTGAGCCCGCGGCTTTAACTTTTTCGCCGGACTTTGTCCTTATCTCCGCCGGATTCGATGCCCACGAAAATGACCTGCTCGGCGGTATGAAGGTTACTGCAAAAGGATTTGCCCAGCTTACGGCCATCGTCAAAACTATAGCCCGGAAGTGCTGCGAAGGTCGACTGGTTGCTGCTCTTGAAGGAGGGTATGATTTAGAGGGGCTGGCTGCTTCGGTAGAGGCACACATTCAGGTGTTGATGAGATAGAAGGGCACGAGAAATGTTATTCCACACCTGGGCGTTCGTATTATTCTTCCTGATTGTATATCCGATATACCTGGCTCTCAAGCGAACGAGGTTTAGCCTTCTTTGGCTTTTGGCTGCTTCATATTTTTTCTATGCCTGCTTCAATCCCCTTTATCTGATCCTGATAGCATATTCGACTATACTTGACTACACAGTAGTTGCAGTTATGGAGAAGAGGGCACGCCGAAAGATATGGCTTTCTATAAGCATAGTAAACAATCTCGCCCTGCTGGGCTTTTTCAAATACGCCGGCTTCATCACTGACAACCTGAACATTCTCTTATCATCATTGAATGTCCCTTATGTCGTCCCCGCACCCGGCTTGCTTTTACCTGTCGGTTTATCGTTCTACATCTTCCAGTCGATGAGCTACACCATCGACTACTACCGAGGCAATATAGAAAGAGAGAGGAGCCTCATAAGGTATGCCACTTTCGTCTCGCTTTTTCCTCGGCTGCTGGCCGGACCAATCGAAAGAGCTGGAAACCTCCTCCCGCAGTTGCGTAAGACACCCGCAGTTTCTATCCAGGACGTCTCGGATGGGCTTTCCCTCTTCATCGTCGGGCTCTTCAAGAAAGTGGCCCTGGCTGACTACCTTGCTCTTTACGTTGACAAAGTATATTCTACTCCTGACCAGTATCAGTCGCCCGCCTTGCTCCTGGCTACCTTCATGTTTTGTTGGCAGATTTATTTTGACTTCAGCGGCTACACGGATATGGCGCGGGGCGTGGCGAGGATGATGGGCTTTCGCCTGATGTTGAACTTCAATAACCCATATCTGGCAACAAGTCTTGGTGATTTCTGGTCGAGGTGGCACATCAGTCTTTCCTCTTGGTTCAAAGACTACGTCTATATTCCATTGGGAGGCAACCGCAAAGGAACATTTAACACGTACAGAAACATGTTTCTGACTATGGTGATTTCAGGATTATGGCATGGCGCAGCCTGGACATTTATCATCTGGGGTGCGGTGCATGCCCTCGGGCGCTTCTTGACACGAGAGGCGGAAAGAACCTCGTTTTACAAAGAAAGGGTGCCGAGAATCCTAAAGCAAATATTTGTGTTTGCCTTTGTTACCTTTGCATGGATTTTCTTTCGCGCAGATAGTATCAGTGACGCATGGATAATTATTACCAGAATATTCACCTCCGGATTTGCAGACCCTCGTTGTCCGTTGCTTGCTTTGGCCTTGATTTTTACCGTCTGGCTCTATCAGTTCGCTTATGAATCCAGACTTAAGTGGGTCCTTGAGTTGTGGGCCGTTCGTATAGGCGTAATTATTCTTATGATTTTATACCTGGCCGTTTTTGCTCCTTCGAGCCGGCAGCCCTTTATTTATTTACAGTTTTGAGCGGGTGCCAAAGAGGTTGTAGCTAATGAAAACAGAAGACATAACCGGGATTCGAGACGGTTCTTGCAGTTCGAGTAATGACCAGGTCCCTTTTAGTTCGAATTGCGTGCGATTATCACCGTCAGAATGGCTCATTGTCGCAATCATATTCTCAGCCGTTTTTTGCCTTTCGCCGGCGTTTTGGGAACGGGCCGAGAAATTCGAGCCTGAGCCCGACTATCGCTTGCCCTATGACCTAAGCAGCGACTACTGGCTTTACAAGCGATACTGCCGATGGGCCTGCTCCCGGTATGAAACCCTGGTTGTTGGGGATTCGGTCGTATGGGGCCATTTCGTACCTATGGATAACACGCTCTCGCACTATCTAAATGACCTTGCAGGCCGCGCTCGGTTTGCCAATCTCGGCGCCGACGGTACACACCCGGCGGCTTTAGAGGGCCTGCTGCGATACTACGGCCGGGACATCTCGAACAAGAACGTTATTTTGCATCTTAATCCATTATGGATGACTTCACCTAAGCACGATTTGCAAACCGAAAAAGAGCACCATTTTAATCATCCTGAGCTCGTCCCCCAGTTCACCCCCCAAATTCCCTGCTACAAGGCTTCGTTTTCAACAAGAATATCAGCCATTGTGAAGCGCCGCGTTCCTTTCTTCAACTGGGCTTCCCACCTGAACATCACCTATTTCCAGAGCATGGATGTCCCCGCATGGACCCTCGAACACCCCTACGAGAACCCTATAAGCTCCATCACCTTTCGCCTTTCCACCTCCGACAATTACGAACGGCCCAGGGACACCGCCCGGCCCGGCAGGGCCGTAGGCCGGACCGCTCTCCAGTGGGTCGAGTTGGAAACGTCACTGCAGTGGCTCTTCTTCAGACGGTCCGTTGAGTTGTTAAGGAAAAGAAACAACAGGGTATTTGTCCTCGTCGGCCCTTTTAATGAGCACATGTTTGACGCAGACAGTATAGATACCTATCGAAAGATGCAAACTGAGATTGAGGCCTGGCTCCAGCTCAACAATGTCCCCTACTATATGCCTGTGGTATTACCCCGTCATTTATACGTCGATACCAGTCATCTGTTGAGCCAGGGATATGCCGTGCTTGCGAAACAGCTCTTTGAAAATGAATCTTTCAGGTCAAGTATTCTCTATTCCAACCACAATTCTGGAAATCGCCGGTAAATCTATCACTTTTGACTTTTCGGGGGGGGGCATTTAAGCGGCGGCGGAGCTTTTGCCCAATCAACCTCGCCCTTGCTTGAGAGGCCGATGGGGGTGTGTCATCCGGCGCTTTTGCGGGCCGTTATTGGGATTACACGACAACCGCACAGCCCAGCTTCTGCAGGAATTCAAAAAGGCCACGAGCACTAAACTCACAGTTCTCCTTCCCTTATCCATACGACCTTCTCATAGCCAGCACGGTCAAAAGCCTTTCCAGCGGGCACGACATCGTAGGGAATGTTGTTTTTCAGGCAGTGGGCAATCTCCTCTATAGCTGGACGAAGGACGTCTTTGTACGTTAGACCGAAGCGATTCTTACGGCTGAGTGGGTAAATATGCGTGCCCCATGTGTGCAGTTGCCAGCAAGTTGGCAGTGTATAGCCGTAGGGAAGAACTATGGCCGTTGTGCCGGCCCTGCGCAGTCTGTCCATATCCGGCCTGGGATGGCTTGTGGCGTACCTGGTAATTTGGCGGGCAAGAGCCAATTGCTCATTGTAAGGAACATGGTGGTCATGATCGGAGGTCCAGAACCAGATGAACTCTGCACCTAAATCATAGGCTGATTTCATCGAAGGAAAACGCAAATGCGGCTCGGCCTGGCCATAGATACTCATTCCCCATTTGGCCTTGAGCGCCCGGGCCGGGCCACGCATCTGTGCATAAAACCACATAAATAGATTTCCCGGGGTGATAGGAATATCCACACCAAACTCCTCATTAATCCTTTGGAGCATCAGAATCTGCTGGGAGTCAGCGTTCGGAGCGATACGCCATCGGCATTCCTGCACCAAACCGAAGGGATTTGCTTCCAGTTGATAATAGCTGGTGCCAACGTATGTTTCCCAGATAGGGATAGCCGGCTCTGTCAATTTTAATGCACCGAGGTTAATTCCTTTTTGGATGAGCAAATTGCGGTAGTTGGTGTTATTTGCTTTTTTGCGGATATGTTCTTGAATCATCTCTACGGCTTTAACAAGAGGAGCACCGGGTGGGTATTTGCCGGCCAGGCGACAAGCCGGCTCATCGATAAACATTTGCAGACCGAGGAAGTTGGAACGATAAAGCTCTTCCGGAAAGGCAATGTCGGGACTGTAGCCGTCGTAGAATACAGCTCGCCGACAGACCCAATCCACTTGCTTGCCTTTGGCAGTGAAATAGTTTATGCCGGCAGCTATCATCTCATCGTAATCTTCTCTTGTAAACGGAACATAGTTGTAGTTATCTTTTTTGCTTTTTCGGCCTTTACCGTCATCGCGAAAATTCCGGCTGGTGCCAATTATCAGGTCGCTTCTAAGTATGAGTTGAATAATCCTGGAGGGAAGCTCGATGGCCGTGGGTTCAAGCACCTTCTTGCGAATGAGAGGATGGCCCAAATATGTGCCTTTCTCAAAAAATGACTTCTGATTGCCGCCGAGCGCCCCGGGTAGAAGTTCTTCTTCAAAATCGAATAAGGGTAACAGTGCCTTCCCGGTTCGCTCGTCGATATATTCTATGGATGTCTTGTGCGGTTCCTGCAGAATGTAGCGATGGAAAGTAATGTTCTTTCGTGACCCGGCGGAGAAGGGATTGGCATCGGCGAGAAACCAAATGATGAATGAATCTCTATTGACCTTGGTCCCCTTGAGTTGATACCAGTTGCAACCCGGCTTAGCAGAGCATGGAGCTGTGGCTATTTCAACCGACGCCACCTGCTTATCATGTGGACTCTCCGGCAGAACAGCCTCGTACAGCACACGAGCGGACACTTGTCCGGCACTTACACGTGCGACAAATAACATGACTAAGGTCGTTGTTAGCAGTACTTTCGCCAACGTTGTTCCTTTCAATTCAAGACTCTGCATACGATGTTAATTGTATTTCAAATCAGCCGATGATACAAGTTAAGGATACTGTGTAGCGATGGCAAAAAAATCAAATTTACGCATAATACTTGACACTATCCGGTCCGGCTCTTCTATTGTAAATCGCTGGCGAATGGATTATAATCACAATCTCCCGAATCGGCCGCGGGTCAGTGAGAAGCGCGGCATTTGGTGTGATTTGTCCAGTGTATGTGTTTGGCCTGTCTCAAGACAGGGATAGAAAGTGTAATACTCTCGGAGAGAATTGTATATGATATGAGGGCATGTTGGAGGTATAGAAAGTGCAATTTCTGATTATCGTTGGTGTTTTTGCGATAATTGTCGTCTTGGGGGTCTTAGGCTATATCGGTGCTCGGAAACGCCGTGAGGCTATGGCTGCCCTGGCGACCAGGCTCGGCCTAAGCTTAAATCCTGACAAGGATCGGGAGTTGGCCCGGCGTTATCGCTTTCTGGACAAACTCCGGTCGGGGTCGAATCGCTATGCATTCAATGTCCTCTCCGGTCACTACCAGGGCCACGATGTGACCCTGTTCGATTACCATTATGAAACCCATTCCACGGACTCCAAGGGACACCGCCGTACCCACCACCACTATTTCTCTTTCTTCATCCTGCACTCGTCCGCATCCTTCCCGGAACTGGTCATTGGTAGAGAGGGATTCTTCTCGAAAGTGGCCCAGGCATTTGGGTATGATGATATCGACTTTGAGTCCCACGAATTCTCCCGCAAATTCTGTGTCCGCTCCAAGGACAAGAAGTTCGCATATGACGTTTGCAATGGACGTATGATTGAGTACCTATTATCGAATAGCGACCTGAGCATAGAGATTGAGCGTGATGCGCTGGCCATTTCCTTCAGTCGTCGTTTAGCGACTGAGAACATAGAGCCTAATCTGAATCGACTCGTCACTGTCAGGTCACTTATGCCGGAATATCTGTTTTCTCGGAGTTGATTATGTTGGGACCGCTGATGATATTGCTCGGGATTATCTTTTTGCTGCCGGTCATTTACGTTGTCTTGACTTACAATACGTTAGTGGCTTTGCGAAACCACATTCGCGACGCATGGAGCAACATCGACACGGAGCTGAAGCGGCGTTACGACCTGATTCCCAATTTGGTTGCCACGGTCAAAGGGTATGCCGCCCATGAAAAGCAGCTCTTGGAGAGCGTCACTCAACTGCGTGCCCGGTGCCTGGACAGCCGGGGAGCTCCCCATGAGCAGGCCGTGGACGAGAACCAATTGGTCGACGCCTTGCAACAGCTTCTGGCGGTCGTGGAAAACTACCCTCAGCTCAAAGCTGACCGGCATTTCCTGAAGCTCCAGCGGGAGCTGGTGAATACGGAGGACCGCATCCAGGCCGCTCGCCGTTTCTTCAACGGGAATGTACGCGACTATCGCAACAAGTGCGAAGCTTTCCCGAGTAGTGTCATCGCCGGTATATTCGGCTTCGAGTTGCAGGATTACTTCCGCGTACGCCCATCCGTCCGCGAAGTGCCGGATATGGACTTTGGATAACCCATATCATCTAAAGATGATATTGATCTGTTGGTTAGAAAAGAACTATGCAGGCAATATGATACCAAAAGGCCCTGCCAAACGGCAGGGCCTTTCGGTTATTAAGCCTTGTTGTTTGGTTAGACGGGGACTACGTTGGTCGCACATGGGCCTTTTTTGCCTTCTCCGATCTCAAACTCGACCTTTTGGCCTTCATCGAGCGACGCATAGCCCGTTGTCTTGATTTCCGAGTGGTGGACAAACAAGTCATCGCCGCCGTCATCCGGGACAACAAAACCAAATCCCTTACTTGAATTGAACCATTTTACTGTACCTGTACTCACTTGTACTTCTCCTTGGCCTGTTTACAGGCCGCTTAACTAAGGTCTCTCATTATTAATTTATTGGAAGCATACTCTTGAGAGATGAAAGAATATACATCACGAACGCCTATTATACCCAAAAGGGCTGCGAAAATTCAACAAAAATAAATTAAATAAGCTAAAATAACTCGCTGGGCCTTCCTCAAAGGAAAAAACTGCGAAAGATACACGAATTTAGTTGCACTTGGCGGCCGAAGTTGATACTTTTATAGAAGAGAAGTTCGGCAGTCTCGTTGAGTGCCTTAAATTGGAAATGACAGTCAGAAGTTAGAAAAGGAAATCGAAATGAATATTTATGTGGGAAATATGTCGCCTGATACAAATGAAGACGATTTGCGTCAGGCTTTTGAAGCGTTTGGCCAAGTCGAATCTGTCAACATCATAAAGGATAGATTTAGTGGTGAATCCAGAGGATTTGGATTTGTGGAAATCCCCTCTAAGAATGAAGCCCAAAACGCAATCACTGAAATGAACGGCAAAGATTTGAAGGGCAATACCATTAGCGTCAATGAGGCTCGTCCGAGAGCCGACCGTGGTGGTGGTGGCGGCGGACGCGGACGAGGCGGTTCTGGCGGTGGCGGACGCGGCGGCGGTTATGGCGGTGGCGGCGGCGGCGGCGGCGGCGGCAGACGTCGCTACTGACAATCAATACTGTCAGGACATCTCATACGCGTTACTGTTAATTTAGCAATAATGCCGATTTGCTCACCAACAGGTGAATCGGCATTATTGCTCTTTTCCTTGAACACCTGAACAAAAACTGAGAAAGGTTTTGCAGGAACTAAGAGTTTTTGAGGAAATCAAATTCTTGGAAAGAGGTGGGTCCCCACTCATATTGACAATTTGATTTCTTTGTCTGTGACAGTGAAGGATTGGTCCATCATACAGGTTGTAGACTTTCTTCTACCTTGTTTGTGTGTTCCAAATGCGTCATCCCAAATTATGCCACGTTTAGTCTTTATGCTCATGCTGTCCACGGGCGATTGCGATTTTTTGATTCTGCAACGGCCTTTCGGGTAAGTTCCACATCCTGCTTTACTTGAAAGTCAAACATGCCTACACAAATGAAGTCTGCACCACTATCGAATGCATACTTGAATCCTTCCTTGGCTCCGATGGCCCCGGCAGCCAAAACCTTGAATGCTATCCAGGGCACTTTTACGTCTTTCATAAAAGCCACGGTCTCCTCGTGATTATGGCAGAACATGTTGTCGTGGTATTGGGCATGGTTGGGCGAGTCTTTCTCATACATCTCCATGAACCGTCTATTGGCTTTCGGATGAGCGGACCAGTATCGGTCGTGGTGCAGAGTCTTCATATAAAAGTCGGGTACGAGCCCTTCCTTCTCGCAAAACATGATGGGC
>Ga0307379_10012860_pt1 | contig 10875 bp, 15 predicted proteins | sample UN2MG_FD_202237 | JGI IMG/M metagenome (GOLD analysis project Ga0307379, IMG submission 202237) | Soil microbial communities from Risofladan, Vaasa, Finland - UN-2 | ecosystem: Environmental > Terrestrial > Soil > Coastal area > Acid sulfate soil | place: Finland: Risofladan, Vaasa | collected... | reverse complement strand
CTCGTTCTTCCAGTAGATCTGGGGTTTTCCCTCGTAGTTGAAGGCGTGGTGCCCCCCCATCTCGAACATGGTGAGGTGCCTCCCCGCCGTGATCCCGACGAGGTCGATGTCCTCGAACCTCAGACAGGGCTGGCTGACCACGAGGGGGTTGGCGGGCGGGGGCAGGATGCCCTCTGTGACATAGGGCTGGAAGTCTATTATGCTGGCGATGGTGACCATGAGGTCGCTCCTCCACCGGGCGACCACGGGGTAGGGACTTATCCGGGTGTGGCCACGCTCCTCGAAGAAGGAGAGGAACTTTTCCCTCATCTCCGACATGGTGTAGGGCCTGTTGACCGGCGTATTCCCTATGAACGTGTAGTCGACGCAGGGCGCGTCGCCGCAGTTTTCGGAGTCTGGGTCAAGGGTCCAGTAGTGGAGTCCGCAGTGGGGGCAGAGCTTCCTGACGTAGCCGTTCTCGATAAAGAACGGTAGCCTAAATTCATCTGGTGGTACTTGCATCTAGTCTAGACTCCCTCCTTGGGATTGGGTCGGGGAGGGAAAAAACTTTGGATTTCTAACCGAAGAGGGCGCTGAGACCCTGAAGGTCCTCTTCTTCCTCTTCCTTCTCCTTTTCCTCAGGCTTCTCCTCCGCCTCTTCCTCAGCGGCGGCAGGAGCGGCGGAGGGTCCAACCATGGCAGCTGTAAGCACTGGAGCCTTGAGGGCCTCTTCGATGTCGACCTCTGCGAGGGCGGCAACAAGGGCCTTGACTCTGACATTGTCAGGGCTGATGCCCGCTGCGTTAAGGATGTTCGTGACTGAACCTTCCTCGATCTCCTTACCTGCGCTGTGAAGCAACATGGCGGCATACATGTATTCCATACCTTTCACCTCTAGTTGATAGGAGGTCCTTTCGAACCGTAAACTAAGGAGCATAGAACTGGCTTTTATTCTTTCCTATTAGTGACGCAACGTGGGAAACGTTTTATCGACCCCTAACAGACAGGATGATGACGACTTCATGGTAAGGAGGATCTACAAGAAGCCCATCGAGGAGCTGGACCTGCTCATCGACTCGGTTCTCGGCCCCCAGATTCCGCCCATAGGCACCGTTCAGCCCGGGGAGGTCGTGGAGATCGAGACATGGGACGCACTTACGAAGGTCACCAACCCTGTTACGGGTCCCCTGGTTGTCGAGGGGGCCGAGAAGGGGGACACCCTCATAGTGGAGGTCATGGACATCCAGATGCCGGAGTCCGGCACGACGGCCATCATTCCAGGCTTCGGAGCCCTTGAGGGCTGGTTGAAGCTGATGGAGCCGAGGCGAAAGTACAGCGAGATACGCAACGGCCAGATCCTATATGTGACGGACGGGGGGGACACAATTCCCATCGAGGCCGACCCCTTCATAGGGACTATCGGGGTGTCACCGGAGTTTGAGTCGATCAGCACCCTCACCCCCGGTCCCCACGGGGGCAATATGGACTGCCCGGATGTAAAGCCTGGTAACAAACTGATGCTGCCTGTCTTCCGCCCCGGTGCGCTGTTCGGTCTTGGCGACGTCCATGCCGTCCAGGGCGACGGCGAGGTGTGTGGAGTGGCCCTTGAGATACCCGCCATAATCACGCTGAAGTTCGACCTGAAGAAGAGGGCGAAGATCAACTGGCCGAGGATCGAGTCCACTGACGAGTTGATGGTCGTGGGAAGCGCGCGCCCCCTTGAGGACGCGGCGAGGCACGCTTTCAGGGAGATGGTGCACTGGATGACGGATGACTACGACTGGGAGAGGGAGGACGCCTACATGTTCCTCAGCCTCGCCGCGAAGACCCGAATCGCTCAAATAGTCGACCCACTCTACACCGTGGTCGTTAAACTAAGCAAGGGATACCTGGAGAGATGATGTCATGACAGAGGAGTCGGTCTGCCCCAAGTGCGGTGGCAAGATGGTGAATGGACACGTTATGTACCTGATGAGGCGGGCATCCCAGGGGTCAATGTTTCCAATGGGGAACCCGACCCCGGGGCTTGAGGGACTCACGGACATGGCCGTGGATGAGATGAAGAGGTTCATCTGGCATGAGAAGACGGGTGAGCGCAAGGGTTTCATCTTCAAGAGGGATGAGACACGGGAGATGGGCCTCGAAGGATACAGGTGCACGGTCTGTAACTTCATTGAACTCTACGCCAAGGAGGACTAGAGCCCAGTTTCCCCAAATTTCAATCAAATCTATAATGGATTAAGTCCAATATATGTTGGTCTAAATCCAATATATTTTAATAATGATATGCCCGATCTGGGGTTATCGTGCAGATCAATCTCGAGGACGTGGAGTACCTGACGGAGACCTTAATCACCATCAGGGGTACCAGGAGGAGGATGACAATTCCCAAGGAGATAGCCGATCACTTCGGGCTGGAGGACGGCGACAGGATCAGGTGGATACTGTTCAAGGATGGCAGGCTGATCCTCGTTCCCAAGAACGGCCTAGTGGGATCCTGATGAGCGCCCTGGCGTTCGTCATGGCGGGTCTGTTCTGCGGCTTCGTGGACGCCTGCCTGTGAATGGGTTTCGGAGTCACATCCACGACGGTTCTGGTCACCTTCGGCGTTGCGCCTGCCATCGCAAGTGCCTCGGTTCACACCGCGGAGGCTGCGGTGGATATAGTCTCCGCGATTTCACATTGGAAACTTGGCAACGTCGACTTCAAGCTCAGCAGGCATCTCCTGATCCCCGGGATAGTCGCATCGGTTCTTGGAGCGGTGTTTCTCAGTGGACTAAATCTTGGGGTTGCCAAGCCGTTTGTGCAAGTGGGGCTGATGTTCATGGGCTTGATGATCCTATATGAGCATATCAGACCCGACGCCTCCAAGAGCTGGCTGCATGGAAAGATGACCAAGAAGAAGGCGACCATCCTCGGATTCGTTGCGGCCTTCGTCGATGTGGCGATCGGAGGTGGATGGGCGCGCGCGCGAGGAAGGCCGTAGGCGTCATCGAGTTTACTGAACCTATAATCAGCCTGACGGCGGTGTTGACCTTCGGGCTCCTGCTGGGCTTCGAGAACTTCATGTGGGACATGACCCTCCCCATGATCGCAGGCGGGGTGATACTCACCCCTGTAGCGAGCTATCTCACGTCCAAGATGCCGAAGAAGCTTCTCGGAATCCTGATCGGCCTCTGGCTGGTCGCATTGAATGTCTGGGGACTGCTCCAGTAGAGCCAAAATATGCAGCGTGGTGAAGCCTTTCAGGCGATGGGAAATGCGCCCATGAACTAGTATTAGTTTAGCTGTCTAGTTTCTTCTCATAGAAGCTGATCTTGAAGATTGGATTGAAGCCGACGTTCTCGTAGAGCCTGATCGCATTGTGGTTCGATTGGGGGGTGCCTACGTAGACGTACTCGCAGTCGCGCAGCTTCATGGCGTTCAGAGAGTCCATGACCAGGGAGAGGCCTATTCCACGTTTCCGGTATTTGGGGAGGACGCCGAGCTGCCCGATGAGGCCGAATCGAGGCCTATATGATTTCTCGCGTATGAAGCTACGGATGAACCCGGCCGGCTCCCCGTCCATTAGAGCTACCTTCCTCAACTCCGCAGGGCTTTTTCCCACTCCCCCTTCCCTCTGGAATCGGATAACCTTCTCGGCGACGACAGGATCTGAGACGTTCTCATCCTCGCCGTGGATGGCGATGTCCTCAGGGGTGGTGGCGAAGCATCTGAGCACAAGTTGCGTGATCTCCTCCTCCGAGTATTCGTCACAGGGCCTGGTTTCGAGGGCCAACGGTGGCTCGTATCCCCGCTCCTTGAGGCGTATTATCAGCTGCAGCCCGGGTTTGATCTCTCTGAAGCCCAAGCTCTCGTAGAGGTTTCCACACCATGGCTTCTCCATGTCATGGGGGTAACGCAGCGTTGCGGTGAGTTTTCGTGCGCCTCTTTCCAGTGCCAGCCTCATGCCTTCCACGAGGAGGCCCTCACCTACGCCACCTCCTCTGTGCTGAAGGGGCACCGCGGGCTCCCATCTCCATAGCGTACCACGTCCTCCATGGACGTTGATGCCAAGAGTGCCTAGCACACCGTCTTCATCCGAGGCGACGAGGAAGATGTTTTCCCCTTTCGCAAAGTCTCCTCGCAGGGCGGCGGTCTCCTCCTCCCTGTTGTAGTCAAAGAAGTGTTGCTGTTTGAACCAGTAGGTATCCCCCATGCAGCTGGTCCAGCTCTCAAGATATTGCTGCCAGGACTTCGCTAGGTTGAGTTTCATAGAATTCTATGAAGTATGTGGAGGGTTCTGAATATAGCGTTTCTTGAAAAAGGGTAAAGGGGGGAGGGATGTCTTCGTTTATCAGAGCAGGGCGTTGAAGAGGAGCTTGTAGGTCGCAGCGGTAATCGCCCTCATCTGGGGCGAGAAGCCGTACATGATTACGCGCCCCTTCCCGTGCCGTGCGTCGATGAGGGCGGCCTTGTTGCTGAGGTGCTTCTCCCCGAGCAGCCAACCGCTCTGGAGCATCCGCTCCTCCGGGTAGCTGACGACGATCTGGTAGTCCTCGTTGTTCGGGGTCTTCTTGACCTCGAAGGCGGGGTACCCCTTGAACAGCAGGAGCAGGTCGTCGGCGACACCGTAGGCGAGGGGGCTCTCCCCGTTGACATTCACCTTCAGGGTCGAGCCGGGGCAGTGGAACTCCTTAGGCTTCAGGTCCTTCAGGACGTTGTTCACCGGGAGCTTCAGGTCCTCGATGGCCAGCTCGGAAGCCTTCCCGAAGGTGAGGAGGGTGCCACCCGCCTCCACGAACTTCTTCAGCTTCTCCAGGCCCTCGTCCTCGAGGCCGCTCTTATACTCCGGCGGATACTCGGGAACCACGTACTTGGGCTTCAACTTCTTGTAGTACTCCTCGATCTCCTTCTCCTTGCCCAGCAGCATCCGCCTGTCGTCGCTGGGGATGATAATGGCGTCGTAGGACTTTGCGAGGTCTCCCTTACTGATCTCCTTGTCCATCAGGGTCCTGTAATCGAAGCCGTGCTGCTCCAAGACCCATCTGGTCCAGCCCTCATCGATGTTGCCCCCCCAGTAGCGTTGGTAGACGCCCACCCTGAGGGATTTAACGGGGGCTATCTCGAACTCGGGCTCGCTGACAGCGAGGAACACGAGGCCGAGCTCGGCGGCGTACTCGTCCAGCCTCTTCTTGATGCCACTCTGAGAGGGCACGTAGAACGCCCCCTTGGGCAGGCCCATGACGGGCTCGAGGGCCCTGAAAACCTTCTTCTTGGCCTTGAGCAGGTCGTTGACGGCCTTGAAGCTGGCGTTGAGCCTCCCGTCGAGCAGCCAGCCCTCGTCGGAGTCGTCGACGCGCCCCTCGGGGACGCCGATGGCAGGGCAGGGGTCGAACTTGCCCTCAAGGGGCTCGGCGACCTCCACCACCTTCACCCCCATGAACTCCGCCAGGTTGTCCGTGGAGAGGTCGTAGGGGGCCATGGGCGCGTTGTCCCTTGTGCGGCTCCATGGGCCATCGTGGTAGAACGTCCGCCTCAGGAGCTTGAGGATGTAGGCGCGGCAGATCTGGTCGGTGAAGATTACATGGGTCCCCTGGGGGTACCTCGCGCCGCCGTACTCGAAGGGCTTCCGGGCGACCTTCACCTCGACGTCGGCCATCTGTAGCGTGGCGAGGAGCTCGTAGGCAGTCAGGGGGTCGTGCTGATCCATGGGCATGATGAAGGCGTAGGGGGCCTCGGTCCTGCCCCGTTCTATCTGGCGCCGGGCTTTCATGTACATGTTTCGGAGCACCTGCTCCCTGAACGCCGATGCACCCTTCAGGACGGCGAGGGCCGCCACCTTCTGCTGCTCAACAATGTCCCTCAGCCTCCACCAGCCCCCAGGCCACGGGTGGGGGAAGCTCATCTGGGTCCTGTACTCGGGTCTTCCCCTCCTGGCGGGCTCAAGCTGCTGGTAGTGGACGTAGATGGGCGTAGCGAGTTTGGCGCTCGCTGACTCGGTGAGCATTCCGCAGATGCCGTGGGCGATGGGTGACTCGTCCCAGTAGGGGCCGCCGTCCGCCGGGTAGGTGGCCTGGGTCTCGATGCCTGTCTTGCCGTTGGCCTCGAGGTCCATGATCATCTTGCCGCCGTAGAACTGCTGCTCGGTCCAGATGAGGGGGTCGACCTCGTCGTAGAGGGGGTCGGTGTGGGGTGGTATGCTGAACCTTGCTCCGTAGCTCCCCGTGTGGTGGAAGTCGATCTGGGCCTGGGGGTACCACTCCCGGAAGAGGAAGCGGGTGAGGTGCTTTGACTCCTCCTGGGTGATGTGGAAGGCGTCCCTGTTGTTGTCATGACCGATGTACTTGTGGTAGAGGAAGGGGAGGGGGCCGCCCTCGTACTCGGTGCCCAGGTACTTGTTGTAGTAATCGACGACCTTGATGTTGCCGTCGGGGTTGCTGCTGGGGACTAGGAGGAGGACGGTGGTCTCCCTGATCTTACAGATCTCGGGGTCGTCGCTGGTCGCCACCTCGTATGCGAGCTCCGAGCTGAGTTGTGTTCCGCCGATCTCGGAGGCGTGGACGCTCATCGTCATGGAGACGACAGATTTGCCCCCCCTGATAATGTTCTCAATCCGCTCATCCTTGAGCCCGTCGGGGTGGGCGAGGCTCCAGCTCTGCTCCCTTATTTTCTCAAGGTTCTCGATGTTCTTGGGCGAGGAGATCGCCGCTATGAGGAAAGGGTTACCCTCAGTGGTCTTCCCGAGCTCCGTCACCTTGACGCATGGGTGCCCGTCAAGGTGCCAGAAGTAGTCAACAAGCTTGTCCCATCTGAGGAGCTTGCGGTCCGCTCCGGGCTGGAAACCGTAGAACTCCTCCGGTGATTTTATTTCTGTCATTGGGGAGTTGATCGAACCCATGAGGGTTTAAGACTTGTGAGGAGGAAGAAGGGGGTCACGTCTTCCTGTGGTAGCGGTACCTCTCGATGAACAGGTCGACGCCCCCGTCTGGGCCCTTCACGAACTCCACAGGCTGCCTAACCCCGTTGGTCAGGGTGTAGAACCTCGTCGACGACATCATGTCGTCCTCCGGTATCAGGGGCTTCAGAGTCTCGCCCAGATCCGTGGACGACTTCAGGTGAAGCAGGCCGCCACTCTCGACGACCTCAAGCCTCTGGATGCCCCTGTAGGTCTCGTAGCTGCCCTTGAGGGCGCGCATCCTTTTACTCACCTGGATGCCGGGCACGACCTCCATGGGGTCTTCGCCCATGAGCGCTGCGTAGACGCCCTCGGCTATGTAGGTATAAGGAGGCCCCATTGAGTTCGCTGCCATCGCGACCCCGATCTTGAGGTCGGGTATGAACGAGAGGTGGGCGGTGGAGACGCTGATGGAGCCACTGTGGGAGACCATCTTGTGGTCCATGAAGCTCTCCGTTACTCCCCAGCCATACCCGTAGCCGTACCTCCCGTAGTAACCCGGGTCGCGCTCGATGTGGATGAAGTGCATCCTCGCGACGGACTCGGGGCTCAGGATCTCTGCGTGCCCGAGGGTGCCTCCGTTCATGTTCATCTCCAGGTACCGGGTCAGCTCCACAACTGAGCTCACGACCCCACCGGCCGCCGAGATGAACGAGAACTCCCCGACCTCCTCGGGATCCGGGTAGGGGAACTTGGAGGGCTCGAGGCCCTCTGGAGTCTTCTTGTACGGGGTGAGCCTGTCGGGGTCTTCCATGGCCTTGGAGTTGACGAGGGTCGTCCTCTCCATCCCCAGGGGCTTGATGATCTCCTCCTCGATGTACCTGTGGAACGGTCTGCCGCTCACGTTCTGGATCAGGTGGCCGAGCATCCTGTAACCCGAGTTGTTGTAGAAGAAGCGTCTACCGGGCTCGTCGGCCAACTCCTCTCCGGCGCCGTTCACGTGCCTGTAGAAGTCGTTGACGCCGCCCCATGGGACCCCCATGTCTCTGCCTATGCCCCTCCTGATCGCCACCGTCGAGGTCGCCAGGTTGGGCAGCCCCGAGGAGTGGGTGAGCAGGTGGTGGACGGTGATGGGCTTCCCGGGCAGCCCGAGCTCGAAGGGGATGTGCTTGGCGACCGGGTCGTCGAGCCTGAGCATGCCCCTCTCCACGAGCTGCATCACAGCTGTGGCGACGAAGGACTTGGTGCAGGACCCGATGCCGTAGAGTGTGTCCGGGGTCGCGGGGAGACCCTTCTCCACGTCCCTGGCGCCGAAGCCCTCTGCGTAAACGACCTCTCCCTCCTTTAGGACGGCGATGCTCATGCCCGGCACCCGGGCCTCCCTCATCACCTCGGGCACGTAACCCTCGATGAAATCCTTCATCCTCTCTACTCTGGACGACAAAATACTTCAGGGAAGAAACTGCTTTTCATATATTACTGCTTACCTGGGCATGGGGCCTAGGTAGCGCCGCGCACGGCGTCCACGAGACCCTTGCATACGCCGTAGAGCATCGCCACGTCAGCACCTGAGACCAGGATCCGGGCTCCGTCAGCCACCGCCTTCCTCGCCGACCTCCTCCCAGGTCATCTCGAACAGGCCCTTGGAGCCTTTCACTTTGTATAACACTTCAGAACTCATGTCGATCCCTCGTCTGTTGCAAGGTTGATTTAAACTCAACGGAAACAAAGGAATCTACGCTTAGACCGGTGGATAACTGGATTTCGATATCAAATCTTTGAAAATTAGTTAAAACTTATTATCATGGAGGGCGACCTGTCTTTATGCCCCACACGGCGACCTACGGACCGATCGAGAGCTACTGGGACGACTACTGGGAGGGCCACTCTTGTGGCCTCGACGACGACCTCCTCCACAGGTTCTACAGGCAGAGCATCTGGAACGGTTACATGAGGGCTCTCGATGGCCTCGGGCTCAAGGAGCCTAGGATACTGGAGCTGGGCTGCGGGACAGGCTACAAGACGGCGAGGATGATCCAGCACCTGGGCGGGGACGCTACCCTCGTGGACTTCAGCGAGAACGCCCTGAGCAGGGCGAGGGATGTCTACGGCGCCGTCGGGATCGAGAGCGTGAGCTTCGTGAAGCAGGACATCCGCCACGTTTCCTACGTCGACGAGTTCGACCTGGTCCACAGCGAGGGGGTCATCGAGCACTTCGAGGGGGAGGAGCTGGACGCCATCGTGGGGAACCACTGCCGCGCCGTGAAGGACGACGGCTTCGTCTTCATCTTCGTGCCCCTGCCCACCTGGTACTACCGTCTCTGGAGGTGGGGGCTCACCGCCTCGGGGAGGTGGCCCTTCGGTTACGAGGAGCCGATGGGGGAGGGGCAGCTCGTCTCCCTCATGGAGGAACGGGGGATGGACATCATCAGGACCGTCAGGGCCGGAAGATTCTTGGGCGTCGTGGCGAAGAGGGCTGACAACTGAGGGCTCGCGCCTCCATCAACTGATGCCTAAACCTTTTTATCCTCTTCACGTGGTAAGAGTTGACGAACTGGCGGGAAAGATTAGATATATATGTCGGTCCCCCACCAATTCAAGTACACACGGAAAAGGGATAGCGATGACGACCATCTACGACGTGCCCGCGGACACCCTCATCGAGAGGCTCTCCGACTACATGAAGGGCAACATACCGGAGGTCACGCCCCCCGAGTGGGCGGCCTACGTGAAGACTGGCAGCCACGTTGAAAGGGCTCCCCAGAACCCCGACTGGTGGTACGTCCGCTCTGCCTCGATGATGAGGAAGCTCTACGTCAAGGGCCCCGTGGGGGTCTCCAGGCTCAGGAAGGAGTACGGCGGCCGCAAGCGCATGGGCGTCAGGCCGGCCCACTTCAGGAAGGCCGGGGGAAACATCCTCAGGAGCATACTTCAGCAGCTGGAGACGGCCGGCCTCGTGGAGAAGGCGGACACCAAGGGCAGGATCGTCAGCAAGAAGGGCAGGAGCCTCCTTGACGCCATGTCAGGACAGATAAAGCGCGAGCTGGACAGGGAGAGGCCCGAACTAAAGCCGTACTGAGGGAGACATGGTGTCTTCGGACGAGGAGTTGGAGAGGCTCAGGCAGCGCAGGCTGATGGAGATACAGGCCCAGCAGCAGCAACAGGAGGAGATCCAGAAAGCGCAGGGGGAGGCCGAAGCCCAGAAGGAGACCCTCATGCGCAAGATACTGACGCCTGAGGCCCGGCAGCGCCTCGCCAACATCAAGATAGTCCGCCCCGACTACGCCGCCCAGCTGGAGATACAGCTGATCCAGGTGGCCCAGACGGGGAGGGTGGCGCTCCCCATCACGGACGAGATGCTCAAGAAGCTGCTGGCGCAGCTCCAGTCACAGCAAAACCAGAGGGACATCAAGATAACGAGGAGATAGGAAATGGCGAGAAACAAGCACGTAGCGTACAAGACACGCCTCTCCAAGGCGGGAAGGCAGAAGAAGTCGGTCCCAGCATGGATCATAGCAAAGACCATGGGCAAGGTGCGGTGGAGCCCCAAGAGCAGGCGAAACTGGCGGAACCGCAAGCTGAGGATATAGGAGGATTAAAGCGATGTCAGACGCAGCGGTTGAGAGGATCTACACGGTCCCCCTGGGCAGGGCCTGGATCGCCCCCCGTTACAGGAGGGCGGAGAAGGCCATCACGGTTCTCAGGAAGTTCATCGACCGCCACATGAAGCCAGAGGATGTGATCATCGAGACGGCGGTCAACGAGGAGATCTGGAAGAACGGCATCCAGAACCCCCCCAGGAAGATAAGGCTCAAGATGTCCAAGGACGACGAAGGGGTCGTCACCGTCAGCCTCGCGGAGGCCGAGCAATGATCAAGATCTTCAGGGTCAGTGGACGCATCGACAAGCCACTTCTCTTCGAGCCCATCATATTCAAAAAGGAGGTCTCCGCCGCCAAGGAGTCCCACGCCCTCGAGAAGATCTACGCCGAGATGGGGAGCCGCCACAGGGCGAAGCGC
>Ga0307379_10012857_pt1 | contig 10876 bp, 5 predicted proteins | sample UN2MG_FD_202237 | JGI IMG/M metagenome (GOLD analysis project Ga0307379, IMG submission 202237) | Soil microbial communities from Risofladan, Vaasa, Finland - UN-2 | ecosystem: Environmental > Terrestrial > Soil > Coastal area > Acid sulfate soil | place: Finland: Risofladan, Vaasa | collected... | reverse complement strand
TGATGTCCCACGCGACTTTGCCCTTCACGGAGATCGTCCCGCGGAGCTGCCCATCGGAAGCGCCAAGCCGCACAACAGGCTCCGCCTCGTGGCCGACCGGAATCGGCACTCGCGGCGGGGCGTTCCCGGTCACGTCGGCGTACCATCGCTCGACGGCCGCCCGCAGCTTCGCCGCGACTTGAGGGTGCTGTGGGGCCACGTCGTGCTTCTGTCCCGGATCGGCTATCATGTCGTACAACTGCGTTTTGTCGCCGTACACCGTCAGTCGCCAGCGAGGAGTCCTCGCGGCGATGCCCGCGATGCGTCCCTGCCCGCCCGGTTGTGCGTCCATACGCACACTGAAAAGCGTTCGTTCCAGCCACTCGACTTCGTGCCCGAGGAGCAAAGGAGCCACGCTCCTGCCGTCCAATGGTTCCGTCTTTGGCCTACGGATCCCGCACAACTCGACCAGCGTCGGAAACACATCGATGTCGGCGGCGATCTCGCGGACGACCGTTCCCGGAGCGATATGCCCGGGCCATCGGACGAACATAGGCACGCGCACGCCACCTTCGTCAACCTTCCCCTTATTGCCTCGCATGCCCGCGTTATACCGGGCTCCATTGGGACCGTTGTCGGTGAGAAAGACAACGATCGTGTCTTCGACGAGCTTCAATGCCTCGAGCCTCGCCAGTATCCGACCCACATTCTCGTCCATGTTCTCACACATCCCGTAAACCGCGGCCGTTCTATCGTCGAGTCCCTGGGCCTTGTATTTGTCGAAGTAACGGTCAGGAACCTGAAACGGTGAGTGGCAGACGTTGTACGGGATATAGCAGAAAAAGGGTTTCGCTCGGTGCGCCTCGATAAACTCCAAAGCCCGGCCGGTCAAGACGTCGGTGATGTAGCCCTTCGTCGGGATATCTTTGCCGTTGCGTTCCAGCGTCGGGTCGAAGTAGTCGCCCCACGCCCCGCTGCGAAATCCCACGAACTCGTCAAAGCCCTGGACATTCGGATGATACGGGTACCATTTTCCCAAATGCCACTTGCCGAACAGCCCCGTGGCGTAGCCCGCTTGCTTGAAGGCTTCAGCCAGCGTAACCTCGTCGAGCTGCATCGTGGCCAGGTGATCGGGCACGACCTCGACGACGCCCGTCCGCAAGAAGTAACGTCCCGTCAGGAGGCTCGCGCGAGTCGGCGCGCAGACCGGACTGACGAAGAACCGGTCGAACCTGGCGCCCTGCGCGGCCAGCCGGTCCAGGACGGGAGTGTGAATCTTGTCATTGCCGTGGGAGTGGATGTCACCGAAGCCCTGGTCGTCGCTAAGGATCAGAACAACATTGGGAAGCCGCGACGACGACGCCCCCGCCGGCCGGAAACACGGCAACAATAACCCGGCAGCGCAGGATTGGAGGAAGGTTCGTCGATTCATGGTTTCACCTCTTTCCCGGAGCGCATGCGAACGCTCCGCCAGTCGATCTGCCCACGGTTGGCGACGCTCGGGTCGTTGTACATGGCCTTGATGCTTTCGGGAGTTCCACATCCGTAAGGTCCGCTGAGGCGGTCCCAGCTCATGAAGAACGAAGAGTAGGGGAGGTTGTCTCTCATCCAGCGGAACTTCCGCGTGTAGTCATAGTCTCGTGTCTTGTCAAGATGTGAGAACTTCTTCTGGTCGAACCGGACATTGAACTCTACGCAGCCGAACACCTTCTTTGGATAGGGATGGATGGGCTGAGCGACCGGGCCCGAATCCCAGTTCATCGTGTAGCCGACGACGTCCACGTACTCGTCTCCGGGGTAGTGCGAGAGATTCAGCTCGTTCTTGCCTACCGGCTTGGCGTCATAGACCCAGAGGAGATTGTTCAGCTTCTTCTGATGGGTGAGATAGTTGAACGTGTACCGGTAGAGTGCCTTGAACTGGTCCTCCGGCTGGCGGCACCACCATTTCCCGGAGTTGGTTGCTTCGTTGTACGGCCGCCACATGACAACCACGCCGTGTTCCTGCAATTCCTGCAGGCCTTCGGCCCAGCGGTCCATGATGACGCGAAAATTGTCATACTCCTGATGGCCCGGCGTGTACAGCTTCGAGATGTCCAGGCGGTCCTTCTGCGGCCAGTCGAGGTACTTGTGGTAGCCGCCGCCTTTGTGCAACTGCCGTGGATCAAACTGATGCGTCGTGATAATAACCAGGCCGCCGGCGTTCCAGTAGTCGATCAGCCCCTGATTCACTTGCTTGTAGTGCATGGTGGCTTCAATCGGATCGGGGCACTCGATCCAACCGGCGCAGTAGTCGGCCCCGATCAGACCCACCCACTGGCCGGAGATATCCTGCAGATACTCGATCTCATCCATTTTAAAACGGTATCCGCTGTCCTGCCCCTCGGGCACCGTCGGGCCAATCGATCCGCCCGCGAGATGGCCGGAGATGAGTCGGTTCTCAGATCGCTTCGGCAAATCGTACAGGTAGGTCAGTACCTTCCGAGCGTCCGCCGAGGCGTTCGGGTTGGCCGGCTGGATGGCCTGGCCCCTCGTGATGGTCAGTAGAACACACAGGTGGATCAAGATGGTGAAGAAAGCTGTTTTGTGGTTCACGTGCAACCTCCCGTTGGTGGACAAACTCTGTAACTGCACGGTGTCCCTACCGAAAATCCCGTCCTTGTTTATTTATAGGGGTTTATGTACAATTCCAAACTCTTGAACGACTACCTGAAACGATAACGTGAGTCGCTTCATTAGTCAAGCCGTTGTTCTCTTGTGCCATTTCTCATCGGATCCTCCTCAATTCCAGGGTTGCATTATCACGGCCATTCGTGGTATATTATAGGGTATGAACAGGCCGATCCATCGCCGATTCTCGACCTACCTGCCGGACCCGGGCTGTCGCCCTTGCCTGTCATCGACAATCCGAGCGGGTTTTACATTGATAGAACTGCTGGTCGTGATCTCCATTATCGCCCTTCTGATGGCCATCCTGATGCCCGCCCTGATGAAAGCCAAGGACCACGGCAGACGAATCGTCTGCGGCAATCACCTGCGGACGTTAGGGCTGGCCAACACCCTCTATGCGGATGACTCGGACGGCTGGTACGTTCCCATCATGGATAGATCGCGGGGCAGCAATCTCTATTGGCCCGCCAATCGGCTCTTTAGGGAATTGGTCGGTTATAAACCCAAGAACGTTGTTGTCAACCAGAACTGGGACGCGCCTCGAGAGTACATGTGCCCGAGCGACTTGATTTCGACAAAGCAGGCAAAAGACACCCAATGGACCAACTGGCTCAGTTACGGCTACAACCTGACCGACTGGTACTTCTCAGACTGGTACGGCATCGGCTACGCCGGACACAAGACCACGACGGTCCCCAGCCCCGCCGGGGAGCTCATTTTCACAGAGAGCAATGACTGGTGGCTTTGGTGGTGGGGCGCTAATTACGAGGACGGATGGGACGTTCTCGGGCAGGACACGATCACGCCGTACAAAAAGGTGGGCTGTGACGGCCCAACCCTGTATCGGCACAGCGATGGGGTCAACATCGCCTTCTACGATGGGCACGCGGAGTACATGAAAAAGGAAAAGACCTTCAGCAAAGAAGCCTGGGACGCCGGGACGCCGGGGATGTGGTCGGTCTTCGCACCGTACCCGCCGACAGAAGCCGAGAAGAGCAGATTGCCAAGACCGCCGACGGTGATACCTACCCGGCCAAGATGAGTGTGCCTTAGCACAGTCAGAGCCATGTGCAAAAGAAACGGCTTTACACTGATCGAGCTATTGGTCGTTATCGCTGTGATTGCCATTCTCATGGCGTTGCTGCTGCCTTCCTTGAACCGCGCCAAGGAACAAGGCAAACGCGCCGTATGCCTGAACAACGCCAAAACACTCGTGCTGGCATGGATGTTGTATTGCGAAGACTACTCCGGCAATATGCCGAAGGCCCAGGCGGTGGCCGATGGAGGCTGGGTTCAGAAGCCATCCGGCAACAAGCCGGTGGATGCCGCGGCGCAAGTCCAGGTGGACGCCCTGAAAGCGGGTGTGCTGTTCAAGTACGTCGAGAACGTCAGGCTGTACCGCTGTCCCGTGGCCAAGAGCTTCGAGATGCGCACGTACAGTTGTTCCCACGCCATGAACGGCTTGAGCTTCGACGGCGGCCCGGTGGTCAAGAACATATACAAGATCGAACACCCCGCTCAGCGCATTATTTTCATCGATGATTTCGGCGAGGACTGGGACGCGGCATGGGCGGTTCCCTGGAGCAAACCCGCCTGGTGGAACCCGATTCCCGCGCGCCACGGCGCAGGCACGGTGGCCGCCTTTGGCGATGGCCGCTCGGAGTGGTGGGCGTGGAAGGATCAGCGGACCATCGAGCTGATGGCCAAATGGCAATGGGGAGCCAGAGGCGACAATCTGGCCATCACGCAGCAGGACAATCCCGATCTGACCCGCGTGCAAAAGGCGATCTGGGGCAGCCTGGGCTATTAGTTCGTAGTGACGCCGTAAGGCGTTATTCCGAAATGCCCTTACGGACACACTGCGAACCTCGCTTACGGCCACAACTGTTCGGTAAGCCACTGATTGGCCAAGAGGGCAAAGTCCTTAAAGTCAATCCTCTCGTCGCCATCCAGATCGACGACGGCGGCCGTGGGCAGCAGCGGCTGCCGCAACGTTGCCCCTTCGCTGACGCCGGCAAGGCTCGCCAGCTCACCCTGCGACAGAACACGGCTGTAAATGCGCAGATCGTCGATCTGGCCCGTGAACGGCCGGGTGTGCCAGGGGGCCTCCCCAATCCTGAGAACACCGTCACCGGCGGTATTGATCGGCCCATCCAGTAAGTCGCTGACAACCTCCAGGACGCCATCCACGTAAAGCATGACTTCGGTAACATTCGGCGAGCCGTCATCGATTAGGATGGCTGCAACGTGATGCCACTGCTCGTCGCGCACGTCGGTGCTGCCGACAATATAGCCGCCATTGACCTCTATGCGTATGGCGCCGATGACTCCGTTGCTTTCCTGGACGCGGAATATCCATTTCTGCCCGGCCACGTTCTGACCCCAGGAGGCGATTTCACCGGTCAGGTGCGTCTTGATCCAGGCAGACACGGTTCGAGACTGCGTGCCAACGACGCCCGGATAGCCTGCAACGTTCACGAAGCTGCTGCCGGAGGTGCCGCGAAGCTCAAGTGCCTGTCCCGCCACGCCGGCTGCATAAGCAACGACACCGCACGGGTCGCCATTGTAGTTATTGCCCGAGCTATCGAGCAGGTTGCCGTCGAATTGATAGTGCGCGTCGAGATTGGCGTTGCTCGGGGCCACGGCGGTGACATCGTAAGCTCCGATGAGCCAGTTGTCCGCCATGATTTCGATGTCCGCCCGGTCAACCGCGCAGTCGTTGTTGAGATCGGCGGCGGGCTGAGCGAGCAGCGCCACGCACCTGGGTCGGTACAGCCGGATATCGTCGAAGTACATCTTGCCCGAGCCGCCGGCCTGCGGATTGTTCCTGTCACCGAACCCAATCGCAATGCTGGCGACGTTTGCCAGGTTGACGCCCCGATTTGAAAATTCTTTCAAGTCAATATTCCATTCGGTCCACACGCCCATCCTCGCGGCCAGCGGATCATCGTGATAGACCGTCCCCGTCACACCGTTGGCGCCGGAGATAGCCACGTACATCCGCTCTGGATCGTTGCTGAGAATCCCGATGTCCTGATGACTCCACTGTCCCGCAGCGCCCGTAACCTGGACGTTCGAGAATACAGCCTCGCAGGTCTCAGTATTGTCATGGCTGGTCAGGGCCAGACCAATATACACAGGTGTAGTCATGGTAATCAGCTCAGTGCCGACCTGTGTCCATGAAACGCCGTCGGCCGAATAAGAGGCCGTAATGTTGCCAGTAACGTCACGCTCTATCTTCACCCATTGCGGAGCAGGGATGCCGGCTATTGTCGTACCGACACTGGTGGCGTCCGCCGTGGTGCGACGCTGGAAAGCCACACCCTGAGCAGGCGTCACAACCATCATGCCGTGCACCGAGCCCGCATCCAGCGTCTGGCGGATCATCACTCCGGCTTTGGCCCAGACGTCGGTGTTCAGCACTCGCTCGACCTTGGCCACAATCGCGCCGGGGCCGGAAAGCTGCATGAAAGCAAAGTGGAACTGGTCGGCCGTGCCCCAGATGTCGGCGCCCGTGGCCGTCATCGTATAAGTGCCGGCCGGACCTTCCGTGAAGCTGCCGACGGACTCCGGATGTCCTTGGAACCACAACGACAGCGCTTTGACACCCTGTCGGGTCCAATCGCGCGATGAGCTCAACGTCATCTTCGCTTCAGAGTAGCCGACGCTGTTGTTGTAGAAGTACGGCATCGCCTGGCGGCCCGAATGAACGATACTGGTCTCAGCATAGTGCTCGCCCGCTGCAAAATCGAGAGGTTCGGGATAGCCAACTCCAGCGCCGTTCGTGGTGGTGCCGAATCCATCGACCCACGTTCTCCATATCTCGTCGGGCTGATAGTCGCTGTACTCCTCGAAATTGTCTATAACAATGTAGTCACCCAGGATGAAGCTCCACACGTCGCCTTTATGAATCGTCGTATCGTCGGCCTCGACTTCGTCGATTCGCCAGTAGTACGTCCGGAGATATTCGAGCGTTTCCGGCGGCGTATAGCCGGTCGCGGTCTGGCGGCCCCGGTATATCCCCGTCGTATCGGATACGGCGGCATTGGCCACCGCCTGTGCGTCGGTGCCGAAATAGACATCGTGTCTGGCCGCAGTATCTCCCGGCGACCAGCCAAGGGGCTTGATATCATCTACGCTTGCGGTTGACCCGTCTGCCGGGCTCATCGCCCATGCGGAAGTAAGATCGGGTCTGAGCATGACCTGCCGGATCTCGGCCTGGGTCAGAGCCTTGTGGTAGATGCGCACATCGTCAACCTCACCCGAAACCGGGGATCCCGTCCCCCGACTTCCGTCGAACGTCGTGGCTTCGGAGTTGGCGCCTATGAAGCCGAAACGGGTGTTGGTACTGCCAAAGGTGCTCCCGCCTGTTGTCGAAGGCTCGGGGCGACCATCGATGTAGATGGTCAACAGTCCTCGGTCAAACACGCCACAGACGTGACGCCAGGTCCCATCGTCAACACGGCTGACACTGCCGTAGTCAACCTGTCCGGAGCTGGTCATCACGTCCCAGCCGACCTGACCCGAGTCGCCTCCGCTGCCGTTGATCTCCAGACGCCAGTAGCTGTCGCGGTCAAATGAAACAATGTACTGGTCGCCGGCGCTGCTGGTCCGAATCCAGGCACAGACAGTGACCTCCGTGAGGTCCGTAGCGTTGTAGCTGAGATTCTGAATCGCCACATAGCCGCCGCCGGTGAAGTCCAGGGCGGCGTCACCATACTTGCTGGAGACGGTCCATGCAGGACCGATAAGTGTCCCGTGATTACCCTGGCCCGACCAGTCGATCGCTTTTGTGCCCCGGCCCTCGTCAAACCTCCACCACCCGACAAGATTGGGGTCCGCGATAGGAATCACGGGGATTGTCCTGAACGTCCAGACGGGGCCTGGGGTCCACTGAGCACTGTTGAACGTATCCACGCGCCAATAATACGTGGTGGCGTTGGCCAGCGGGCCCGGGTCATACGTTGTTCCTACATGCGGAGGGGCGCCGACTGCGTTGGCCACCTGATCCCGGTCGGTCCCGAAGTACACCGCATGCAAAATCCCCTTGAGGCCGAGCGACCAGCTCAGATCTGTGTCCACCGGTTCGGCGGACTCGCCGTCTCCAGGAACCGGGTCGTACGCCGTCACCGGGGGAATCCAAAAGCTCCAGACGTCCCCCTCCCAGGGGCTGTCCGCATGGGTATCGCTGATCTCATCGACGCGCCAATAATAGGTTGTCCCGGGGACCAGGCCGTCAGGGGCGGGGAATCCGGAGAAGCCTATAGGCTGGCTGTTTGTCCCAAGGCTGCCCACAAACGCCGCCTCAGCGCGATTACTGACGTCGTCGAAGCTCGTGCTGAAATAGACATCATGGGAGGTGGCAAGCGGGCCGGCCGTCCACGCAAGAGCGCCCCACGTGTCCTCGATTTTCGCGCCGTCCCCCGGACTCGGGCTGTGAGGGCTTGCAAGGTAGCCCAGCGTCGCGAGATCCCTGATCTCAGGCCCTGACAGCTCTCTGTCGTAGATGCGAACCTCGTCGAGCAGGCCCGCAAAATACCTGTCGCCATTGGGAACGCGGTAGCCGAAAGTCACGTCCACGTTGGCGGCGTCATCCACCAGATTGAACGCGTCCGGGTCGCTTGTGTCCCGCGTGTCATCCACGCCGTCCCGGTAGAGCTTCACGTAGGGGTACGAGATTTCGGCCGCCGCCGGCATCGTCAGGGCGACGTGGTGCCATTGATCGTCATTCAGAGAGGTGTCGCCTTGTATGTTGCCGCTGCCGTGCTCGACGCGCAGCCTGCCCGCGCCGAGGCGGAAATCCACTCTCCGGGGGCTCGCGTTCCTGCCCCAGTACACCATGGTTGCATCACCGGAGGCGGTGGTCTTGACCCACGCGGTCACCGTGACCGGATACACACTGAGAAGACCCTTCCATCCCGTGACGGTGAAGTAGTCGGCGTCACCATCGAGGGCCAGGGCCTGGCCGGCGTAGCCCGCCTCGTAATGGGCGTCCCCGGCGAGCGTGCCGTTGCGGCCGTTGCCCGAGGCGTCGAGGCCGTCGCCGTCGAGTTTCCACCAGCCCATCAGGTTCGCATCGGCGGCCTCGGCCGGGATCGTCCACACCGAGCACAAAACAAAAGCCAAAGACACCAAACAAGTCAATTTGCTGGACATGATCAATCCTCCTAAGATTGAGGTTAACAGGTTAAGCGAAACTGGCAACGATCATTGTCTCGAAGGTGCTCATCCGGCGTCCCTGCCCATCGCATTTACCTTCTGATTTGATGATGCCTCCTTCCTTCGGAGAACGCTCGAGAACCGTCGAAACGCTCTTTCCGAACTTTCGGCGCGGGCGAGGCTTGTGATCGTTGGTGCCAACCTCAAAACGAAACGCACACTCTGCATCGCATGCACATCACCCGTCGGCTCAAACATCCCGGAGCCTATATATAATAGTACATCAGACCTGGAGCCGAGTCAAGCATTTTTTTCGGCTGTTCCGACACCAACCCGGCTTTTTCGCCCCTGGCGTGGCAAGGCCACATCGTTCTTGGGACCTACTTGCCATTCGCGCCGAATCGCATATACTTAGCTGCTATGGGTCTGACGCAAGGACCCCATTGAAGGCAAAGAAACGAAGGAGATCTTCCTATGGGCAATTCTGTGAATCGCCGAGGTTTTCTGTCTATGATGGCCGGGGGAGCGGCACTTTCCATTGTCGATTTTGGATTCTCGATTTGCGATTTTAATGGGCAAGCGGCAATTGTGAATCGTAAATCTTTGCTGAACGTGCTGTTTATCGCGGTGGACGACCTTCGCCCGCAATTAGGCTGCTACGGCCAAAAGCAGATCATCTCGCCCAATATCGACCGGCTGGCCTCAGAAGGGTTGCTCTTCGAGCGGGCCTATTGCCAGCAGGCAGTCTGCGCTCCATCGCGCGCCAGCATCCTGAGCGGGACCAGGCCCGACACAACCGGGATCTACGACCTCAATACGCCGCTGCGCAAGGCGCAGCCCAACGTCCTGACCCTTCCCGAGCACTTCAAGAAGAACGGCTACGAAACCGTCTCCATCGGCAAGATCTATCATCATCCCCAGGATGACAGCCAGGGATGGAGCACTAAGCCGTACCGAGCCGGAACGTTTCCCGAAGGAAGCTGGAAGGGCCGAGGCTACGTCACTGCCGAAGCCATCGCACAGATGGAGCAATTCAACAAGGCCAGCCCGAATACGGAGGGCAGAGGGCCGGCGTTCGAGGCAGGCGACGTCCCGGATAATGGCTATCCCGACGGCGCCAATGCAGACTATGCCATCAAGGAGCTCAACCGGCTCAAGGGCAGACCCTTCTTTCTTGCCATGGGCTTTTACAAGCCTCATTTGCCGTTCAACGCACCGAAGAAGTACTGGGATATGTACAAGCCGCAGGACATCAAGCTGGCCGAGAATCCCTTCATCCCCCGAAACGCCCCGTCCTACGCCACGACCGACTGGGGCGAGCTGCGTGCCTATTACGGCATCCCCAAGAAAGGTCCCTGCTCGGACGAGCTGGCCCGCCAACTGATTCACGGCTACCAGGCCTGCGTCTCCTACACCGACGCCATGATCGGCAGGCTGCTGGATGAGCTCGACCGGCTCAAGCTCCGCGAGAAGACCGTGATTATCCTCTGGGGCGATCACGGCTGGAAGCTGGGCGAGCACGCCGGCTGGTGCAAGCACACGAACTTCGAGCTGGATACGCACGTGCCCATGATTCTGAGCGTGCCGGGGATGAAAACGGCCGGGCAGCGCACCTGGGCACTGACCGAATATGTTGATATCTATCCGACGCTGTCTGAGGCGTGCGGCCTTGCGCTGCCCGGGCACCTCGAAGGGCGCAGCATGATGCCGCTGCTCGAAGATCCCGCCCGGCAGTGGAAGAAGGCCGCATTCAGCCAGTATCCGCGAGGCAACGTGATGGGCTACACTATGCGGACCAAACGCTTCCGCTACACGGAATGGCAGGATAGAAAGACCAAGGAGGTCATGGCCCGCGAGCTGTACGACCACGACAAAGACCCGAACGAAAACATCAACGCCGTCGATCAGACGCAGTACAAACAGGATGTCGAGCGCCTGGCCCTCATGCTCAAACAGGGATGGCGCGCCGCATAGGGCATGATGTCCCTATATTTCAGATAAACAGAAATGAGTATGTTGTCCCTGAAGATGGGACAACAAGCGGTTAATTGGCTCCGCCCGCGGCCTCCGC
>Ga0307379_10012856_pt1 | contig 10876 bp, 7 predicted proteins | sample UN2MG_FD_202237 | JGI IMG/M metagenome (GOLD analysis project Ga0307379, IMG submission 202237) | Soil microbial communities from Risofladan, Vaasa, Finland - UN-2 | ecosystem: Environmental > Terrestrial > Soil > Coastal area > Acid sulfate soil | place: Finland: Risofladan, Vaasa | collected... | reverse complement strand
GAAATAAAAGTGCTGTTGACGTCTCAGCTATGTGGGCCGGTGTGCTTCGGAGTTATTCGACCGGTTGTTATGCTGCCGCGAGAAATGTATGACAATAGTTTAGCAAAAGATATCCAAATGGTCCTGAACCACGAATTGGCGCACATCAAGCGACGAGACTGCTGGACCAACTTTTTTCAGCGCATATTAGAAGCGGTTTTTTTCTTTCACCCCCTTGTCTGGCTCGCCAGTCACCACCTGACCCAGCAGCGTGAGCAAATCTGTGACAATTATGTCCTGGCCAAAGGCGCCTCCGCAGACGATTACACAATGCTGCTCTCGCAGATTGGTGAGCAGGCTTTCAGGAGGACTTCTCTTCAAACGGTGGCCCTTTACGAAGGTCAATTGCTATCGCGGGTTCGGAGTCTGCTTGACCCGCTGCACAGCCTTGAGACGAAAGTGCCCCGCTGGGCAGCGACAACATGCACGATTGCTGTTTTGGTCATCTTCTTTGTATTAGGAAGTGTCAGGCTGGGCGCAAAGCCCATATCAAAAGCACTTGCCGGTCCGGACACTGAGCGTATGGAAAGCGGTAAAGCACGTGTTGTTCATTTTCCAAAGGACAGGTCGTTGGGAAAGCTTGAAATACAGGATGCCGACGCCGTCAGAGAACTCACCTACTGGTTCCACTGGACGGGGATAAAGGGGCCCAAATGGGAATATCTCGGCCAGGCACAGGGAGACGTTCGGGTACCTGCCGGCAAACGCCTGTCTCTGGTCGTCAATAAGACGGCCTGGAGAGACTTGTCAGCGCTTTCGAAGCTTCGGCCGGACGACCTCTATAGGTTGTACCTTCCAGCCATATCAACAGACCGAGTAAAACCGGATGACAGGTGTATGCAGCATATCGCTCATCTGACCGGACTGAGGAACCTGGCCCTCGACCAGACCAATGTTACAGATAAAGGCCTCAAGTACATCACCAAACTCTCCTCCCTGGAATATTTAGGGGTGCCCTATCGAGTGACAGATAAAGGCATGGCCCATATAGCTGCATTACCCTCGCTTAAAGGAATTTACTTTCCGAAGAACTGCGGGGTCACCAACGCCGGCCTGCGCCATCTGGCGAAGCTGACCTCACTTGAAGAGTTGTATCTTGCGGGAGAAAGCGTGGGCGATGCAGGTCTGGCACACCTTCGAGATTTACCACGACTAAAATACCTGGCTATGTATGGCAGCGGTTTCACCGACAAGGGATTGGTCCACATCAAGGATATCCCTTCATTGAGAATACTATCTTTTCACGAAAGCCTGCCTCGCATAACAGATGCAGGCCTGGCCCATATATCAGATATGCCTAACCTGGAACTTCTGTGCCTGCACGGCATTAAGGACATCACCGACGACGGGTTGGCCCATCTTACAAAGATGCGTTCGCTTAGAAAACTGGAAATTGGAAGCTCACAAGTTACCGATAAAGGGCTGGCATACCTGGCGCAGATCAAGACGGTCGAACATTTAGACCTGCCGCAGGACCAGAAGGGAATCACCGACACAGGCCTTACCTATCTTGGCACGCTGCCGAACCTCAGACACCTTGCGATTACCAGAATTCACTTCATTGATCCAAAGATGAACAAGGAATATTATACCGACAAAGGACTGGCGGAGCTGGCAAAGTGCCGGCTGCTCGAAGAACTCAACATCGGCAGCCCCGGTATCACAGATGAAGGAATGCGTCACGTCGCTAAGCTAACGAATTTGAAGAAACTAATGTTGTTCGGCTGTGAAAACGTAACCAACGAGGGACTGGCACAATTGACCACTTTAAAGTCCCTAAGACACCTGTACATAGCCGACTCGAAGATAACAATCGGAGGCCTGTCCCATTTGAATAAAATACCCGCTCTTTTTAAGCTGGACCTGCACGACATAGAGCAGGACCATGCCGGTTTGGACATATCAGGACTGGCAAAACTCGAGGAGTTGGGCCTTACCCTCAAAATAGAGCGGGTAGACCGGGAAAACAATTTATTAATAACCCAGAAGTTCACTCCCGCCGACCTCGTGTGCCTGGGCAAGCTCAAACGCCTCAGATGGCTGCAGGGCATAAACGGTGTCTTCGACTCCAGCCTCAAATATTTGTCCGGCCTGACTAATATGGAGAGATTCAGTTTTGCCGCGACCGGCTTGACCGATGACGGATTGAAATCCCTCGCCAATATGAAGAACCTGGGCCTTTTACATATCAATAATAAATACCGTCCAGAATTGTCTCCAGCCGATGAGCGCAGATTGACCGATGAGGGATTGAGGTACCTTGAAGGGCTCAAGATGCTGACGTATCTCCAGATCGATTCCGAAAATACCTTTAGCGCCGCAGCCGTACGGCGTCTGCGCCGGGAACTACCCAACCTGTACTTTATGAACATCAACGGTAGTAACGGCCAACCCACAGGAATGGGGGCAAGGGCTACCACGCCCAGACAACCCAGACGCCCCACAGCCGTTAGGCGAAGCAGGGCCAGGCCGAGTAGACGACGCTGAAGTTACCAGAGAATGCAGCAAGCTCTAAATGACAACACCTGAGAAGGCTCAACCTTCTATTGAATCGGTTTTTTGCTGTTTTTGTCTAAGCATTCGGCCATTCACACCTTAAATCCTTGTTTTTCGTCAGTTTTTACGCAAAAAATAGGTGAAAAATTTTAATTTTTTATTTTGCAGGGGGGAAAGATTTGGTATAATACGTTTGTAGCAAAAACTGGTTTTTGGGAGATAACAGAAATGTCAGGTGATATTAAAAATCGCAAGGAAGAAGTTGAGAAGTTGAACCGACTGGGTCGGCTTGTGGACCGGTATGCGCAGAGTCGAACTCTGCCGCTTTTGATCCCGCTGGCAATGATGACCCTGAATGTAGTCTTACTGTTGGCGGCGGGCAAAGTTGCAGAGCTACTGATCTTCCATTTGCAGATTAGCGAGTACTGGTTTGAGGTGATCGTAGTTGGGGCCATTGCCTGGGTGGTTCTTTTATGTCCCTGGGTGACAGGTAAGCTGATGGCCAGATATGGTGACTGGCCCTATAGAAAAGAGGGAATTATAGAACTCGAAGAGGAAAAAGTTCCAATATGGGCCTGGGCAGTATTTCTAATAACGACTATAGGGCCAACAGTTCTGAGCCTTTTTGAGATTATGCCGATTCGCTGGGCGCTCGTGATGGCGCTGGCATCGTTCGGCACTTGTATGCTTTATATGGGGAAAAAACAGAAGGCGAAAGCGTTAGGGCTGTTGTGGGGAGGCCTGTGCTTAATTGGCGCAATAGCAACAGCGTTGGGTATTGGCACTCCTTTTGCGAGTAAAATCTGGCCTTATTCGTTTTTTGCGGCATTGATGATTTATATAGTCGGAGCCGGTCTGATTACAACAGTGGTGGTTCATATATATAACCGCAAAATTTTGCGGAAGCTCAAAAAGATAAGGCCATTTAGCGGGCAGGAGACAAGCAAATCAGATTCATAAAACCGGTTTTTGGGGAGACAATAAAAATGTCAGGTGATATTAAAAATTACAAGGAAGAAGCGGAGAAGTTGAACCGGCTGGGGCGGCTGGTGGACCGGTATGCGCAAAGCCGGTCGTTAGGGCTTTTGCTGCCGATAACGCTGTTAATCATAAATGCACTTTTGACTATCGGGGCAATAGAGTTAGTTTCGTTTAAAGTTACCTGGTGGACTTGCACAGTTCTGGTTTTAGTAACCCTCTGGGTAGTTTGCTCATCTACTTGGCTGGCATTTAAGCTGGTACCTAAGTACGAGTATAGTTTCTATCGGAAGGATGGGGAAATAAAATTGGAGAGAGAAAAAGTCCCTGTATGGGCATGGGGTGCATACTTGATAACGGCTTGCGGAGCAACATTGCTGAGTGCGTTTGATATTATGCCGGTTCGCTGGGCTCTGACTCTTGTATTAGTGATTTTGGCAGTTTTCGTACTTTACGTAAGTGGCAAGGAGAAAAATAAGATTTCAGGAATTGTATTTTCTATATTAATGTTCGTGGTAGGAATCCTGACAGCATCGGGTACACTTAGCCCTTTTGCCGAGAAGGGGTGGTTATGCTCATTTTTTGTACCGTTGATGATTTACATAGCGGCAGCGGGACTGATGGCGATGGTAGTGGTCCATATATATAACCGCAGAATTTTGCGGAAGATAAAAGAAGTGAGGCCTTTCGGTGAGCAAGAAGCAGGTAAACCAGATTCATAACAGTATTAACCGGGTTGTGCACGAGCCGGTGCGATTGGCGATTTTGAAGATTCTGACCTCGGCGAAAGAGGTCGATTTTAATTTTCTGCTGACGACGTTGGGCGTGACGAAAGGCAACTTAGCGACGCATATAAATAAGCTGGAAACGACCGGCCTTCTTGAGGTAAAAAAAGAATTTCGTGGGAAGGTGCCGCATACATCATATAAGATTACAAGAACAGGCCGGAGACAGTTTCAAAAATACTGGGAGAATATGAAGGCGCTGGCGCCTGAATAAGGTATACAGAAAGTGTATAATTCCTTCAGTAAGTCTGTTGAAGGAAGAATGTAATAGATAAACAGGAGGTATGTAAAATGAGAAGGTCTCTTATAGTGTTGGCTACATTGTTTGTAGTGTCTTTGGCCGCGGCAGAAAAGGCGGGCACAGAGAGATTTGGGAAAGTTGTCAACGAAATGGTCGAGGCCGTCAATAAAGGCGATTACGCCGGTGCAGGAAGAGATTATGCTGCGAGCATGGAGGAATTTTTCCCGTTAGAGAAGAGGTCGCCATTTTTCAAGAACCTGTCCACCCAGTACGGCAAAATCGAAAAACTCGATAAGCCGCGGCTGACTCCGCCCGATCAGGCGATTTTTGTTGCACACTGTGAACGTGGGAAGCTGGACATACAAGTTTGGCTGGATGATAAAGACAAGATTATAGGCTTATTGTTTTTGCCACATAAGCCGGCTATACCGGTTCCGGAGAAAAATGAGACCAGGCTGTCGCTGCCTTTCAAGGGCAGGTGGCTGGTTTTCTGGGGCGGGGACACCAAAGAGCTCAATCAGCACCACGACGTTCCCAATCAAAGATTCGCTTTCGACTTTCTTGGTGCGAACGAAGAAGGCAAAACGCGTAAGGGCGAAAGCAGAGTCAACGAAGACTACTTTGCGTTCGGCAGAGAGATATTGGCACCGGCAGAAGGAAAAGTCACGGATGTCATCAACGGGGTCAGAGATAATGTCCCCGCCTCCATGAATCCTTATTCGGGATTGGGCAACGCGGTATTTATTCAGCACCGCGAATATGAAGTATCGGTCCTTGCGCATCTGAAACTCGGCAGTATAAAAGTTAAGGTCGGCGATAAGGTCAAAAGAGGACAAGTCGTAGGTCTATGCGGAAATTCGGGTAATTCTTCGGAGGCACACCTGCACTATCATTTGCAGAACACGCCCATAATTCAGGACGGGACGGGAATCAAGTGCTATTTTGACAAGGTCATAGTGACGGACAAAGGTGACAGAAAATCAAAGAAGAATTATTCCCCGGTGAAGGGCGAAGTTGTGGCCTCCGAATAGAATTTGTCGGCCGGGGAGAGAAAGTCAGTATTTTTTTCTGAACCTTGCGGTGGGGATGTTGAGGAGCTTTCGATACTTTGCAACAGTGCGCCTGGCGAGATTTTTGATTCCGGTTTCCGCTAATTTCTTTCGAATCTGGTCGTCACTTAACGGCTTTGCTTTGTCCTCGGCGTCGATAATCCGGCTTAATTTGGCCCTAACGGCTTCCCAGCTATACAGGTCGCCGTTATCATCTTTAGTTCCGCCGCTAAAGAATTTTCTCAGCGGCAGCATTCCCCATGAGCACAGAACGTATTTTCCTGCAACGGCCCTGGAGACGGTTGCGAGATGAACGCCGACAACATCGGCGACCTTCGACATCGGCAGTGGGCGAAGATGCAGCTGGCCCTTTTCGAAAAAGTCCCTCTGGTATTTGACGACGGCCCTGGTTACTTTCAGCAGGGTATTCTTCCGCTGCTCTATTGCATCAATAATCCACTGAGCGGAACGTATGTTGTTTTGCAAAAACTTTTTTGTCTTTTCGGCGGCCTTTGTATCTTTTGCCATTTTTGTATAGTATTTATTAACTCTCAAGCCGGGCATATTTGAATCGGCCAACCGGACGGTGAAGCCGTCTGAATCATCCGAGGATTCGACTATTACATCGGCGGTGATGGCGTGGTTCCGGTTGGGACCAATCTGCAGACCCGGGGAGGTGTCGAGCTTGCTCAAGTGTTTGACGGCGAGATTGATTGCCTCTACGCTGCACTTCATTTTTTTTGCGATTTCCGGCAGACGATTTTCGAGCAGTGCGTCCATATGTTCGGAAACCAGGCGGGATTCGAAGGCCATATCTTTGCCGCTCTGTGCCATCTGGATGAGGAGGCACTCCTTCAGGTCGCGTGCGCCGACCCCCGCGGGCTCCAGGCTTTGGACAAGCTCGATCGCCTTTTTCAAATCATCGAGAGTGAAATCTGCCCTGTCCTTGTTGTGCAACTGCTCCAATCTTACGGTCAGATATCCCCTGTCGTCGAGGTAATCAATTATCATACCGCCGGCTTTTTTGACCGGCTTTTCGGCCTCGACCATTCGCCACTGCTCTTCGAGATGTTCGTGCAGGGACTGCGGCGGCGCGGCGGTATTGTTTATCGCCTGGAGCTTTGGATCGGGCTCGTCGGTTTGAGCGCGTTTATAAAAGGTGCCTGACTGGCCCATATAATCCTTGAAGTCACCGAAGTCATCGCCGAGGCTGTCAAGGCGCTGGAAGTCTTTGACCTTGTCGTTGTCTGTATCAAAGACCAGGTCCCTTTCATCGGCGCTTATATTGTCCGGAGGCTTCTCTGTTTCAACAGGTGGTGCTTCGGGATCGGAGGGCTCGACCATTTCCAGAACAGGATTGGAATTCAGCTCCTGCTCTATCCTTTCCTGAAGTGCAAGCATCGGAAGCTGGAGAATCTCCATTGACTGAATCATGTGCGGAGCGAGCTTCATCCTCTGCTCCAGCCGCATGTGTGTACTCATCTCCAACTTCATAAAGACACCTGAAAAAGTTCCTTAGTCATTACTCCTTATCGGAATTATGAGATACAAAGTTCCGTGTAAATAAAATATATCTTTTTGCGGCCTTCCGTGGCATGACCAACTACAAAATCTTTTTATCGAGTTTATATTATAGACGTGTGAGAAGATTTCGTCAATTATTTGAAAAAAATACGCAAAGCGAGAGATTGTTCTTGATTAGCACCGGCGCAAAAAGTAATTTGGCCACGGTATTTTGAACACATGCACTTGTTTTAGACAGGATTAACAGGACAAGGGAGTAAGTTACTATGCAAACACTTAAACTTGGTTTCATCGGGGCCGGCTTCATCGGCAATTTCCAGGCTACAGCGCTTAAACAGGTGCGGGGGGCTGAGCTTGTGGGTGTCTATGCGCTCAAGTGGGCGGAAAAATTAGCTGAATTTGCGAAAGCAAACGGCTTAGGCGACTGCAAGGTCTATCCAGGCGTGGTGGAATTGTGCAAAAACTGCGATGCGGTGGCGGTGTTTGCGCCGAACTACGTCCGCATCGAACTCGTGGAGCAGATTGTCGAGGCGGTAAAAGCCGGGGCGGGGCTCAAGGGTATTATCTGCGAAAAGCCTCTTGCGCGGACGGTGGCGGAGGGCAGAAAGCTTATAGCCCTGGCGAAGGAGGCGAAAGTACCCACGGCTTACTTCGAGAACCAAATCCATATGAAAGCGATAAAAAATGCGCTCACGCAGCTTGGACCGGCGCAAAAGAGTATGGGGCCGATAGCACTTGCGCGGAGCGCCGAAGAGCACGCAGGTCCTCACGAGCCGTGGTTCTGGGACCCGACGCAACAGGGCGGCGGGGTGCTCTCAGATATGGGCTGCCATAGTATCGCGGTGGCGTGGTTTGTGCTGACGCCCGTTGGCAAGCCGGTTACATTCCTTGAGCCGGTTTCTATCAACGCCGAGACGGCGCTTCTGAAATGGGGAAGGCCCAAGTATCGAAAGCAGCTTCTCGACTGGACTGGTGTCGATTACGCGAAGGTGCCAGCTGAGGATTTCTGTACCGGCATTATCACGTTCCGCAATCCTGAGACGCAGCAACTGGTCAAGGCACAATTTACCAACTCGTGGATGTATGACAAGCAGGGTCTTCGGCTGCTGATGGAGGGGATGGGGCCGGGCTATGCCTTTGAGGTCAACTCGCTGCGGTCGCCGTTAGAGGTATTCATCAGTGATGCGGCGGCCGAAGCGGTGGCCGACGCCGAGGCGGCTTTAGAGAAGGCGACCGCTTCCCGCGGGCTGCTTACCGTTCAGCCGAATGAGCTGGATCTTTACGGCTATGTCGATGAGCTTGACGATATGCGTAACGCTTTTTTAGCCGGTAAGGACGCGTTTTTGAACTGGGAGTACGGCCTTGAGATTACGAAACTCGTGCAGGCGGGGTATATGTCGGCTGAGCGCCGACAGACAATCGACCTGACCGATGCAGCTATCCGGAAGGAGCTCGAATCCTATGTCCCCCTTATCGCGCAGGGCAAAGGCGCTGAAGTACTCTGCAAATAAGTGATATTTGTTTTTTTAGTTTTCGAAGAGCAAGAAAGGCCACAATCTATGGATTCCAGCGGGCTTGTTCATAATACATGCCACGTCGTTTATCGAATTTTCTAATAGCACTCTTGTAAAACCAATAATCTGACATCTTTCCATTAGCGAAAAAAATGGTGATGTACCCCTGTTCTCGGTATCTTGTCTTTAGCAATTCATCCGTGCCGTTCAGATTCCAATCGCCATCAGCTTCAAAAACAAGAACAACATCACCAGGTATATCAGCTAAGCGCATGCCGCTCAGACTTCTGTTGAAAGCAAAATGACATTCACCTTTGAGTCCCACTATCCTTGACTGAGGGTGTCTGAAGTTAGCCTCTGAAAGCTTAAGGTTATTTTTCATAAGAGCGTCGCACCACTGGTCGTCAACGGGCAAGTAGCCATTGTGGTTTTCTGAATATTTGATCATTTCCTTGCCAAGTATGCGCAGATTGTACGTACCCACATGAGCCGCCCCAAGTTCAGCACGTGCTTTTGAACCCAACCAAACGCCGACGATAAAATACATCGGAACAACGGACAAGAGAATCGATAAAATCGCCCATAAGAGACCTTTTGTGCGCTTGCGGCAAATGATGATCACAGCAAGAGAAAGCAAACCAAGAACGAAACCGGCGCAGAAGAAGAACTCGGCCCCCGCTATGAAAATCACGGCGAGGGGATCTATACGAAATAAGGTAAAAAAACAAGAAAGAATAATTGAAGCTATCGCTGCAAGCACGCAATATATAGAAACGACAGCAATGCGACTTGTTTTTTTAATAGGTTCTCTATCCATAGTCAAAAAAGGTCTCTTTTTTGCAAAATGCGCGTTCTACAAGGTCCAGGGTTGTCGGTAGTCAAAGTGGATGTATTTGTTGGCTTCGGCCAGGTTTGTGACCTTTAGGTTTCGGCCGTCCCAGTATAACTTCCTGCGGGTGCGCAAGGCAACGTTGCCGAGCAAAAGGGCCTGTGTTACAAGGCCGGAATATTCGAAATTGGCGCCGGCGGCTTCGCCGCCCCTGCAGGCGCGGAGCCATTCATCGTGATGGCCAATCGAGCGAGGCAGGGTTTTCGGCGGACGTTTGAAGGCCTGCATCCTGGATTCGGGAATAAGTCGGGGGCCGCCGCCGGAGAAGCCGCACAGGATTTTGCCTCTATCGCCTACGAAGAGCAGGCCTTCCCTTTGCAATTGTCGGCCTTCGAGCTCGTCCGGCTCGGGAGGGAACATGCCGCCATCGTACCATGTTACGGTTACGGGTGGCATACCCGGCCTTGGTGGGAACTGCCAGCGAATGACCGAAGCCCGGGGGTAGGTTTCGGTATTTATCTGTAACTGGTTCCACATCTTAGGCGCAAAGGCGGAGCCGCTTGCCTCGACGCTGATGGGGTGGGCGAGCTTCATGACGCGGAAGATTGTATCGAAACTGTAGCAGCCCATGTCACCGAGCGCGCCTGTCCCGAAATCCAGCCAGCCGCGCCAGACCAGGGGCAGATACAGCGGATGATAAGGCCTGTGCGGGGCGGGGCCGAGCCAGAGGTCCCAGTCGAGGGTGGAGGGGACGGGCGGAGTTTCGGTCGGGCGGTCGATACCCTGCGGCCAGATTGGTCGGTTGGACCAGTTATGGACCTCGCGGACGCTCCCGACAGCACCGGCCCATATCCATTCGCAGAGCAGCCGCGAATCTTCGGAGGCTTGATTGACGGTGCCGAGCTGTGTGGCGACTTTGTATTTTCGGGCGGCTTCGGCCATCCTGCGGGCTTCGAGAACGGTGTGCGTGAGCGGCTTCTGGCAGTAGACATGCTTTCCCGCCTTCATTGCGGCGATGGAGATTGGGGCGTGGGTGTGGTCGGGAGTAACGACGAGGACGGCGTCGATGCCTTTTTGCTTGTCGAGCATCTCGCGGAAATCATTGTAGGTTCGGCAGGCGCGGTTGTTGTATTTATCGTTGACGATGTCGGCGGCCCTTTTGCGATGGTTTGCATCGACATCGCAGATGGCGACTATGCGCACGTCGTCTTTGCCCAGAAAACTTTTCATATCGCGCGAGCCCTGGTCGCCGACGCCGATACAGGCGATATTGATTTTTTCATTAGGCGGGACGCGACGCGTGGCTGCCAGAACAGAGCCGGGGACAAACGTAAAGGCTGTCGCAATAGCGGCAGCGCCGCCCATAAAATCGCGTCGGGAGAGTTCTTTTTTGTGCTGATCGGTATTCTTATTTTCATTCA
>Ga0307379_10012855_pt1 | contig 10876 bp, 8 predicted proteins | sample UN2MG_FD_202237 | JGI IMG/M metagenome (GOLD analysis project Ga0307379, IMG submission 202237) | Soil microbial communities from Risofladan, Vaasa, Finland - UN-2 | ecosystem: Environmental > Terrestrial > Soil > Coastal area > Acid sulfate soil | place: Finland: Risofladan, Vaasa | collected... | reverse complement strand
GCCTCGCGGTATCTCCCGGGCCAGGGGACGCCGACGCGGTACTTCTCTCTCGGGGCGGGGGTGAAGTTGAAGACGCAGACGACGGCGTCGTCCGGATCTTTCCCGCGGCGCAGGAACGAGACGATGCTGTTGTCCACGTCCCGGAAGTCGATCCACTCGAAGCCTTCGGGTCGGAAGTCGACCTCGTGGAGCCCGGGGGTTTCCCGGTAGAGGCGGTTCAGGTCCCGGACGAACCGCTGCACCCCCTGGTGGGTGTCCCACTGGAGCAGTTCCCAGGAGAGCGACTGGTCGTGGTTCCACTCCTCCCACTGGGCGAACTCCCCCCCCATGAAAAGGAGCTTCTTTCCCGGGTGGGCGTACATGTAGGAGTAGAGGAGCCGGAGGTTGGCGAACTTCCTCCAGAGGTCGCCCGGCATCTTGTCGAGCATCGCGCGCTTCAGGTGCACGACCTCGTCGTGGGAGAAGGGGAGGACGAAGTTTTCGTGGAAGGCGTACAGCAGGGCGAAGGTGAGCTGGCCGAAGTGGTATTTCCGGTGGATCGGATCCTTCGCGATGAAGGAGAGCATGTCGTGCATCCATCCCATGTTCCACTTCAGGGTGAACCCGAGCCCCCCGAGGTACGTCGGCCGCGACACGGCCGGCCAGGCGGTCGACTCCTCCGCCACCGTGATCGCCCCGGGGTGCCGTTCGTGGACCAGTTCGTTCATTCGCTTGAGAAAGGCGATCGCCTCGAGGTTCTCGTTCCCCCCGTGGACGTTCGGGACCCACTCGCCCGGCTTCCGGGAGTAGTCGAGGTAGAGCATCGACGCCACGGCGTCCACCCGCAGGCCGTCGATGTGGTACTTGTCCAGCCAGAAGAGGGCGTTCGACAGGAGGAAGTTCGCCACCTCCCGGCGTCCGTAGTTGAAGATGAGCGTTCCCCACTCGCGCTGTTCCCCCCGCCGCGGGTCGGCGTGCTCGTAGAGGTGGGTCCCGTCGAACTGCGCCAGCCCGTGGGCGTCGCGGGGAAAGTGGGCCGGCACCCAGTCGACGATGACGCCGATCCCCTCGCGGTGGCACCGGTCGACGAACTCCATGAACCCGGCCGGCCGGCCGTGGCGCGACGTCGGCGCGAAGTACCCCAGCACCTGGTACCCCCACGAACCGTCGAACGGATGCTCCGCCACCGGGAGGAGCTCGATGTGGGTGTATCCCATCCCCTTGACGTAGGGGACGAGGTCGTCGGCCAATTCCCGGTACGACAGGTACGGCCCCTCCTCGCCCTCCTTCCGTTTCCAGGAACCCAGGTGGACCTCGTACACCGCCATGGGCGCCTCGAGGATGCTTCGCTGCGCGCGGCTCTCCATCCAGGAGGCGTCCCCCCACTCGTACCCTTCGATGTCGCAGACGATCGTTCCCGTCCGTGGCGGGAGCTCGAATCGGAAGCCGAACGGGTCGGTCTTGGCGAGCAGTTCGCCCGTGCCCCGGGCGCGGATCTCGTACTTGTAGACCTCCTCCTCGACGACGCCGGGGAGGAAGATTTCCCAGATCCCGGAAGCTCCCCGGTTGCGCATCGGGTGCACGCGGCCGTCCCAATGGTTGAAATTGCAGACGACGGAGACGCGCTCCGCGTTGGGCGCCCACACCGCGAACGCCGTGCCCCGGGTTCCGCCGATGTCGACGACATGGCTCCCCAGCTTCTCGTACTGCGCCAGGTGGCTCCCTTCGGACAGGAGGTGGATGTCGAAATCGGTGAGGACCGTCCCGAACGCGTAGGGGTCGTGCTGCGTCCACCGGTAGTCGTCGCCGCCGGTGATCTCGAGCCGGTACGGGAAGATCTCGGTGTCGAGCGGGAAGAGCGCCTCGAACACCCCGTCGGGGTGGACGCGGGACATGGAGGCGCGCCGCGTCGCGCCGGTGGTGCGCACCACCTGGACCTCGCGGGCCCGGGGCTGTAGCACCCGCACGGAGACGAAGCGCTTTCCTTTCTCTTCCAGGACATGGGGGCCGAGGACGGAGAAGGGGTCCCAGTGACGGGCGCCGACGAGGAGGTCGAGGTCCTGCTTCCGGAGGGTGGTCTTCATCATCCCCCGATTGTACCGGAAACGGCAAGGGAAGGGGGCACCGTGGTGGCCGGACCGCGTCACCGGTGTACGCGGAACGTGATCTCCTCGATGTCCTTCCCTCCGGCGCGCGACTCCACCGAGGCGACGACGCGGTAGTTCCCCGGACGGGCGTTCCCGGGGAGCGTAATGGAGACGACGGAGCGCCAGGTGCCACCCTCGCGTTCGATGTCGACCGAGGCCTCCCCCACCTTGCTGCCCTCGAAGAGGATCTCGCGGCTCTCCCGGACGGGAACCATCACGTCTTCCCGCGGGGTGAGGACGGCGTAGGTCAGCTGGATCTCGACCGTGTCGCCCGGGACGGCCGTGGGGGGATTGATCCGGACCCGCTCGATCTTGAGGCGCGTTCCCCTGGCCGCGTTGTAGTCCGTGTAAGCGCTCCGCGTCTCCGCGAGATTTTTCTCCCGCTCGTCGTGGTAGTTGCCCAGCAGCCCGCCGGCGAGCGCGCCCAGCAACCCGCCGGCGACCGCGCCGCGCTTTCCGCCGAGCAGCCCTCCGACGACCGCGCCGCCCACCGCCCCGGCACCGGCGCCGACCGCCGCCCCCTGATGCTCCCGCACCCCCCCGCTTTGCGCCGCGCACCCGGACAGGATCGACAGGAACAGGGCGGCGATCAGCCCGAGGCTCACGAATTTTCGCATGAACACCCTCCAGCGATTTCCCGCAGATGTCAGACGCACCCGACGCTCCCCGTATTCAACGTCAAACGGTGAACTTCCGCGACGGTCCTTCCCTTCGGGCCGCGTGGACCGGCACGTCGCCGAAGCGGTGGTCGGAGAGGATCTCCCGCACGGTGCGGCGGGCCAGTTCCGGCGTGTTGTGATCCGCGCTCAAGTGGCACAGGACGACGGCCTGCGGCGTTTTTCTGCTCTCCTGGAGGACCCGCACCAGGAATTTTCCGGCCTGGGCATTCGAAAAGTGCCCCACGTTCGACCCCACCCGTCCCCGATCGAGCCGGGGGCTCCGGTTCAGCATCTCTTCGTCGTAATTCGCCTCGATCAGGATCAGGTCGCTGTCGAGGAACCGCTCGAAGACTCCGTTCTCGTTCTGCCCGAGATCGGTCGCCATCGACACGCGGACGTCCCGGGAGGCCGAGGTGAGGGCGAAACCGCAGGTGACTCCCCGTGCGTCGTGGGGAACGCGGAACGGCTCGATCCCGATCGCCCCGATCGAGAACCTCTCTCCGTCCGTGAAGGGGCGGACAGTGCAGGAACCGGGGGAGCGGGAGAGGACCTTCTTCGAGAAACCGTCCAGGTTTTTCCGGTGGAGGTGGATCGGAATCTCGAACCGGGCGCAGCATCCCACCGCGGACCCGTTCACATGGTCGCCGTGGAGGTGGGAGACCAGCAGCGCGTCCACGTCGTCCCAGGCGCGGTCGACCTCTTCGAGCGCGGCCACGAGGCCTCGCTGGGACGGCAACCCCGCGTCGACCAGCAGGACGGTCCCCGCGTGCTCCACGAGCGTCAGGTTCCCGGAACTTCCGCTCCGCAGCGGTGTGACGTGGAATCCCATGGCCGGAACCGCCTCGCTCCCCTTACCTGGCGTATCTCGTGAAGACGAAATCGTTCCCCTTGACGTTCGCCTCGTGGCAGGGCCAGCAGGTGCCGTGCTCCTTCTCGTCGGCCGGCGCACCGTTGACGAATCGGCCGAACCCCCACCCGCCGGTAGAGGCGTACTTCTTCGCGTTCTTCTCCATGAACTCGATCCGCTTCGGCTCGCCGGGGACGAAGGTGTTGTCGAACTCGGCCGACGTGACCCGCTTCCACGCAAGCTTCGCGAGGATCGCGCCGTCCGGGAAGGGGAGCCGCTTCGCGCGGAGGGCCCTCATCGCGATGTTGTTCCCGAGGATCACCCGGATCTCGTCCTTGTCGTCGCGCTGGGACGGGGCGACGACCTGCCAGTTCCGGTACCCCTTCGGGATCGTCACCCCGGTCGGGGCGGCGACGATATCCGCGGCGGTGGCGGCGGGGAAGGGGAGGGACACGGCCCACGCGGCGACGATCAGGGCAACGGCTATAGCGGCGAGGTGACGCATGAAATTCTCCTTTTGGGGGCGGCTCAAACGTTGCCGGACATTATACCAGACCGCGCCCCGCCGTCCGCGGGATCCGTGCGCCGCGGGATGGGATATAATCCGGTGCATGCCGCCACGAACCTACTTCGGAGGCGCAACTTGAGCCGTCGCGCCGTCGCGCTCTTCTTCCTCTCCGTCGCGGTCATCTACTACACCGGGTTGGGAACCCTCCCCCTCCTCGAGCCCGACGAGGGTCGGTACGCGGAGATCCCGAGGGAGATGCTCGCCCGGGGCGACTTCGTCACCCCGCACCTGAACGGCGTGGTGTACCTCGAGAAACCGCCGCTATTCTACTGGGGAAACGCGGTCTCCTTCGCCCTCTTCGGGCAGAGCGAGTTCTCCGCGCGGTTCTTCACCGCCACCGTTTCGATCGCGGGGGTGCTCCTCACGTACTGGATGGGGGCGGTTCTCGCGGGTCCCCGGGCCGGCCTCTTCTCCGCGATGGTGCTTTGCACCTCCCTCTACCACTACATCGTCGGGCGGATCAACACCCTCGACATGACGCTCGCCGTCACGATGATCCTCGCGATCTTCCCCGCCTACCTCCATCTGTCGGGGAAGCGGGAGAGCCGAAGGTACCTGCTCCTCTCGTACGCGGGCGCCGCCCTTGCTTTCCTCGCGAAGGGGTTGATCGGGATCGTCTTCCCCGCTGCGATCCTCCTGCTCTGGATGGTGCTGTCCCGGCGTCACCGGGAGATCGGAAAGGCGATCTCCCTCCCCGGGTTCGCCCTGTTCCTGGCGATCGCCCTGCCGTGGGTCCTCCTCGTGCAGCGGGCGAACCCCGATTTCCTCTGGTTCTTCTTCGTGCGGGAGCACTTCCTGCGCTTCACGACGAAGACGCACCATCATTACGAGCCGTTCTGGTTCTTCTTCCCCATCGTGATCGGGGGACTTCTTCCGTGGCTGGCCTTCGCGCGACGCGCCTTTCGCGCCGCGTGGGATGCGCGGGAGACCTACCTGCCCGCGGAGGACCGGCGGTTCCTCTTCTGCTGGGTCCTTTTCATCTTCCTCTTCTTCTCCTTCTCCGGCTCGAAGCTCGTCACCTACGCGGCGCCGCTGTTCCCTCCGCTCGCCGTCCTCTTCGGGCGCGCCCTCGACCTGTGGGCGGACCGGGAGGATGGGAGCGTCCGTTGCCGGTTTCCCCTCGCGCTGGGGGCGATTCTCTCCGCCGGGATCGTGCTGTTTCCCTCGTTCACACGGTACCCGATCGAGCCGTCGCGGTGGGTCCCACTGTGCGCCCTCCCCGCGGCGCTGATCCTTGCGTGGGGCGTGATGCCGCTGTTCGTCCGCCGGCTCTCGGCGGAGCGGGTCGTCTGCCTGTCGTTCCTGCTTCTCGCCCTGTTCCTCTCCTCCCTCAACCGCCCGGCGGCGGAATATCTCGGAAACTACAAGTCCGTGAAAAAGCTCTCCGCCGTCCTCTCCGCCTCCCTGCGCGAGGGCGACGTCGTGGCGCAGTACGAGACGTATCGCCAGGGGCTTCCCTTCTACACGAAGCGGCGATGCGTCCTCGTGGGCTACGTGGGGGAGCTCGAGTTCGGTGCGGCCCGGGCGGCGGACCGGAAAGCGTTCTTCCTCGACGACGCGGCGTTCCTCGCCCTGTGGAATTCGCCGGCCCGCGTCTTCTGCGTGGGCGGCAGGGACAAGCTCCCCCTGTTTCGCGAGAAGTTCCCCGGCCACCGGTTGCTCTACCGGTCCAATGAGGGTATCCTCATCGTGAACCGGCTCTGACGCAGGAGGCTGGCCTCCTTACCCCACCACGCCACGAGGAACGGACGCGCCCTTGAAGATCCGTGACGATTTCCTGCCGTTGTCCCGTCCCGCCCTGGGCGAGGAGGAGGTGGCGGCGGTCGCGGAGTCGCTGCGCTCCGGCTGGATCACGAGCGGACCGAAAGTCGCCGAACTGGAGGGGATCTTCCGCGAAACCACCGGGGCGCCGCACGCGGTCGCGGTCACTTCCGCCACCGCCGGGCTCCACATCGTCCTCTCGGCCCTGGGGATCGGCCCGGGGGACGAGGTGGCCACCCCCTCGATGACGTTCGCCTCCACCGTCAACCAGATCGTCCTGCGCGGGGCGGCGCCCGTTTTCGCCGACGTCGACTACGGGACGCTCCAGGTGCGGCCCGACGCGCTCGCGGCAAGGATCTCCCCCCGCACGAGGGCGGTGATCCCCGTCCATTTCGCCGGCGCGCCCGCCGACCTCGACCCGATCCGCGCGGCGGCCGACCGCGCCGGGATCCCCGTGATCGAGGATGCCGCGCACGCCGTGGGCACCGCGTACAAGGGCGTCCCCGCCGGCGGCCCTCCCCGTCCCGGCACCCCGGGCAACATCGCGATCTTCTCCTTCCACCCGATCAAGAACATCACGACGGCCGAGGGAGGGATGGTCACCTGTTACGACGACGCCTTCGCCGCGCGCCTCCGGCTGCTCCGGTTCCACGGGATCGAGCGGGACGCCTGGAAGCGGTACGGAAAGGGGGGCACCCCGCACTACGACATCCGGGAGCCGGGGTACAAGTACAACCTGACCGATCTCCACGCCGCGGTAGGAGTGGTCCAGATGCGCAAGGTCGCGGGGCTGAACGCCCGCCGGACCGAGCTCGCCCGACGGTATTTCGCCGGGATCGAAGGTGTCCCCGGGATCGATCTTCCCGAGGCGGTCCCGTACGCCCACGCCCACTCGTGGCACCTGTTCATCGTGAAGATTACGGGGATGGACCGGGACGCCGTCATCGGCGCCCTCGCGGAGCGGAACGTCGGCGTGGGGCTTCACTTCCCCCCGTGCCACCTCCTCTCGTACGTCCGGGAACGGTTCGGAACGCGGGAGGGCGACCTGCCCGACACCGAACGGGCGGCGAAGGGGATCGTCTCGCTCCCCCTGTTCCCGGGGATGTCCGACGCCGACGTCGATTACGTCTGCGAGGCGCTCCGGGAGATCCTTTCGGGAGGGCGCCCATGATCTCCGTCGTCGTCCCCGTCTATAACGAGGAGAAGAACCTCGTTCTCCTGATGGACCGGCTCGAGGCGGCGCTGCGGAAGACGGAGCGGGCGTACGAGATCGTCTACGTCGACGACGGCAGCCGGGACCACTCCCTCGAGGTGCTGAAAGGGTTTCTCGGGCGCGACGGCGTCCGGGTCCTCGAACTCACCCGGAATTACGGGCAGCACGCGGCGATCATCTCGGGATTTTCCATCGTCCGGGGGGATATCGTCATCACGATCGACGCGGACCTGCAGAACCCTCCCGAGGAGATCCCCGCGATCGTGCGCGCGATGGAAGACGGGAACTTCGAAGTCGTCGGGACGGTCCGGGAGATGCGGAAAGACTCGCTCCTGCGGAAGATCCCCTCGCGGATCGTGAACGCGATGACCCGCCGGATCACGGGAATCCGCATGAGCGACTGGGGGTGCATGCTGCGCGGGTACCGGCGCGAGGTGGTGGACCGGATGGTGGAGAGCCAGGAGTACTCCACGTTCATCCCCGCCCTGGCGACCCTCTTCGCGAAGCGGATGACGGAGATCCCGGTCGGGCACGAGGAGCGGCATGCGGGGGTGTCCAACTACAACCTGTGGAAGCTCCTGAACCTCCAGTTCGACCTTCTCACCTCGTTTTCTGAGTTCCCCCTGCGCGTGCTTCTCTACATGGGGACCGGGATGGCGTTTCTCGGCGTCGCCTTCGGCGCGCTGCTCGTCGTGATGCGGCTCTTCTACGGGGCCGCGTGGGCCGCGAACGGCATCTTCACCCTGTTCGCCGTCCTGTTCTTCTTCGTGGGGGCCCTCTTCTTCGCCCTCGGGATCATGGGGCAGTACATCGGGCGGATCTACCACGAAGTCCGAAAGCGCCCGCGCTTCACGATCCGCAAGCTCCACGAGGGGCCATGAGGGCGGTCGTCTTCGCGTACCACAACATGGGGATCGCGGGGATCCGCGCCCTCCTCGACAACGGCTTCGCGGTCCCGATGGTCCTGTCCCACGAGGACGACCCGGGGGAGAACCGGTGGTTCGGCTCCGTGGGGGCGTTCTGCCGGGAGCGGGGGATCCCCGTATTTTCCCCGAAGGACGTCAACGCGCCGCCGTGGCCGGACCGGATCCGGGAAGCGCAGCCCGACCTGCTCTTCTCCTTCTACTACCGGTCGATGCTGAAAAAGGAGATCCTCGAGATCCCGCCGCTGGGGGCGATGAACCTCCACGGCTCGCTGCTGCCGAAGTACCGGGGAAGGGCGCCGGTCAACTGGGTGCTCGTCAAGGGGGAGACGGAAACCGGGGTGACCCTCCACTTCATGACGGAGAAGCCCGACGCGGGCGATATCGTGGGCCAGGCGGCGGTGCCGATCGCGTTCGACGACACGGCGCTCACGCTGTTCGGGAAGATGGAGGATGCGGCTTCGAGGCTCCTCGCCGACCTGCTGCCCCGGATCGCGAGCGGGGAGATCCCGCGGCGTCCGAACGACCTCGCCCACGGCAGCTACTTCGGCGGGCGCAGGCCCGAGGACGGGCGGATCGACTGGTCCCGCCCGGCCGTGGAGATCTACAACCTCGTCCGCGCGGTCACCCGTCCCTACCCGGGGGCGTTCTCGGAACTCGCGGGGGAGAAACTCACGGTGTGGTGGGCGATCCCCCTGCCGGCGGCGGCGGGGAGCGTGCCGTCCCCGGGGACGATCCGGATTTCCGGCGGGCCGTCGTTCGCCATGGCGGGAGGGTGCGCCGCCCCGGTTTCCGTCCCGCGGCGGGTCGACGTCGAGACGGGCGAAGGGTGGCTTCGATTGGAGGAAATCGAATGGAGGGCGCGGACGGCGATGGGGGAGGCGATCGTCGACCTGCTCGCCGGCGCCGCGAACGGGAGGCTTTCATGAACGTGCTGATCCTGGGAGTGAACGGGTTCATCGGCCATCACCTGACGGCCAGGATCCTGAAGGAGACCGACTGGAAGATCTACGGGATGGATCTTTCCGCCGAGCGGCTGGGGAAGTCGGCGCGCCATCCCCGGTTCGACTTCGTCGAGGGCGACATCTCGATCAACAAGGAGTGGATCGAGTACCACATCAAGAAGGCCGACGTGATCCTTCCGCTGGTGGCGATCGCCACGCCGAAGGTCTACGTCGAGCGCCCGCTGTCGGTCTTCGAGCTCGACTTCGAGGAGAACCTTCGCATCGTCCGGCAGGCGCATCGGTACGGGAAGCGGATCGTCTTCCCCTCCACCTCCGAGGTGTACGGGATGTGCGCCGACAAGGAGTTCGACGAGGAGAACTCGCCGCTGGTCCTGGGGCCGATCGCGAAGGAGCGGTGGATCTACTCGTGCTGCAAGCAGATGCTGGACCGCGTCATCTGGGCGTACGGGCGGCAGGGGCTCGCCTTCACCCTCTTCCGCCCCTTCAACTGGATCGGGCCGCGGCTCGACTCGATCGAGACCGCCAAGGAGGGGAGCTCCCGCGTGGTCACGCAGTTCATCGCCGACCTGTACCTCGGCAAGCCGATCCAGGTGGTGGACGGCGGAGAGCAGCGCCGCTGCTTCACCTACGTGGACGACGGGATCGCCGGGCTGATGAAGATCCTCGCGAACAGGAACGGCTGCGCGAACGGCGGGATCTTCAACATCGGTAACCCGGCGAACGACCACTCGATCCGGGAGCTCGCCGGGATGCTCCGGGAGTTGTACGCGAAGCACCCCCGGAACCGCGGGAGGAAGGTCTCCCCCATCGTCGAGGTCAACTCGAAGCAGTTCTACGGCGAGGGGTACCAGGACATCCAGACGCGGACCCCCTCCATCCGCCGCGCCAAGGAGATCCTCGGGTGGGAGCCGAAGGTGCCGATGAAGACGGCGCTGAAGAAAACCCTCGACGCTTTCCTCGTCGAGGCGGACGCATCCCGCGGGTCGAGGTAGCAGGAGGGGTGTCCTCCGAAAGACGCATCCTCGCGCTCAAGGTCGACGTCGACACGCGGCGCGGGATGGAGCGCGGCGTTCCGTCGCTGCTCGAGACGCTCGGCGCGTTCCGCGTTCCTGCGACGTTCTTCCTCTCGTTCGGCCCCGACAACTCGGGGAAGGCCGTGTACCAGCTCCTGCGGAATCCGCGGTTCCTCCTCAAGATGCTCCGCACGAACGCCCCTGGCCTGTACGGCTTCCGGACCGCGCTGTACGGCACGCTCCTTCCCGCCCCGATGATCGGCTCCGCCCTTCCCGGCCTTTGCCGGGAAATAGAGAACCGCGGTCACGAGGTGGAGTTCCACGCCTGGGATCACCGGGCCTGGCAGGATGCCCTCCCGCGGAAAGGGGCCGCGTGGATCCGGGAGTGGTTCCTCCGGGGATTCGACTCCTACGAGGAGGCCCTCGGACACCGCCCGCGCGCGTTCGGGGCGCCGGCGTGGCTGCTCACGGAAGAGGCGGTGGGCGTGTTGCGGGAGTTTCCGCTCGAATACGTGAGCTGCACGCGGGCCTCCGCCCCGTTCGTCCTCGAGGGAACCGGCCTCGTCGAGGTCCCCTCCGATCTGCCGTGCCTCGAGGAGGTCGGGGGCAGGAGCGGGGTTCCACGGATCCTCTCCGCGCTCGACGCCGGGGGCGTCCACGTCTTCCCGGTGCACGCGGAGGCGGAAGGCGGGATCTGGCGCGGCGCATTCACGGAGATCCTGCGCGGAGCGTCCGACCGCGGCTACGAGATTCATCCTCTTTCAAGGATCGCGGCCGACTGCCGCTGCGGGGTGCTCCCCG
>Ga0307379_10012854_pt1 | contig 10876 bp, 11 predicted proteins | sample UN2MG_FD_202237 | JGI IMG/M metagenome (GOLD analysis project Ga0307379, IMG submission 202237) | Soil microbial communities from Risofladan, Vaasa, Finland - UN-2 | ecosystem: Environmental > Terrestrial > Soil > Coastal area > Acid sulfate soil | place: Finland: Risofladan, Vaasa | collected... | reverse complement strand
GCTTCGCGTGCGCGATGTCAGCGAACGCATAAGGGGTAGGCGATGGCGCTAAATGTCTGCCAGCACCCCGGATGCGAACGTTTGACCCAGTATCGGTACTGCCAGCAGCACAGCCGGGTACCGTCTACCGCAGGGCTGTTCGCGGTTCCGGTGACGCTGGTCTGCGGGCCATCCGGAGCGGGCAAGAGCCGGTATGTGGATGAGCATAAACGCCCGGGAGACCTGGTGATCGAAGTGGACGCGCTGTTTGTGGCCTGCGGTGCCGGAGCCGATCATGCCCACAAACCGGCGCTATTGCCATTCGTCTGCGAGGCACGCGACGCGATGATAGCCAGGCTCATGCGCATGAGCGCCGTGCCCCAGGCATGGGTGATCACCACGAGCCCGGGGAAACGGCGGGAGTTCTACGAGCGCGGAGCGCGGATCATCGTCATAGCAGCGACAGCCGAGCAGTGCAGGATGCGCATGGCCGGCAGGCCCCGCCAGGAGCGGACGTGGGAGGACATCATCGCGCGATGGTTCCGGGACTACGAAGCGGCCCCGTATGACGAGGTGATTACAAACGAGCTGCAAGAGGGGGTGGCCTAATGCCACGGGGAGGCCAGAACCGCAAGCCGCGGCAGGCGAAAATTATCCAAGGTACGTTCCGCAAGGACCGCAACCCTGGCCGCGAAGCTATGCCGTCGCTTATGCTGCAGGTTCCGAAGCCGCCGGCGGGGATGAACCGCTGGGCCCGCCGGCTGTGGAAGCAATTGGCTGAAGAATTAGTGGAGCAGGATCTCCTCACCACGGTGGATCTGTCAACCATGGAGCTCTGCTGCTCCGCCTACGGCATGTACCAGGAGGCCAAAGATGCCATTTTCCATCCGCGGGATCCGAAAACGGGTAAGCGCAGCCGACGCGGCTTGGCAGAGTATCTCCGTGAAAGGAACAGCCAGACGATGCCGGAAATGATAGCGATGAAAAGCGGATGGCAGCTATACAAGACATACATGGCCGAGTTCGGACTCTCGCCGGCAAGCCGCAATCGCATCAACTTGCCCGCGAAGAAGGAAGAGGGACAAAGCCCGATGGAGAAGCTGCTCAATGAGGTATAGATGGACCGTCGTATTGCTGATTCTTGGGATGTTCATTGTGGCTAAAAGCTTCACAGCTGAGAAATATATCTGCGATGTGATGAGCGGAAAAGTTCCGGTGTGCCGGCTCACCAAGCTGGCCATTGAGCGACACCTGGGCGATCTGAAACGACAGAACACCCCGGAATTTCCTTATTACTTCGATCCAGAGGCAGCAAAGCGCGTGATCACCTTCAAGGGAGAGCTGGAGATCGTTGAAGGCGAATACGCGGGTGCCCGTCTCAAGATGCCGGCTTGGCTACAATTCAAGGACTGGGTTTTGTTCGGGTGGCGCCGGGTAGACGGTGGATATCGGCGATTCCGGAAGGCCTATATCACTGTAGCCCGCAAGAACACGAAAACAACTGACGCCGCGGCCACGGCTCTGTATGTGTTCTATGCGGAGCGACCACGGGAGCGGGGCCCGCAGGTATATTGCGTGGGGCCGCAGAAAGCCCAAGGGAAACTGTGCTGGAAGATCGCCGCAGAGATGGTTCAGAAGGAGAAAGAACTCAAGAAACGCGCGCGCTTCTTTAAGCTCAACACCAACGAGCCAGTCCTTAACCTGACCACAGATTCCATGGCCGTGATGACCGTATGGGGCAAAGACGCCACCACTAAGGACGGGTTCTCGCCTTCCATGGCCGTGGTAGACGAGGCGCATCTGTATCCGGGGCATGAGGCCATGGAAGTACTGGAGTCCGGCACCGGGGCCCGACCGCAGCCGCTGATTTACGTCATAACCTCCGCAGGCTTTGATCTGGAGAGTTCCTGCTACAACGAGGAACACAGGCTCGCCGTGGAGGTCCTGGAAGGCACCGCTGATCCGGTCCCCGAGCACTTCTTCGCTTTGATCTATACCCTCGATGAGGGAGATGACTTTACCGACCCGGCAGTATGGAAGAAGGCGAACCCTAGCCTCGGCGATCTGCCGACTCCCCGCGAGGATATCCTGCGTGAGCGGGTAGCTGACGCATTAGCCACTCCGACTAAACGCAACGACATTTTGACCAAGAACTTCAACATCTGGACCCAGACCGAGACGCGATGGATCGCTCCAGAAGCGTGGGCCGCCTGTTGCGGCAAGGTGGATCCGGAAGCGCTCGCCGGAAAACGCGCCTACGGGGGCCTGGACCTGTCCATGGGCCGCGACCTCACGGCCTGGGTGCTATGCTTCTGGCCGACCGAAGAGGAACCGGACGTATACCCGTTTCTCTACCGCTTCTTTCTGCCGAAGGATAACATCGTCGAGCGGGAGCGGGAGGACAAGCGGCAATATCGCTACTGGGCAGAGCAGAAACTTCTCACCCTCACGCCCGGGCCGCAGGTTGACTACGGCCTGGTGGAGAAGGCCATTCGGGATGACGCCGCGAAATATGACATACCCCAGATCGCCTACGATCCGTACCGGGCCGGGTGGCTGATCAATGATCTGCAGAAGCGCGGTCTGACAATTGAGATGGTCGAATACAGACAGGGGATGCAGACCATGGGACCGGCCACGGCGCTGTTTGAGCGGGCGATCATCGGGAAGACAATCGCCCACGGCGACAACCCGATCATGCGCTGGATGATGGCCTGCACCGAGATCCAAAGCGACCGTGGGGGCAGGATCATGCCGATGAAACCGAAGCGCGGGGCTCGAGGAAAACGGATCGACGGCGTAGTAGCATCGATCATGGGCTATCACCGTGCCTACTCTGAGTTCGGAAAGGCGCAGGCAAAGGTGGAAGTATGGGCGGTATGAGTCTCGTAAAGCGCGTGTCGACAGCGTTCCGGGTCCTGCGTGGGACTGCGGCAGAAGATTGGATGGCCTATTTTGGTAGCAACGGAGGGCGGAAAACCAAAGCAGGCACGGTGATGCATCAAACTTCCGCCATGACGATTAGTGCTTTGTATGCAGCGCTTAATTTTATCGGAGGTGTGATGGCGAGTCTCCCGCTACGAGTGCGTCGTACCCTTCCGACCGGTGGAAGTGAACCGGCAATAGATCATCCACTCTATAATCGATTGCATGCTAAACCGAATGATTCCGGGCTGACCGCTTGGCAGTGGATTTATACCTCCCTGCTTCATAAATACCTCTGGGGTAATTGGTGGACCGCTGTGAATCGGCGTGGCGGGTTCGAGCTGACGCCGCTACTTCCAGACAGGACGCTAATCGATATACGGGCTCCCGGACTCGTGAAAACCCACGATAATAATCATATGGAAATTACTCTGGACCGCCGCGACGTGTTGCTCATTCCCCATGTCTCTTTGGGTGGGGTTATGGGCAAGGGTATAGTGCATTATGCTCGTGAATCCTTGGGATTAATTAAAGCGCAAGATGAGTTTGCCTCTACATTTTTCGGATCGGGGGTCAAGGCAGGCGGATTCGTGCAGGTGCCGACAGGTCAGGAGATGAAAGAGGAAACGCGTAAAGGCTTGCAAGAGGACTTCAATAAAAAGTATGGCGAGCTTGGTGAATCGTGGAAAGCGATTTTTCTGACCGGCGGGGCTGAGTGGAATCCCAATGAAATCGATGCGAAGAAAGCGCAGGCACTGGAGAGCCGGCAGTTTTCGATTGCCGAGGTGTCTCGCTGGACGGGTCTTCCACCGCATCTGTTGCACGATCTGAGTCATGCTACATATAGCAATATCGAAGAGCTAGATCTGGCGCTGAAGATGTTCGTGATTGTGCCGAATGCCACACAGATCGAGCAGGCCATGAATATTACTTTCTTCGACGACCGCGAGCTAGCTGCTGGTTATTTTGCGAAGTTCGAGCTGAAAGGCTTGGAGCGCGGAAATCTGGAGGCACGGACGGCATTTTATACTGCTATGCTGGATCGTGGCGTATTCCATGCGGATAATGTGCTCGCGCTGGAAGATATGAATCCGCAGCCGGATGGGTTGGGCAAGGTATACGTGCTGCCACTCAACATGATGAACAAAAAAATGGTCGTGGGCTCGATCTCATTGGAACTGCAACCGGCTCGCATGCGCGATGTATCACCAAGCCGAGCGGCGATCTCCGTGAGCCGGACGGTGCTCAGAGGATTGATATCCGCAGAGCGCAAGCGACTTACGGCAAGATACGCCATCAAGTGGGGCGAATATTCCGAACGACTGATTGCCGACGAAGCGGCAGCGCTCAGAGTTGGCATAAAGCAATGGCTGAGTGAGCGTTCCGCAGCGGAGTTTGTGACGTGGCTGGGCACCTTCTATGATGAATTCTATTCGCATATCGATGAGCAGGTGTCTCCGCTGTTGGTGCAATATTCGACCGATATCATACCAGTCGTGCTGAAAGAAATTAGCAGCGATGCCGATTTGACTGTCGAGATGCAGCGGTTCCTTGCAGATTATCGAGATGGTATTGTGCGCAGACATATAGAGCACTCCAGCGGACAACTCGCCGCAGCCTTAAGAGATTCAGAAGATGCAGCCATAGCCGCTGAGGAGACACTGCAAGAATGGGAAAGTGCGCGGGCCGACCGCATCCGGCTGCACGAAAGTGTCCGATCGGAAGGCGCATTTGCTCGCGCTGTTTTCATAGGGGCAGGCATCACGAAATTAGTATGGAGTGCGTCCCCTGACAGTTGCCCATATTGCGCGGCACTGAATGGGGTAGTCGTTGGAATCGAAGAACCTTTTGTCTCTGAGGGAGATTTTCAGCCTGAGGATGTTGATCGTCCATTGACGATTACCAGCACACATAGGCACCCTCCGCTGCACGCGGGTTGTGTATGTTCAATAGAGGCAAGTGCATGACCAAGAGAGAAGTAACCGCGAAAGAAGTAACCGCCCATGTAGTCGTGACAGATAGACTTCTCCGCAATTCGCGCAAGGCCGGGCGGCTTGTGCAGCGGCTTTTAAGACGGGCCCGGAGAGAAGCCCGAAGGAGTAAATCAAATGCCATACGAAAATGAACATTCTTGCAGACTCAAAGAACCGAATTATGAAAAGTATGCTCGGGAGAATTGCAAAGTAAAGCACGATGGAAAATGCATAGATTACATCTATGGGATCAAAGGACCGGATGAAAGCGAATTGCAAGCCATGAGATATCCGAAAGATGTCTGGACTGCAGATTCGGCGAAAGCTCATTGCAAAGAAGCAGATGGGTCATTTGAACCAGCCAAAGAAGAGGACAGCGCTCTTCAGGCGGAACGGCGGTTCGTGCCGTTTGCCGGCGAGATGCGTGCGGTAGATGACGATGGTGCCATGATCATTGAGGGCTATCCGATTATCTATGACGTATATGCTTCAATCTGGGGCTTTCACGAGATCATTCGTCCAGGTGCGGCCACCGAAATACTGAAGAAAGCTGATGAGCTTGTGCTTTGGGATCATGAAAGTTCCCAGCCCATGGCGCGGCGTTCGGCTGGCACGTTGGAAGTCAAGGAAGACGAGAAAGGCGTGTCTATCCGTGCAGATGTGAGCAAGACTGTGTGGGGACGCAACGGCTTTGAGGCTATTCAAAACAAGATCATCAATCGTATGAGCTTTGCGTTTGATGTGGAAGAGGATCGATGGTTTTGGGAAGGAGAAGGTGACGATAGAATCGAGATTCGGGAGATCCTGAGTTTCGCTAATCTATACGATTATTCGCCGGTAAGTTACCCGGCGTACAAGGAGACCGTGGTCATGGCAAGGTGCAAAGACCTGGCGCTGCGGCACCATCCGGAACCGAGGGCGCTCGGGGACGGCAGCAGGGCGCTGCTGGAGGTGGTACAGATGTCCAAGGATGCATTGAGTCAAGATCCATGGCCCTATCTTAAGGATCAAGGAGCATAATATGAATGATCCACGTTTAAAGTCCCTCTACGACAAGAGGGCAGGTTTCGTCCAGGACCGACAAGAATTACTGGACAAGGTAATCGGTGAGAATCGAGGGCTCAACGATGAGGAGCGCGTCGAGCAGGAGCGGCTTGCCGGCGAAATTCGCAAGATGGATGAACTGATCGCCATCGCCAAGGAGAGTTTCGACCTCCCCCCGGGAGATCCACCGGATGGCGATCCGCAGCCGACCGGCCGGGTCTTTCGGAGTTTCGGTGAGTTCCTGACCGTCGTGCGGTTTGCGCCGCAGGACGAGAGATTGCGTCAACTCGCCGACGGCAGGGAACACCGCGACATGTCAATGGGTGTCGGTACCGCCGGCGGCGTTCTCGTTCCCGAGCAAATGGGACCGATGCTGGAACCCATCCAGCCGCAGGACGCCGTATTTCGTCCTCGGGCGAGAGTCATCCCGGCCGGGGATCCTCCGGATGCGGCCATCACCATGCCGGCCCTGGATCAGGGCGGTGCGCGCGGAGTATTCTCCGGCGTGCAGGTGACCTGGATCGCTGAAGCGGTAACCAAGCCGCAGACCGAGCCGGAGACGCGAGAAATAAAGCTGGAACCGCAGGAAGTTGCGGCGCATGTGATCGTCAGCGACAAGCTGCTACGGAATTCTGCTGCAGCCGGCCCGCTGGTGTCTGCGCTGTTGCGCGGAGCGATTCTGGCTTCCGAAGACCAGGCGTTCCTGAATGGCACCGGTATCGGGCAGCCTCTGGGTGTCATCGGGCATCCGGCGTGCATCAACGTAGCACGAGCCGTCGCTAATCAAATCGCCTGGGCTGATCTGGTGGGCATGTTTGCAGTTTCAAAGCTCGGAGGGCGCAACGTCTGGATAGGTTCTCAGACGATCCTGCCGCAACTCATGACGCTGATTGCTCCGGTTGGACAGTTTGCGTGGCAGCCGAGTATGAGAGAAGGTACACCGCAGACCCTGCTGGGATATCCGCTCGTACTCAATGAGCGTTCCCCGCCTCTTGGTACTCAAGGGGATCTGATGCTGGTAGACCTGAACTACTACCTCATCAAGGATGGTAGCCCGCTGACCATCGCGATGTCAGAGCACCCTCGTTTCACCCGTAACCAAACGATAATCAAAGCATGGTGGAACGTGGATGGCCAGCCCTGGTTGACCACGCCGCTTCTGTTGGAAGATGGTGTGACTCAAGTCAGCCCGTTCGTGGTGCTGCTGTAAGCGGCATTGAAAATTGATAGCGGAGGCTTTCGGGCCTCCGCTTAATAAAGCAAGGAGAAAAAAATGAAGCTTTTAGGAGAGATCCTCAAAGTCGACAACGCCATCGTTCCTACGGCAGCTTTGGCGGCAGGGGTTATTGCGGCCAGTAGACCCTACCCGGTAGGACGGGAGCGCAAGGCGTTGTTCGTACTCAGTTTGTTTTCGGCTACTTTTCAAGACGCCGACGTGCTGGATTTCGGCATCGTGGATGACAGCATCGCCGCACCCGCAGCTTCCGGTGCCTTGGCGGCTCTGGTGGCTGCTGCCAGCCCGGCGGTGATGGCCTTTCAGAACGTGACGGCATCGGTGCAGGCTTCGGTGCTTTCTATCGAGACTGCCGCTTCTGGGGACGGGGCGATCACGATCAACGGAGTGGTGTTCACTTGGGCCGGCGTAGGAGTTCCAGGCACCGGGGTATGGAACACCGCAGCTCAGCTTGCCACTGAGATCAACACCCTGTTGCCGGGCCTGTTTGCAGCGGTTCTTGCCGGCACGGTCGTGACCATTATTTCGTTGGTTGCCGGGGAGCAGACGATCACGACTACCAATACTGTGACTAACATCATAGCAGCCGACGTTCTCACGCTGGAGGCAGTCGCATACCTGGAAGTGGACATGGCGGCCCTAACGCCCGGAGCCGCAAACCTGGTGGCCGTCGTCGACAGTCCGGCCGGTGTTGTGGGACTCGTAGACGTTTCAGTGGCGCTAGTACGGGGTAACGCTCGCTACGTACCTGTACCGCAGGCTGTAGCATAATAGAAAGAGCGAAAGATTTAGCGAGGAGGAGTGATCCTCCTCGCATTTGGAGGCAAAAAGATGGAATACACAGTTACGAAAGCATTCATAGACGTTGATGGTATTACCAAGCAGATTGGTTGGAAAGTGGAATTGACCATTGACCGGGCCATCCGCCTGTTTCGATGGGGATTCATCGCTGGACCTATTTCTCATCCGGTACCGCCTACACCCTGGCAGGTAATCGGTGGGAGCAGAGGTAAAACCACATCTCGAGAAGAGAACATTGCTGGGCTGGCTTCGGCGATTGGGCTGGCCAATGACTGCAAGGCATCGATCAATGCCAGTTATGCCGATATTCTCGATCACACTACAGCTATCGATGATGTGAACGTCATCGTAAGCCCTGCGCCATTTTCTATACTGACACTCATAACGTTGGTCACGGAGATGATCACGAGCTACGTCGCACACGATGATGACGCAGAGTTGGCGGCCAACTGGGTTTTTCACGCCGCGCAAGAGGCGGGCGAGCATTCGCTGGCTTCGGTTGTAGCACCAATCAATCTTCAGGAGTGCATTACACGACTCAACGACATTAAGGCGAAGTATAACGGCCATGATGCCGACAATACCTGTCATGGCGTCGGTTCTGCTCATCAAGTGGCTGCGGGTGATGCAGCTTACGGTGTGGCGATCCGGGTCGTTTCACCTGGAGTACTTTCCAGTGACCTGGCAGTATGGGGCATCCTGGACAGTGGAACAGGTACAGTAGTCGGCGTGGCGGCTGCAGCCGGAAATGGATATGTGGATTTTACGTTTGACGCAGATCCACAGAACGATGCGATCATCAGTTATCTGGTGTCACGCGAACTCAATATATAAGGAGATGCCATGAATTTTAGAGTAATCAAGCCGTTTCGCGATCTTGACGGTATAGTCAAGATGCCTGGTTGTACGTTGGAGATAGAATTTGGACGGGCAAGTATGCTCCGCCGTCTTGGTCTTATCGGTCAAGTAGCTCCGGTAATGCCGCAGAAGAAAGCGGTACGCAAAAAACGCGAGCAGGCGACTAAACCACCTGGAGAAACACGGGGTGGGCATAAATCGAAGAAGTCGAAGAAGCAGAAGATAGCTCCGCCTGAATCCGCAGAGGGGAAGGTAGAGAATGGCGCTGAAACTGGTAACGGCACCGGCGATTGAACCCGTCACGCTGCTGGAGGTCAAACAACATCTGAGGATCGACAGCGGCACGATGGCCGATAACCTTACGGTCGGGCATAGCATCCTGGCCGGCGATCAGGCAACTATCGCAGCTTATGGCCTGCTGGGTGCTTCTGTCGACATACTTGCTTCGGATGTGCTGATAGTCCTTGAAGCGGGTACATTCGTTGCTGGCGGCAAGGTCGATGTGAAGCTCCAGCATTCTGAGACCGGCGGTGCTCCCTGGACCGATGTAACCGGTGGAGCTTTCGCTCAGGTGACCGATGCGACCGACGAGAGGACCTATGAGTTGGCTTACAACGGCGGGAAGCGGTATGTGCGAGCCGTTGCTACCGTGGCGTTTGCAATATGCGCTTTCGGTGTTTACGTGATCGAACGAGCACCAGCGACCTATGAGGATGCTCTGATTACAGGGCTTATTAAGGCTGCTCGGGAATATTGCGAAGGCTACCAGAATCGAGCCTATATCACTCAGACCTGGGAGCTGATCCTCGACGCCTTTCCGGATTCGGTTATTCAGATTCCGCTGCCTCCGCTTCAATGGGTACCGACCTCGGTATTGGCCGCGGCGATCAGGCTAGCAAATGCGCTCAAGACGGCGATCAACGCACATTATGTCGATGTTCTTGACCACACCACGGCGCCGGATATAGTGAACGTTATTGTAAGTCCTGCATCATCCTCGCTGCCAACACTCATAACGCTGGTCACGGAAATGCTGACGAGCTATGACGCGCATGACGCTGATGCCGAGTTGGTAGCCGGTTGGGCCTACCATATAGCACAAGAGGCGGGAGAGCATTCGTTGGCTTCAATCGCTGCACCTATTAATCTTCCAGAATGCATTACGCGGCTCAACGATATTAGGACGAAATACAATGCCCATGATGCTGATGGTGTTTGTCATGGCGTTGGCAATGCTCATCAGACGGCTGATGTTGCGGGAGATATGAGCATCACGTACTACGATCCGGCGGGAGCGGCGTATACCGTCACCCCGGCAGACTATCAGGTGGACATAAATAGCTATAAGGGACGGGTGTGTCCGACTTATGGGAAGACCTGGCCGGCGATGACCTTGTGCCCGATAAATGGCGTAGTTGTGCGGTTCAAGGCTGGTTATGGGCTTCTAACGACGGACGTTCCCGAGCGGATACGGTTGGCGATCAAGATCCTGGCCGGACATATGTACGAGAACCGTGAAGCCACGGATGTGAAAGCGCATCTCGAGGTGCCTTTCGCCGTGCATTCGTTGCTTGGGCTGGACAGGATCCTGCCGTTATGAGAAGCGGATTTTTGCGTCACCGCGTAACGCTCCAGATGCCGATATCCGCCACGAACGCACGAGGAGAGAAGACGAAGAACTGGGTGGATTATTGCACAGCATGGGCGGGGATCCAGCCCACGAGCGGGCGGGATTTTCTCGATGTGCATCAGACCGAAAGCGAGACCACGGCAACTATTACCATGCGGTATATTGCAGGGGTGAAGTCGAACATGAGGATCAAGTACCGGGATCGGTACTACGAGATCGTACACCCTATCAACACCGATGAGCAGGACAGGCAGCTGCAGATCCTGGTGAGGGAGCTTGAGGGTGGTTGAGTTACAAGTACGGCTCGTGAATCCGAATAAGGTTCCCCAGGATCTGGATAAGCTACACCGAAATCTCGTTGCGGGAGTAGGGCCGGCGATCGACGAGTCGCTCAGGATCGTCAAGGCCGAAGCGGTGCACCTGGTGCGCGTG
>Ga0307379_10012853_pt1 | contig 10878 bp, 11 predicted proteins | sample UN2MG_FD_202237 | JGI IMG/M metagenome (GOLD analysis project Ga0307379, IMG submission 202237) | Soil microbial communities from Risofladan, Vaasa, Finland - UN-2 | ecosystem: Environmental > Terrestrial > Soil > Coastal area > Acid sulfate soil | place: Finland: Risofladan, Vaasa | collected... | reverse complement strand
CGATGGCCTTGCCGCCTACCTGACCAACCACATCACCGATGATACTGGTTGTCGTGACGACGCGCAGCTTCTCACCGCCGAGATCAACCGCCGCGAGTTCCGGCAGCATCAGCAGGTTACCTGAAGCATCATACCCCCCACCCGTCTCATCAGCGGCCGACCGCGCTGCCGTGCAACCGGTAACCAGAAGCACCAGTATGACGCCTAAGCCGGCCCCCCAAGCATAATGTCTAAACCGAATCACCCTGTATTCCAATACACCGTCTGCAAGCCCGATCCATCCCGGGCAACCTTGTCGTTGTTTGCCGGGAGTTATCACTCCCACAACGATGCCTTGTTGTCTTATTGATATTTTGTATCAATTGTAGCTTGGGCTGCGAGGGTGTCAAACGAAAGTTATGGCCAACCGGTAATCAGAGGGCTAATTCGTAAAAGTAAAACGCGTCGTCTTTGTCATAGCCTAGGGAATCGTAGAGCGCTTGAGCCGGGTGGTTATCAATTGCCGTGGAAAGCTCTATCCGGGTCGCCCCGGTTGCCCGGGCAAATTCGGCAGCGTGCTCCATCAAAGCCCGGCCGATCCCCTGCCGTCGGGCTTGCGGGGACACATACAGATCATACAAAATCCACAGGCGGCGCATGCGCAAAGAAGTAAAAGACGGGTATAGCTGGGTAAAACCCAGGCCACGCTGGTCATGGCCCAGGGCCAGAAAAATAACTGACTCCAGGTTGCTGAGTCGTTCGCTCAGATAATCTCTGGCTCCGTCCAGATCCGAGGAACGTTCATAAAAAACTCTGTAGTCGTCGAAAAGGGCGGCCAATACAGGCAGATGCTCATGCCCGGCCCTGACGATGCGAACAGCTGGGGAATCGTTCACGGTTGCCGGCGTTTATTTAACCAATAGGCGGCTATCACGCCCCCAGCGAAGCCAAATAGATGACCCAACCAGGACACCCCTAACCAGAATGGTAACAATCCCCACAAGATTCCGCCATAAAAAACCAGGACGGCAAAGGCGATGACAATGGCCGATATGCTGCGTTCAAAGTAAGCCCGGGTCAGCAAAAAGCCAAAAAGTCCGAACACGACGCCGCTGGCTCCGATATGAACCGAATTGGCGCCGCCAAGCAACCACACACCAACCCCACTCACTAGCATAGATAAACCGACAACGGTAAAAAATGTGTTCAGGCCACTTAACATCACCAGCGCCCCCAGGACGATAAAGGGGATGGTATTGGACAAAAGATGGCCAAAGCCGTTATGCAAAAATGGCATAAACAGAATGCCCTTCAGGCCGGAAAACGAACGGGGCTTGACTCCCAAACCGTCAAGGGCGCCGTCTAAAATAAGCCAATCAATCAATTCCAGGAGCCAGACAAGAACGACAAAACCGCCCAGGATTATCAAAGGAGTCTTGATTTGGCTGCTCAGGGTCACGAACCGGTTACGAATCGGAATATCACTGCTGCTATTGGTCATGTTATTCGCCTTACCTTTACTTTCTGCCCCAATGTATTATCCCACGGCCGGATGGCTAACAAAGCGTAGTCAAACCATCACGGAAGAAAGGCCAGAGCAAACTGCCTCACTACTTCTGTACGTGATAACGGTGAATCTGGTTTCAAAATCAGTCGTAAGTAACCAGTTAAACCCCGGTAATGGCCGATCTCGAACAAGCATTCTCCGCCGGAATACGAGGATGGCATACACCATGAGGTAGATTGTTTTTCTTAGCCTGGCTCACCCGTCAAGATTGCCATGGTTAAAAATAACCAATTTTCTGCGATTATTTGCAATAACGACTAATCGCGCAAACTAGATTCTTCAGACTCCGGCCAAGATTTCCCTGTAGGCAGCCACATTCTGCGCGATGGAGCCCCGGCCGTGGAATATGGAACTGCCGGCAACCAGGACATCAGCTCCAGCGCCGGCTATCTCGGCCGCGTTGCCCAGGTAAACACCACCATCAACCTCCAACCAGGCCTCCGCGCCTCTATCATCCAGCATCTGGCGTAAGGTAGCGATGCGCTGCGTACTTTCTGGGAGATAGGCCTGCCCGCCGAAGCCCGGTTCAACGGACATGACCAGTACCAGGTCCACGGCCGAAATGACCGGTATCACTGTTTCCAAAGGCGTGGAAGGTTTCAGGGTAACCCCGGCTCTTCCTCCCAACTCTTGAATCTTCCTGATGGTAGCCGGCAAATCAGGCGTCGTCTCGACATGGACGGTTAGCCGGTCGGCCCCGGCTTTCATAAAGGCTTCCAGGTAGCGTTCCGGTTCGGCGATCATCAGATGCACATCTAACAAGGCCCCTCTTTTGTCGGCCAGCGGCCGCAACGCCTCGACCACGATTGGACCCATGCTGATATTGGGCACAAAATGCCCGTCCATAATATCAATATGCAACCAATCTCCGCCGGCTTCCAGGGCCTGGCGGGCTTGTTCACCCAAACGGGCAAAGTCAGCAGCCAGGATAGACGGCGCCAACAAGATTGGCCTGGATCGGTTTTTATTCACCGTTTGATTCTGGATCATAGGTCCGCCTTCTGATCATTGACCCCTACCCCAGTTGGCCCAGGGCAGCCGCGACCACAGCCTCAGGGGTAAGGCCAAATTGCCGGTATAGTTCCTGGTATGGGGCCGAGGCGCCAAAGTGGTCCAGGCCGATAACCGCCCCGGTCGGGCCCACATAGTGTTCCCAACCGGCGGTGACGCCGGCTTCCACCGCGACCCGGGCCACGATGGCTGCGGGTAAGACGCTTTCTTTGTATTCGGCCGGCTGGGCATCAAAGATCTCCCAACTGGGCATGGAAACAACCCGGGCAGCTACATCCTGTTCGGCCAGTTGCTGCTGGGCTGCTAGGGCTATGTGCACCTCGGAGCCGGTGCCGATGAGGATCACCTGCGGATCTTGTGAATCGCGCAGCACGTAGCCACCGCGAGCCGGGCCTTCCCCGGCCGTAAAGTGACTCAAGTCAAGAATAGGCAATCCTTGCCGGGTCAAGGCAAACGCCGTGGGACCCCTTTTGTTCGCCAGGGCAAATCGCCAACCGGCGACCGTCTCGCTGGCCTCAGCCGGCCGGAAAACGACCAGCCCAGGGATCAGGCGCATACTCATCAGGTGCTCCACCGGCTGGTGCGTCGGACCATCCTCGCCCAGGCCAATGCTATCGTGGGTGAAGATGTAGATAATGGGCTGTTCCATCATACTGGCCAGGCGCATGGTTGGTCGCAGATAATCAGAAAATACCATGAAGGTGCCGCCGTAAGGCCGGATGCCACCGTGCAGGGATAGGCCATTAAGAATACTGCTCATGCCATGTTCACGAATGCCAAAATAGATATAGCGACCGGAGAAATCGTCGCGGGTCAGGTGCCTGGCGCCTTTCGGCCGGGTCTTGTTAGAGCCGGTCAGGTCGGCTGAGCCACCCAACAGGGCCGGAATTCGCGGAGAAAGGTAATCCAAAACGGCTCCCGAAGCAGCCCGGGTCGCCATTGATTTGCCCGGCTCAAAGAGATTGGCCAGGCCTTGATCCCAATCATCTGGTAAGTCGCCGGCCAGCGTCTGGCGAAAAATGGCCGCCTCTTCCGGGTAGCTCGCTTCATAAGCGGCAAAGCGCATCGACCATTCAGCCTCAATGTCCACCCCGGCCGTGCCAACCCCGCGCATGGTGGCCAACGCGTCCTCCGGGACGTAAAAGAGAGGCTCTACCGGCCAGCCCAAATTCTCTTTGGTTAAACGGATTTCATCATCGCCTAATGGCTCGCCGTGGGCCGAGGCCGTATCTTGTTTATTGGGGCTGCCGAAACCTATGTGGGTACGGCAGGCGATGATGGACGGCCGGTCGCCCTCAGCCCGGGCTGCCTTGAGCGCCGCTTCAATGGCCGCCGGATCGTGGCCGTCGATTTTTTGGCTATGCCAGCCATAAGCCTGGAAGCGTAGGGCCACATCATCGCTGTAGGATAACTCCGTCGGGCCGTCGATGGTGATATGATTATCGTCGTATAAGACGATTAATTTGCCCAGGCCCAGGTGGCCGGCCAGGGCGCAGGATTCGTGGGAGACCCCTTCCATCAAGTCGCCGTCGCTGGCGATGACATAGGTGTAATGATCCACAATCGCTTGATCAGGCCGGTTGAATTGGGCGGCCAACCATCGCTCGGCCATAGCGAAGCCGACAGCATTCGATATGCCCTGGCCTAACGGGCCGGTGGTTGTCTCCACGCCCGGGGTCAGATGGTACTCTGGATGGCCGGCCGTTTTACTGCCCCATTGGCGGAATTGTTTTATCTCCTCCAGCGGCAAATCGTAACCGGTCAGGTAGAGCAGGCTATAGATAAGCATCGAACCATGCCCGGCCGATAGAATAAAGCGGTCCCGGTCGGGCCATTGGGGATTGGCCGGATTAAAACGTAAAAATTTTGTCCACAGCACCGTCGCCACATCAGCCATACCCATAGGCATGCCCGGGTGGCCGATATTGGCTTTTTGGACCGCATCCATGGTTAGGGCCCGAATGGTGTTAGCAATTTGGTCGTGCAGCGACATCGTCGCCAATGATGACTTGTTCACCGTGAATCTCCTTGTAAATAAGCTTTCCTGGCCACTTGCGTTAATGACTCGTTCCCCTATTATATTAGCCTTTATGATGAATAAGAAAGTGCCATCGCATACACAGTACAAACGCTCTTTACGCAGTAACTTTGAGTCACGTGTTTGATTAGAATGACCTGCCTTTCTCAAGGAGTAAACGGTGATTCCTACCTTTAAGGGTGAGATACCCTACCTGACCACAGAACAGATGATCGAAGTCGACCGGGCCATGATGGAAGATTTTAAAATTGAGTTGATCCAGATGATGGAGAACGCCGGCCGGAACCTGGCCCACCTGGCCCGTAAACGCTTCTTCTCCGGTAATGCCCTGGGAAAACAAGTGGTCATTTTGGCCGGGCCTGGGGGCAATGGCGGCGGCGCCCTGGTCTGCGCCCGCCGGCTACATATTTACGGGGCCCAGGTCCAGGTATACCTCAGCCGAAATGATGAATTTTTCAAGCCGGTGCCGGCTCGCCAACTGGACATTCTGCGGCGGATGGGCCTACCGGTGTACCCGGCCGAGGCCATTGCTACCGTCGCGCCAGCCGAGTTGATCATCGACGGCCTCATTGGCTACAGCCTGCGTGGTGCGCCCAGGGGAGCTACCGCCCAGCTCATTCGCTGGGCCAATGCCCAAGAATCAGCCATCCTTTCCCTGGACGCCCCCTCCGGTGTTGACACGACCACTGGCATGGTATTCGATCCCGCCATCCAGGCCACAGCCACTATGACCCTGGCGCTGCCCAAGGAAGGGCTTCGCGCTCCGGGTATGGAGCAGCTGGTGGGCGAGTTGTACCTGGCTGATATTAGCGTGCCGGCCGAACTCTATACCGCTCCGGGCCTGGGCCTCCAGGTGCCCCAACTCTTCGACAAGAGCGACATTGTCCGCTTAAGCTAGTCTATGCTTCTTGGTATTTGCTAGGAAGCATTTGCTAAGTGCCATCCCAAAATTGAATGACCCCCCAGCGGCCGTTAACCAGCCACTCAGGATCCTGCCTGGCCACCGTCTCTGCTTGCCCTGGCTCAAGCCCTACGGCCACCTCGGACTTCTGCGTTCTCAGGGCTGCCACTGGCGCCGGCGAATAGGCGACGACATCGGCAAAATCCGTTGTGTGTGGCCAATGACGATCGCCTAATAAGCGCCGGTAATTCGCATCCCCTTTGCTAATGACCAGCTCGCTTTTGGCCAGTTCTTCTCGTAGAGGTCCCGGCATCAGCCACATCTCCAGGGCAGACGTCCAAAAATAATCTTCTACAAGTCGCAGGCGGCCCTCTTCCAACATCCGCCACAATATCTGGGCAACGGCAATCACCCCGGAATGGTCATCGGCCGCCAGAAAGTTCACCGTCTGGCGGACATCCTTGATCATGGCATCGGAGACGAAGGTGGGATGGGACTTGGCTTGCAAATAGACACGCTCGCTAATGCCCCTTTCTAATATATAAGCGGCTAAAAATAGATCAGCCACCAACTCGAAGCCGGCGTTATCCAGGATCATATCGATTCGCCTCACCGGTCCCGGTCGGCCGAGCAAATAGCCGGCTATGGCCTGCGAATCATCGACCAGCGTATGGGCCTTTTGTTGGCCGGAATCAGCGTGGTCCGGTTTCTCGTCGCTGTCAACCGGCCAGAGACTGAGATCGACCTGGTTGCCCCATAAGTCGACGGTCAGGAGCATGGCCAGGCCCTCCTGTTCCGCTATGCTCCCGGACAGCAGCAGTGAACTTTGCTCTGCCAGGAGGCGAATCGCCGGGCGGGCCGCTTCCAGGCCGTGCAGTTTCTGGTATAGGAAAGGATCGATCTCTTTCCCGGGTCCAGGAGCAAAGTAACCGGTGGCTTCCAAGACGCGTCGATAAAAGTAAGTTTCTACAAAAAACCAGGGAACTTGCAACCAATCCTGGTCGATGTAGGGGGCCACGTAGCCGGCCCACGCTGCGGCATCTGGAGCGCCCTGCTGAGCCAGCGCCCGGATCCGACCGGTCGGTATCTCCGCCAGCAGCGCTTCCACTGCGGCGGCCACGGCCGGGGAGAAATTATTATCCCGCACCATCTGCCGGCCAATTTCGGGCAGACGAATCGCCACGCTATTGTGAGTAAATGTGCCAGTTTCACAGCCGCGCAACGGTCCGGGCACAGGAATTCTTGGTTGGGTAGAGATCGTCATCAGAAATAAGTTACCTTTTTGCTCAATCGATGTTATTTCAGGTATCACGCACGGCCACAATGGGCAGATCCCTTTCGGCCGCCCAGCGCTCCCATTCCCCGGCTGGACGGCGTAGGAAAGTCTTGGATAGCGTGTCGAAGGTCAGCTTCTTCTCGGCCAGGCCGATCTCCTCGGCCAGGCGGCGCAAAAAATGGGCTTCCAGGACCGCTACCGCCACCCACCCTGCTTGGGCCGGATAAAGATTGTAACCCGGTAATGATCCGGCCAACAAACCACCGGGCCCTGTCAGACCATATTGTAATGGCGCCGCAAAGGCGGCGGCCGCATCAGCCAGGGCAACCGCCGCATAACGATCGGCGGCGATCATGCCCCGATCCCTGCCAATTAGCAAGGCCAACGCGGCCGAGACGGCCCATTCAGCCCCGGCCAGATCGGCCAGGACAATCCGGGGCAGATTAGGCGGCTCTACCAGTCCCAGCCCGGCCTGGTAGGTCAGATCGTGTCCGGCTTTACCGGCATCAGGCGGCGCATTGCCGAAGATAGCCACCTGGCATAGACGGGGATAGGCGCCGGCCAAAGCCGGCCAATCCAAGCTCAGACGACTCAGGGCCGCCGGCCGGTTTGCCGTGATCAACAGATCGCTTTCGGCTAATAATTCATGCAATTGGCTCTGCCCGGCGGCGCTCTTAAGATCCAGGCGTCTGACTGGAAGCCCTTCATGCAGATGCGCGTACCAGGCAGGCGCGGCCGCCGCCAGGGGATCTCCGGCCGGTGGCTCTACTTTCCTACCACTAGCGCCGAGCCCTATAAGCCGGGCTACGGCCAGTGGACCGGGGATGTTTGTCGCCAATGATAACAGGCGAATTCCATCAAGGGGTTTCATGAAGCGTATTATATCTTTTTCGCTGATATTACCTGATATCCCCATTCCAACGATGAATCGCGAAGGAATAATTTGCGACAAATTGGGTTAATAATAACCCTACCAAACGATGGATTTTTTTGCCGGTTTAGTTTACACTGATAAGCAGTTAAGGATCATGTTTTATGTGGCCCGGTAACTCCTCTGAACCAAAGTGAAGTCGTGGACGCGTACCCCAGAGGATCCGGTTACAGAACAGACGAATTATCGCGGTTCAGCTCGCTCCACGGTCATAGGAAAGAAGAAGGAACAGGACGAGAACCATGAAAGTTGCCAACACAGTGGATGGTAAAAAGATTATTGCCGCTGATTCTGCGCCGGCGAAGGCGATTTGCCCCGCCTGCGGAGGTGTTTTAACTTTACGCAGCCGGCAGACGATGAACAACGGCGGAAGAACATTCTTCTGGCGTCATCGCAGTAATCTAAATCGTCACTGCAGCGCCCGCAACCGGCCGATCAACTGATCATGTGCGGACGCTTTACCCTAATCGCACCTGGTGAAGCTGTCGCTGACTTATTTCAGCTTCCCGAAACCCCAATCCTTGCCCCCCGTTTCAATATCGCCCCCACCCAGCCCATCGCGGCCGTGCGCGTCTCTTCCATGGGTGGCCCGCGCGAGCTAACTCACTTTCATTGGGGCCTGATTCCGCGCTGGGCCAAGGACCCGACGATTGGCTCGCGGATGATCAACGCCCGCTCAGAGACGGCAGCCGAAAAGCCCTCCTTCCGAGGGGCGTTTAAATATCGTCGCTGCCTGGTCCCGGCCGATGGCTTTTACGAGTGGCAAAAACTCAATGGCGGCAAGCAACCGGTGCGTATTCAGATGGCTGATGGCGGCCTCTTTGCCATCGCCGGACTATGGGAACATTGGATTAGCGGCGATGGTTCAGAAATTGAATCTTGCACCCTCTTGACGACTGAGCCAAACGACTTCTTACGGCCAATCCACAACCGCATGCCGGTTATCATCTCCCCGGATGACTTCGACCTCTGGTTAGACCCCGGCGCCCAACATCCCGGCGAGGTCCAACACCTGCTGCGCGCCTACCCGGCCGAGGCCATGAGCCACTATCCTGTAAGCACCCATGTCAACAACCCCCGTAACGAAGATCCTTTGTGCATTGAACCGCTGTTTAGCTGACTCGACCTGGCTTCAACCGCAACCACAATCCGATTGAACCCTGTTTCCAAATGGCGGCCGGTCGATTACAATTGGCCCCACCTGGATGGAGGTAAAAATGGATAACTCCTTGTTTGATTATTATGAATTTGCCTTGGAAACAGCCTGGCGAGCCGGCCGTCTGACCCTGGGTCATTTTCAGACTGACTTACGCCCGGAATATAAAAAGGATGACACGCCGGTAACAGTAGCCGACCGCCAGGCGGAGCAGTTGATTCGCCGCCGCATCGAGCAGCGCTTTCCCGGCCACGCCATCGTGGGCGAAGAATTTGGTCCGGCCGGATCGTCCGGCGCCTCTCACCGCTGGTTCATCGATCCTATCGACGGTACCAAATCCTTCGTGCGCGGGATCCCCATGTATGCTGTGCTCATCGGCCTGGAGATTGAAGGGCAGATCCAGGTGGGTGTGGCCCATTTCCCGGCCCTGGCTGAGACGGTGGCCGCGGCCAGAGGGCAGGGTTGTTGGTGGAACGGCCGGCGCGCCCGCGTCTCCGATGTCCCTCGTTTAGAGGCCGGTCTGGTCGTCCATGCCGATGCCGCTTCCTTCGCCGCCTACGACCGGTCGGCCGCCTGGGAGCGGATCAAAGCCAACTCCGGCTTTCGGGCCGGCTGGTCCGACTGCTACGGTTATTTGTTGGTGGCTACTGGCCGGGCGGAATTAATGCTGGACCCAATTATGAATAGTTGGGACTGCGCCCCTTTCCCGGTCATCCTGGAAGAGGCCGGCGGCTATTTTGGCGACTGGCAAGGTAAGGCTACCATCCATTCTGGCGAGGCCGTTGGCACCACGGCCACGCTGCTGCCCCAGGTGATTGACCTACTGAATAGTGGCTGATCTTGGAGGCGAGGGAAAAATGAACAGCGTCATAGCAGAATATTACAGCCTGTTTGAGCTATACCAATCTATGAGAAATCAGATGATGGCTATCCTTTCTGATGAAGAGCTGGCTTTCCGGCCGGATGGGGAAAACCTGTCTCAAGGGGCTTTGTGCCGGGAGATCGGTGAAATCCAAGTTGCCTATATTCAATCCTTTGAAACTCTGCGACAGGATTTTAGCTACCGTAACCTGGAACCGGGTCTTGAAGGGAGCGTCGAGCGGTTACAGGCCTGGTTACAGGATTTAGACGGCCGGCTACGGGCGGTTATTGAGGGATATTCCGAAGAGGACCTTCAAAATAAGGTGATCGATCGCGGCCCCGACTTTATCATCTCGCCCCGGATTCAATTGGAAATCTATAAGGAAGCCCTGTTAATCTTTTACGGAAAAAGCAGCGTCTACCTCAAAATGCTGGGCAAGCCTCTACCTGAGCAGTAGCGGGAATGGATCGGCTAGCTTCTGAGCGTGGACGGCTCTGGCGAGCCCAAGGATTCCTTCAAAAAACGTTTGACTGTGTGAATGGGCACAGCCAGGCCGACTTCAGGCCCGGCGATCATCGTATTGATGCCAACCAACCGGCCTTCCCCGTCGACCATGGGACCGCCGGAGTGGCCGGGACGCAGCTGGCAACCAACCTGGATCAAATCGCCATCATAGGGGATGCCGGCAACCGGCCGACCGACGGCGATGACCATTCCGGCCGTGGTCGCCCCAATCACGCCCCAGGGATGGCCCAGAGCGACAACCATCTGCCCCGCCCGGAGCTCGTCGCCGTTGCCCAGGGTTATCACCGGCAAATCCGTGGCATCTATCTGCACGGCGGCCAGGTCGCGCTTTTTATCATAAGCCAGCAAGCGGCCAGGCATCGTTCGGCCGTCGGCCAGGGTGATCCGGGGCGAGCGGCCCTGGACCACGTGGGCATTGGTGACGATCAGACCGTCTGGGTGCAAGATCGTCCCCGCGCCATTTCCTCGCCGGCCGCTATGTACCTGTACCAAACTACGCCGGGCTCCATCGATGACGGCCACCAGCTGATCGTTGATCCGGTTCAAAAAAACGGACATCTATTTTTCGCCAATGGTCACATTAAGCGTCCGCACCTCGCCACCGCGCACGATGCGCACAGGTACTTTGTTGC
>Ga0307379_10012852_pt1 | contig 10879 bp, 12 predicted proteins | sample UN2MG_FD_202237 | JGI IMG/M metagenome (GOLD analysis project Ga0307379, IMG submission 202237) | Soil microbial communities from Risofladan, Vaasa, Finland - UN-2 | ecosystem: Environmental > Terrestrial > Soil > Coastal area > Acid sulfate soil | place: Finland: Risofladan, Vaasa | collected... | reverse complement strand
ACCGCCCCCCGGATACCGTCACAAGATCTTGCGGTGCGATAGCATTGCTTTCACACGTTTGGTCGAAAAGGTCACAGCCTCGGCGTGTGCCTGCTACTTCGGAAATGCGGAAGTTGTTCTTCGGCCAATCCTAAGCGACTTCCGGTTTCTCGGTCAACGGGTTGTCTTCCTGCGGCTGCGTCTTTTGGGCGACGACCAGGCGGGCAGGCAGGTCCACCTCGAACACGGCTCCCGGCCCCGGCTCATGATCGCGCACCCGGACCTGACCGCCGAGCCGTCGCACCAAGGTCCGAACGATGTGGAGTCCCAGGCCGGTGCCGGGCTTCTCGCGTTCGAGCTCCAGACCCAATCGCACGAAGCGCCCAAAGATCCTGGTGCGCAGCTTGTACGGAATCCCTTTGCCGTTGTCGCACACTTGAGTTACCACGTTCCCGTTTGGATGGAGTCGCAGGACCACCTCGACCCGAGGCTCCGTGCCGGCGTATTTGACGGCGTTGTCGATCAGATTCCGAAAGATCATCTCCAGATCGAGGCGCCGCGCCCGCACGCTGCAAGGCGGAACGTCCAAACGGACGGTGCACGAGGGCACGCGGTACCAGAGGCAAACCGTGTCGGCGCATTCGTCGAGCAGATTCTCCATGGCCACCTCTTCGACCTCGCCGTCCGCAGGCGCCGTGTCCAGACGCCCGGCTTCGAGCACGTGGTTGATCAGGCGGTCGAGCCGATCGAGATCCTCCAACATGAATTGATGGAAGCCGGCTTGTTCTTCCCGGCTCACCTGGCGACGGTTGAGCGTCTGCAAGCAGAGCTTCATCGAGGCGATCGGGGATTTCAGCTCGTGGGTGACGCTGTGGATGAAGTTGGACTGCCGCCGGCTGAGGTTGATGGTCTTGATCGAGAGCCCCAAATACATGACCACGCCGACGAGCAGAAGCGCGATGAACGCCGTGCCCACGGAGAGAAGCGTCCAGTTCAAACCGGCGAAGCGGGTATTGGCCAGCGCCCCGAACACGGCCAACAACACCCAGCCCACGGTCAACACCACCAGCAGTGCGATCATCACGACCGCCAGCGTGATCGGCAGACCCAGGGACCGGCGCGGAGACATGCGGAGGCGATACCCCGTCGCGACAGAGCAGAGTTCAAAGCAGACTGAACGCAACATAGCACACGGGCACGACTAGCGTCAACAGGCAACGACACGGCCACACCAAGAACGGTTGGCCGACATGGGACGGAGTCGCGGGCCGTCCTTCCCTCCACGAGGCCATGGCTTGGGGGATTTCGGGCCTCAACGCGCGGCGGCCACCTTGGGCGAATACCAGCCAGCGGGCGCGACATGCCTGCGGGGCCGCTTGGGGGCGGGCAAGAGCCCGTCTGACCCCCGATCCGGGCTGTCGACAGAGCGCGGCGCCGCGCGTCTCTTGTCAACCGGCCAGACTTCACTGCGCAACTATAAACCCGGCCACACAACATCGACCTGGTTGTCAATGTCCACGACACCAGGAACCAGCTTGACTGCCTCCTGCAGAAGCTGTTTCAGGTAGTGGGACGGGAGGCGTCCTGACAGGATGATCGTCTCTTGGATCAGCTCGATGGTCAACAGAGAGGCCCGGCCTCGAAAATGCGGATGGATCTCCAATCGCTCTTGAATCAACAACAGAAGCGCCGTGTTCCGCAAATCCGCACTTTTCTGACCTACGCCGACGAGTTGGGATGGGGCGGCACGAACCGTGGGACCACGAATGGGTTCACCGCGGAGCTCCGTCGCGACGCCGTCCACTGCATTCTTACCGGCACAGGAAAAAAGATCCATTGGGTTCAATTCAATCATGTCAATGACTTGCTGCTCATGCGGCTGTAGACGGTCACGCCCGTGGAATAAGGAAGCCGTGCCGATCGGCGCGGCGATCCTCTGCTTGAGGGTATTGCTGACCGGACTGAAGGCGTCACGTAACCGGCGCAGCGAGGTCTTCCGTCAGGCTGCCTAGCTGGCCGTGGGGGCAAATTCGTTCCCAAACCTCCTGACGGTGGACGGGAACACCCGGATCGGCCTCGAAGCCCAGTTTCACGCTGCCGCCTCGAATCTCGAGCACCGTGACTTTGAGCAGGCGATGGAAGCCGTCGGCCCCTCCGACCACCACCGATTCCCGGCTTTTCCTCGACAAGACTAACATGGTTGAACCTCCGTTTTCAGGACTGATCGCCTGATCCGTTCCCGCTCCAACTGTCCCCAGGTACGCCCTGGGCGAGCAGGAACACCTGCACCTTCGTGCCGGTCGTGAACACCTTCACCACGGTACCGCTCGTCGGCTCGACTTCAGCAGCCGCTTCGCGTACCTCTACCCCGGTGATCTTCTTGATCTCCTCACGCAGCGGGTCGGAACCGCTGGTAAATAGCTCTCGGTGAAACTCCTGCACCTGAGCGGCCCCTGTCGGGCTCTTGGCCAGGGCCTTCTCGGCCGGCGACAAGGCCCCGTACAGCGTGATCACCAGCATCTCCTCACTCAGGACCACGGTCACCGATTTGGGTGTGTGGCCCGTTTGCTGCTGCTCGAAAGCGATGGCCGCTTCGGCGATTTGCCGCGCCACGGTCGAAATGGGCTTGTCCATCGGGTTGGCCCCCGCTCGTTGCGAACGTCCCGCGTTACCAAAAAAAAGCCGACGTGGCGGAACACCCTGAGGTATTCGACCACGTCGGCTTACTCGTCAACGAGCCCCCCCTAAAGGCGGGGTTGCTCTTCATCTAGTCATCCGACGACTTCAAATCAACTTTTTGCAGAGCTGCACTCACCAGAGATCCACTCAGAGTGCCATTGTATCGCGTGGAATGGGCCAGGCAAGTGGGGATTGTGGTCTTTCGCGTTGGAATCGGCACTTTCTCACGCGCAGCCCGAGCCATGGTGGCTGCCGCAGACAACTCCAAGCGCAAGCCCGACGGCGCTTGCGTTCGTAAAGCGTTGATATTCAATGGGCCGCGTCGCCTAACGGATGGTCGTTCCGAGGCCCGATTGCCCGGGCGCCCCTTGCCTGTAAGAAGGCGCTTTGGTATGGTGTTACGCGGATTGTCTCGGAGGAACTTCTCTTGCCAACGGCCGGCTTTCGTCCATGCGGACCTCCAACCGAGAACGGGGGCACGTTTGAGGTCATCATGAAAACGCAGGGGGAACTCGAATCCGCCGTCTGCGAAGGGATCACGCGCTTTGAACAGGAGTACATGGGCCGGGGACCCAAGGAGGTTCACGCCCACCTGATCGGTGATCTGCTCCTGATCCGCCTCCAGGGCGTCTTGACCGCAGCCGAACAGCAACTGGTCAAGGCACTGCCGGCCGAGAAGGGGAGAGACCTGCTCAAGCAAGTGCGGACCCATCTGATCGAAACGGCACGGCCGATCATGGAGGCGATGATCCAGGAGGCCACCGGCGTCAACGTGCTGGCCATGCACCACGATATCAGCACCGTAACGGGTGAGGAGCTCGTTGTCTTCACCCTTGCCGCGTCGCCCGGTTTGCGCGAGGCAAAGAAGAAATGACGTTTCCGAAATAGCAGGAATACCACCAGTTCGTCCCGAACTCCTTGGTTGCCCGCCCGATCTCGCCTGGAAGATCTGGCTCTTCCGGGTTTTCAGTGGCTGGATAAACTGTACCTATGTACATTCCCGTACTCGAAGAGTGCCTGAAAACCCGAAACCTGGGCTCGTTCACGGCTCACGGCGTCCGCCAACCCGGTTTTCCAGGCGAGAAGCCTCGTTTCTCGCCGCAAGTCGCGCCCGTGTCGCTCGATGCGAACTCTCCTTTGTTGTGAAAACGCACTTCTTTTCCCGGTACTGCGGCAACGTCCCGGACGTCTCAACGGAACGAACCGAACCCACGCGTCTCGGGCGGGCCCCACGTTTACCCACTGAAATGTCTGAATACCCGAAGATCTATCACGAAGTAGCAACACGCGTTTGCGATCCAGGTCAACATTTGATTCTCCCCTGCAATAGCCAAGAAGAGCATGGATCGTTATGCACGCAGTGTTCCAGAAGAAGGACTACGATCTCAGCTCACTCGATGACGTGGTCGTGCCTGGTCACCCAAGTGGCTCTTCGGGCCTTGTTCTTATGCCGGGTCCGACATCAACTGCACTTGCGGGATGCCAGCCAGCAGTCTCTCAAAGTTGAAATGGGACATCTGGGAATTGTAAGGCACATGGAACGTCGAACAAGAAGCCCCCTCGTCGTCTTCCATCGCCTCGCTGCTCTTGAAGACGAAGGATTGGCTCAGGCGGGTGAGAAGCCACATGGCGTTCTTCATGCCGTCGACTCGCACCCGGCAGACGTTGTACAAGGGGCGTATCCACACACGGAACGTGTTCATCGTCTTGCTCCGAAGCGAAAGGTAGCCACCGAACCCTTGATCTCGTAATCGGTACCGGTCCTCGGGGCAGACAGGTGTCGCCGTCCGCGGGAGCACCGTGGCTCGAACGACTAAAGAACCCTTCTTGCCGGTCTTTTCCCGCCCCAGACGTTCCACGACCATACGGACCACGACGCCGACCGCCTCTCGTAACCGATGGGCACGAAGTGACTGTCGGGAGGAGAGAAAGCTTTCGATGAGCGGTTGAGTCTCAAGCTCCCACACAACCTCCACCAAACGGGCTCTCTCGTGATGAATCTCGGATCCCTCCATGCGGCGCTGCCGATCTTCATCATTGAAGAAGGTGAGCACCGCGTCGAAAGGCTGGTCGGGATCATTCACCACGTCAGCGAATGTCTTGCCCTGACGGTCCTGAAGGAAGTCGTCACGAGTGAGGATCACTCTGGGCATGGTGGGCTCCAGTGTGGGTGGTTGTCAGCTCCTGTGGCATTCAACTCCTGTAAACGTATCTGCCATGCCGTCCCTGCGCCGCATCCTCCCCGGCCCGTTCATGGGCGACGATGGCCCGAGGTTCGCCTACTACCATTTTCTGGCGGCTCCTCCTACCTGCAACTGGTCCACGATTCGACGAACGCCCTCGACACTGCGAGCGGCGTGGAGCACGGGACGCCTTTGGCTGTCGTATTGGAGGTTGCCGGACAGTGTCACGTCGCCGTTTCGGATCAGCACCGAGATCTTCGATTGCGACCCCAATCCTGTCCGAGATAGACGCTGCTCAACCTTCTGAAGAAGCCGCTTGTCGGGCACGTGACCTGAGCGTTGCATGGTCGAGACCTCCATTATGTGGGGACGGTTCCGGGAGAATCAGTCTGATAGGCACTCATCGAAGGTGAGAATACCACCAGTTCGTCACGGACTCCTTGGTTGCACGCCAGATCTCGCCTGGGAGATCCAGCACGAAGTAGCAGCACGCGTTTCCGATCCAGGTCAACATGGCGTCCTCCCTTGGCGCAGGCAGAAAGACCAGCGATCCTCATGCAAGAGGAACGATGGCGATCTCACCTCAGTCGATGATGTGGTCGTGCCTCGTCGCTCAACTGCTTCTCCGAGCCTTCTTCTCATGCCAGCTCCAACACCAACTTCACCTCCGGGATGGCACCCAGCAGTCTCTCGAACCTGTGGCGGGAGATTTGGGAACTGTCCGCCACACGGAAGCTGCAACAAGAGGAACCTTCGTCCTCTTTCACCGGCTCCGCGGTCTTGAAAACGAAGAATTGGCCGAGGCGATGGATAAGCCATTTGGTGTTCTCAATGCCATCCACTCGCACCTGGCACGTGCCGCCCATGGGATGTATCCACACACGAAACGTGTCCATTGTTTTGCTCCGAATCGAGAGGTGGTCACCGGATCGTTCATCTCGTAGTCGGTACTGATCCTCGGGGCAGACAACGGCCGTCTGCGTCTCAGAACCTTGCCTCACATCACAGGAGTATTCCCGGTCACGGCCCTGGATTGCCGGGGCCGGCAAGCTCCTTTACCCGCCCCGACTTGAACTGCCCGGTCGCATCCCGCACGGTTCCCCAGGTCTGCTTGTAGACCTTGACGTTTCCGGCCTGGAGGACGCTCGCCGCATTCGGTCTGACGTTGCCTGTAATCACGCCTTCCACGCCAAGCTTGACGAGGTCCCGGGCAGCCTGGGCATCAGCACCGTGGGCCGCCCGCGCGTTCTGCCAGTTATCGTGGGCCGACAGTTCCCCTGAGTCCGTGTCCGCCACAACGAAATAGCTCGCTCGGCCGAAGCGCGGATCAAGCTCGCTGCTCAAGGCAGGCCCTCGTGCGCTGAAAGCGATTTTCATCGTGTTTCCTCCTACCTTCCAAACGGTGAGTGCCTCACCCCGGACAGGCGGCAGCCCCTGCCTCAGATTGCGGCAGGCGATTGCTGGGGAGGTGCGGACTTGAGCTTCCGGGCACGCTCTCTCACTGATCGAAATCGCATTCCGTCATGAGGCTCATACCGCTCTGCACGGAGGAACCAAAATGCGAGTCCACCCGTGTTGTGGTACGCCCCCGGTGTTGCCGTCCGCGGGAGGACCGTCGCTCGAACGCCCAAAGAGCCTTTCTTGCCTGTCTTTTTCCATTCAAGACGATCCATAATCATACGAACCATGACCCCAACCGCCTGTCGCAACCGCTTCGTGCGACGTGGGTGTTTTGAGGAGAGAAAGTCATCGATGGAGGGTTGAGACTCGAGCTCTCGCACAACCCCTGCCAATGGGGCTCTGTCATGATGAAGCTCGGATTCCTCCATGCGGCGCTGTCGGTCTTCACTATTGAAGAAGTCGAGTACAGCGTCGAAAGGTTGCTCGGGATCATTCACCACGTCAGCGAATGTCCTGCCTTGACGATCCTGAAGAAAATCCTGACGAGTGATGATGACTCTGCGCATTTTGGGCTCCAGTCTGGTTGGTTTTCCCCTCTTCCGACATTCATATTCTGCACGTGCAGAATCTGCACCTACGACTATTGTAGCTGCAAAAACAGGAATGGCAAGGGCTATTTCGCCAGCGGAATGTCAGCGAATCCCACGCGGCTTACCTTCGGGTTTGCCGGGGGTGACTCAGAGGCTGTCTGCGAACTAAGCTGTTGGCAGGCAACCATTTATGACAGTCGTGGGGCGAGTCGGGTGCTCGGCCGACCCGCAGAGCCGCCGAAGACCCGGGCTGTCAAACTAGGCAAGAGCGCCGCAAGTCGTTTGATGACAAGGGGTTCCTTTCCGAAGAGCCGCTCGCTCGCTCGGGCCGGGACCCAGGGCTCACGTGGAGAAATCGCAGGTAGCCTCGAACAAGTCCCGCTTGACAAACCAGACGTGGCACCACGAGTCCAGCGGGCTTCGAGGGAGCCGGCGCGGCCCCTTCACCTCAGTGGCAGCAAAGGGCGGCTTGCGGCGCATCTTTCGCGACCGGGGCCTCTACGAACTCGTTTCTCTCGTAGAAGGTGGGCGGTTCATAGACCCAGCCCTGGGCGAGCCGCTTTTCCTCTTGCCGGGTCTTCCGCAGCACGTAGGGCCCGCCGCACGCCGCACTGGCGCGCGACTTCCATCCGAACTCCCGATACAGGTCGTCCAGGATCCGGGACATCTTCGCCCGAATGGGCGGATTCTTGCGATAGTACCGTTTCATGGCCCAGATGACCGCGGAGAACGTGGTGGGCAATTCCTGGGCCTCCCAGGCGAAGCGACGGCGGATTCGCGGGTCCGGGTGGTTCTTGTACCGTTTCCAGCCGGCCAGGGTGGTGCGGACGATCCGCGCAATGCTGGGGCCGTTGACCTCGAAATCGCGCTGGAATGCCCGCACCATCATCTCGCCTTCCAGGCCGTCGCGAATGTGAGCGTGCCGGTAGTTGAAGACTAGCTGCCCGTGGATGTCGCCCACGTGGTACTCGCTCTCGTCCTTCATCCGTCCTTGAGCCGACAATTCGGCGTGGAGCGGCGTGCCGGGAATGGGGGTGTAGAGCATGAACTGGTGGAAGTCGGTATCGTACCGGACGGCGTAGTCGATCACCTCGTCGATATTCTGCGGAGTGTGATCTTCCAGCCCGATGATCGTCGACCCCAACACGCGGATTCCGTGCGACTGGAACTCGCTGACCAGGGCGAAGGCGTCGGTCCCGTGGAGTTTGCCGTATTGGCTGTCTTTGCCTTCCAGTCCCATCCAGACCCAGGAGATCCCCATCGAGACGAGTTGTTCCATGGAATAGGAACGAAGCACGTTGGCGGAGCTGAAGACGTTGAGGACCCAGGACTTGTCGTTTCGCTCCATCAGCTCCAGCAGGCGCAGCGCCCGCGCCCGATGCAGAAGGAAGTTCTCGTCCATCACGAAGAAGGACTTGACCTGCATCGCGCTCTCGATCCGGCACATGACGTCGAACAGCTCGTCCCCGGTCTCGTAGAAGTTGACGAATTTCCCTTTGCCTCCGAACATGGCCGAGGTGGAGCAGAAGTTGCACCCCATGGGGCAGCCGACCGACGGGATGAGCGCGGCCGCCACGGAGCCCGGATTCTCCTTGGGAGTAATGCCCATGCTCCGCGTGCCGATACCCGAGTTGATGAGCGGATGCCGGATGGGTTGATCCTCGGCTTCGCCAAGGAAACCGCGGAACCAGCGTACGCCTTCCCCTTTGACGATCTCGTCCGCGTCGATTCGCTCATCGAGGTCGGGTATGTTGGCGACATGGCCGCCCACGACGATCGTTGCGTCCGGCTGGTATCGGCGCACCAACTCGCACATCTTCTTGACCTTGAACAAGTTGGGGGTGATGCCGCTGATCCCCACGACGTCGTATCGGTTGTTGCGGATTTCTTCGATGAAGCGATCCAGGCTGGGGAAGTCCAAAACCGTGCAGGGCGCCTGGATGTTGGCCTGGATGAGCATCAGGCCCCACGAGCGATGGAACATCCGCAGGGAGAACGGCCCCTGAACGCGGGTCACCTGGTTGTGATACAACTCCATCGGGTTGAGTGCCCGGCTGCCGTACTCGTCGTCCCGGGCGTAGGGCCCGAACACGCTCGTCAACAACACATTGGCCCGGGACCCCAACGGATGGATCGTGCGAGGCTGGGGAACAACGGGCTGGGTATCAACAGGCTCTCTGAGAGTTAGCATGGTCGGGATTCCCTTGGACAGTGGTGACTCTGCGTCTCTTTCCATCTAGCTTTGGGGGAAGCCAAAGCCCCGGTGTTGGACCGAAAACCGATCCGCGTGCTGCGCAACAAGGCGCCTGGTCGGTCTTTCGGCACCTTGATAGATCGCAAGGAAGCAGAAAGGTCCTTACAGCAGTTCTCGAAGATCCACCTGAGACCACAGGTCTGGGCCGCAAGAGGATCGTTCGCGGTGACGACAAGTCGCTGCATTATCATACGGCGTATCGTGTCCAAGCTCGTCACGACTATGTACTACTTGTGTAATAGGTGTGTAATTTCCGAATGGCCTGAAGCGTGCCCCCGCGCCGATTCCCGGCGGAACTCCCAGCCCCGTCGACACATAGCGACAGGCTGAGCGTGGCGACAACACGCCAGAGACGCGACGGGGCGCTCCGGAGGCGGTCGAAGAAGCGCAGCGTACTGGCGCAACAAGATTCTCCCGCCGCGGGCAGATCGGAGGGGTCGCGGATCCGCCGGAAGAACCTTGAGCGTCGCCCCGGCGTCCTGTTTTCCGCGGTCGGCTGTCCCCTTGAAGTGGGTTCGCGTTCCTGCGGCGTCTCTTGCGTTGGAGGGCAGACGGCAGCGGATGGCCGCGGAGTTTGTGACGGCCCGATCGCCTCAGAAGGGCACCTTGAGGGCTTGGCATAGAAACCGCATGAATGGGCGGCCGGCGGCGAACGACGTCGCCACATGGCCCGCAAACCCTTCGTCGAGCACGTCTTGCTCGCCGAGCTCGCCAAGGGCCACGAAGTCCGTCCGTTTCAGATCCTCGATCAGCGGATGATCCGCCGGGAGGCCGCGGGGCGCGCGTTTCAGACGGCCGCCGTCGAGCTCGAAGTGTTTGCGAAACTCCCTGTCGCGCGTTGCCCGTCGCCAACGGGCGTCCTCGTCGACGATCGCCTGCCGGATCCGGCCGAGCGACGCGCGGTCCGGTCGCCACACGCCCACCGCCAGGAAGCACTCGTCCGGGGCAATGTGGACGTAGAACCCGGGGGCGTGCACGTCGCGGCCAAGCTCGTGCCGGAACTGGATCCCGACGTTGGTCTTGTAGGGCGTCTTGTCCTTGGAGAACCGTGTGTCCCGGTACACCCGCATCAGCGATCCGCCGATCCGCCGGTCGCTCGCCACGAAGAACTTGGAGATCCGCTTCAGCCGCGGCTCGAAGGCGCGAATGAAGGCCAGGCTAGGCTCCAGCACGTCGCGCTCGTACCGCCGCTTGTTCTCCTGGAACCACGGCCGGTTGTTGTTGTCGGTCAGCTCTTCGAGGAACTGGAAGACCGTCGGCTCGAATCCTCGAAACTCCACGTCGCGGGCTCCTTTCACGCCGAATCCGCCGTAAGAATCGGCCTTTGCCTTCGACCCGCACAACAAACGAATCGGGCATGGTGATTCTAGCGGGAGTCGCGGCCGGCTTCAACTTGCCCGTCGTGCGATGGCGGTCGCCTTGGCCGCATGGTATAAGTCAGACTGTAGGCCATCAGCAATCAGGCTTTCAGCCTGGATCGCTTGGGAAGCGAGTGGCGCTGGAGGGCTGATTGCTGATTGCTGAAAGCTCACGGCTCAATGGCACTTAGGGCCGGCCGAGGAATAACTTTCCGGTTTTCGCAAAAGGGTTAGACTGATAGGGAGAGTCGTTGCCAATCTCGTGGTACAGGAGGAGACCATGGATCCCTATCCGTCGGAAGTTCGTAAGGATCCGGGATTTAATAACGTCCTAAACTGTTTACGCCGGAGAAATGACGTAGTTCCATTCGGGCAGACTGCGGTCAAACCGGATGTGGAGGTCATTCACCGATTCGACGATGGCTTGTTTGCCCT
>Ga0307379_10012847_pt1 | contig 10882 bp, 9 predicted proteins | sample UN2MG_FD_202237 | JGI IMG/M metagenome (GOLD analysis project Ga0307379, IMG submission 202237) | Soil microbial communities from Risofladan, Vaasa, Finland - UN-2 | ecosystem: Environmental > Terrestrial > Soil > Coastal area > Acid sulfate soil | place: Finland: Risofladan, Vaasa | collected... | reverse complement strand
CGTAATTACCATCGGTAGCAGAAGGAGACGCTTCAAAGTGGATTCCAACAACATCTCCGGTGACTAAACCGTGAGCCGTTTTTGAAACTGTTACGGTTGTTCCGCTTCGCCCGTACGTAACGCCCGAAGTTACGGGAGCCGTGGCAGTATCAAAAACCGCCAGTGTCCCTGCTGTAGCCGTTCCTACAAACGAAAGTGCCCTGACGCGATTACGCCCCAACACTAAAAAACCGCTCGTATTTATGTGCGCTTGTTTGACATCAGTTGCCATATTTGGCTCCCAATTAAGCGGTGCGTGTAAACACGTACGCTGTGGCGCTAGAAAACATGATAGTGAAACGTCCAACGCCGGTTGCACCAGCAGCAATTGTCAGGTCACCAAACGATCCCGCAGTATCAGCGGCGGCGGTGGACAAAATACCGTTAGTTGCAACAGCAATAGTCACAGTCGATGCGCCTGCGGTATTGTCGATGTACAAATCCAGCGTAGTGCCGCGAGTTGCACCCAGAGCAGCACCGAGCAACGTACCTGTGGGCAGCGTGATAGTAGTGGAAGCAGCCGAAGTGGAGGTAATGTAGCCTGTCGCAACCTGTGCTGCTGTGGCAGTAGCCGTAGCGTCTATTGCGTTACTAGCAGTGACTTGGTGGCCAGCAACAAATCCGTTTTGAGATGTGACTGGGCCGTTAAACGTGGTTTGTGCCATGATTTTTCCTTACATGCAAGTTAGGCGTATCAGTCTGCATGTCGTCAGCCGGGACTGTCTGATACACCGGAAAGCCCGGAATAAGTGCAATATACACCAAAAGAAAAAGAGGCACAAGGCCCCTTTTTCATGTTTTCCAACCGCTTATGCAGCGCCGGGAGAACCGTAGATACCGCGTGGATCGCTGAAGCCAAAGCTATAGCGCTCACGAGCCTTGTATCGCACGTTTCCTGTTTCAAAATCGCCTTCAAAAGCAGTCTTGACAGGTGAACGGTTGAACATCTTCAGGCCATTAGGTGCGTCAGTCAACAAGAAAAACGCATCAGTGTCTGTCAAGTAGTGATTGACAACATAGCCTTCAGGGATCAAGCCCATGGACACAATCGCATTGATGTCGTTATCCGCTGTTGCAGGACGCAAAGAAGTTTTCATCAAACGCTCAGCAGTAAACTGAAGTTCTTTTGGAACAACCAGTCTGCGAGCGGTCAGTGCAACCTTCAATCCACGTTCGTCAGTGAATGCAGCGATATCAATGATGCCTTGTTCCAATGAGGTTTCATTCAAATCGGCAGCAACTGCTGGACGATTTGAAAAGTCAGGGCCCATTGCAGTAGGGTGAGCAGTGGACATCAAAGCCACGCCGTCGCCGCCTGCAAAAGAACCACCAGTGAAACCGTTGTTCAGCACGGAAGCAGCTTTTACTTGCTTGGTGTTGGACATGGAACGGGCCAGTGCTTTGGTGTAGCGCACAGACAAACGATCATAGAGGTTATCTTCAATCGCTTCTTCTGTTAGCGCAAACGCCATGGCAATGGTTTCATGCGTGTACCGAGCAGTAAACGATTCCTGAGCGGTATCGTATGCCATGCCAGCACCCTCTGTTTTCACAGGAGCAGAACCAAAGCCAGTCAACATGACCTCTTCTTCAAAAGCACGGTCAGATGTCTCAATAGAGAAAATTGCCTCATGCTCATTTTCATAACGCTTGTATTCCAGACCAAACAAAGCGTTCAGACCGGGCTCAAGTTCCTTAACCAGTTGGGAACGGGTAATTGCCATGATTTATCTCCTTATTGACCAGCAACACCTGCACTACCGTACACGTGTTCGTTGATCTTGACTACCACCACGGCATTAGTGCCGAAATCATTGTTGACATCGTTATACAAACCAACAACCTTAAGGTTCAAAGCTGCGGTTGTAGCCAATGTGCCGGAATCCAGTTCCATGGATGAAATACCAGTAGTAGTGCTGCCTCCTGTACCAACGACATCGGCGTTTTTACCCACGTCAGCAGCAACAAAACCTGCATCACACTGAACCAAGAACAACTGATTAGGATCATCAATCACATCAGCAACAATTTTACCTGCTGTGATGTTGACAGAGCCCGGATAGAAGTTCTTAAAAGTTGGTTTGCCTGTAGTGGGATCAATGTAGTTGCAACCATTAAACACGCCTACCGCAGCAGTGTGTGAAGCTGGAAGAAACCGAGTGATGTATCCCGCTGAAAGCGCAACCAAGTCACCTTGGAAAATTGTCCCGGCCTGATTATCAGCAATCTCGTAGCCATACTGCTTTTGAGCACCAGTAGCTGAAAGATTACCAATAGCACGCAGACCAAAGGCTTTATCTGTATTAGCCATTTAAATCCCCTAAAAATTGAAGTTATCAGTCTTATGACTGACGGAATGTTGTGCGAGAACTCCGTTCTGGAGCCTGAAGCCGCATTGAAGAGTGTGCGTTCTCACGCATCATCTCGTTGTCCACAGCATGTAACTGTTCCTGTGCCTTCTTACGGAAGTAGGCGTTTCTCTCTTCAACCGTTTCATCTGGGATCCTAGCGAGTAAAAGTCCTCCAACAGCAACAACTCCGGCGTGTTTGCCGTCGTCCATTGTTGGAAGCATGCCTCGATATTCTTCAGGAAGGTCTTCGAGACGAACAAGTTCATATCCCTCACGAAGTTTGCTGTAGATGTTTTGGTTGTCAAGACTTCCATTGACTTCTGCGCGAAGCCAACGATGCCTATACCCCTCAGGGGCAGGTGGTGCATCTAAGCGAGAAGGAGGACTCCAAGGCTTGCGACGAGTTTCTTTTTCCCGAGTTTCGGAAGAACGAGTGGCTCTATCGATAGTGACTTTTTCAACCATGACTTACTCCTTTACGTACTTAGCATACTCTTCAAGAGGTACACCCAGTTTTTTTGCAATGGCAACCTGACTCGGCGATAACCGGACAGTTCTGCGCGCACTATTAATTCCGGAACTCCGGGTTGCAGGGGCAACAGCAGGCGCGGCACGCTGTTGTCTGATTTGAGAAGCAGAACCTGAGTTCTGAAAACGACTTGGAAACTCCGTTTGGAGCCTACGATCTAACTCAGTATAGTACTCCTCAGAATTAGGGTCAATACCTTCTTGAGTTATTAATGTTTCATGGATTCCCCATGCAGCATACGTCAACATGCGGTCCTGACCAAACCAAGGATTGCGCTCTGCCCATTCTTCCGCTTGCGGGCTAGGAGCTGGTCGTTGCGCAGGCTGAGGAGGCGGCTGTTGATAGTTTTGTGGTTGTTGTGGTTGTTGTGACTGTGGCTGCTGATAGGATTGAACCTGCTGTTCTTGACTCTGTAACCACCCAGCAACTTGACGCTGCTCCATAATCAAATCGGTAAGACGTTGATTAGCTTCTGTCTCTGTATCAATGTCCCCCTCTTCACGGGCCTTGCGAATAATAGACTTTAGTGCCGTTTGCTGCGTATCAAGCCGTGTTTTGGCCTCATTCAATCGGCTGTAGTCTGTGTGGACCAGTTTCTGCTGAAGCGTTTGAGTCTGAGTTTGCAAACCTTTTGCATACTCAATGGCGGCTTGTTCCCGTCGTTCCGCCTCGCGCATGCGAGCAGTGAGCTTGGCAATACGCTTTTGAACCGCATCATTAACAGTCTCTAACTCTTCTCGATTAGAAGGAGCAGCGTTTTGTTCAACAACACTGGGTTCTGTTGTCTCAACCTCCTCTGTTTTATTGGCTTCTAAAAGAGAAACGTCCGTTTCAACTTCATCTTCGCCTAAATTAAACTCTAATTGCGTGTCTGTTTCTGTTGCCATCAGTTACCTCACATGTGCAGAATGTCTTCTGGGTCGTTTATCGTGGCTAAAACCTCGTCATCATTAAGAATCCGGATTTCACCCCCGTCAATAGCCATTCGCGCACCCGCATAACGGCCAAAAATAATCCAATCTCCTTTTTTACACCAAGGGCCGGTAGGAAATTTAGCTTCATCTTTATAGGCCAAGGGCCCCGTTGACAAAACGTAGGCACATGTGGTCGTAAGTTGTTGGCGATCAAGCGTTTGATCAGATAACTCAATTCCACCTTTGGTTTTTCGTGCTCCACGGTACGGTAAAACAATTACGCGCCAACCCGTGGCCATAGGAAGGCGACGTGAAATGGTTTCAACTTGATCTTGGTGGGTTTTTTTGGCTTCAGCCAATGCAAGCGCATTGGCAGCCTCATCTTCTTTGGCAACTTGTGCCCATCGCTCTTCTAACGCAGTAACTTGTGTCATATTGGCCCTCATTGTTTGGAATCCTTGTTAAGAAGCTCTTTTATGGCTTCTTCAACAAAACGAAATCCCTCTAAACGGCCCATCAAAAACTTGTACTGCTCCATATCCCGTACTGAACCAGACAAAAGCATGTCACCCGTTTGTTTTTCAAGGCGACGAATTGTTGTCAACACGGTTTCTGAAAATTCAAGCATGGATTACTCCAATGAAGCAGACAGTATGACCCCTGTCCGAAGGATGTACGCGCATTATGCATCAAGTTACGTAATCTTTACCTTGTTAAATGCATCTTTTCTGTAAATATATGTTGGTCCCGGCTGTTTTTTTGGCTTTGGCAGCCCTTTAGGCATGGGACTTTGTGGTTTTTGCACCATTTTTTGTGGCATTTTTGGTCTATTACGCATTTTAACCCTTTAGTTAACCATTTTAGATATGTCTGCTTGAATTTTTTGTGTCTGCAACATCAATTTAGCCTGACTTTCCTGCTGATCTGCCTGTTCTTTCTGCTGTGAAAGCTGCAACTGCGCTTGATCTAGGCCAATTTTGGCTTCATCACGCTTAGCGGACTGTTCCAGCTCTTGTTTCTTGAGCGCCACCAACGGGTCTTCTTGGTCGCCTGACAGCTCTTCTCCCAATTTTTTAACCTCTTGGAAGCCCTGTGCTACTTTTACAGCAATCATTGCCTCACGTTGTAGAGCAGAAACCACTTCTTCCGGATCAGTGCCATATTGTTTAAACAACTCTGCCTCTACATCCTCTTCCGCCTTCAACCGGATGTGCTCAAACACGTGTTTTTGCAAATTCACCGCAACGTTTGGCATTCCCTGCATCAAAGGAGCCATTCCAAACAAGATGTGCGTCATGATGTGGGCATCATGTTGTTGGCCAGCAAACGCTTTAAGCGGAGAACCGTCTAGCGCCTGTGCATTCTCACTTGCAGGATCCTTGGGCTTGTCCACATTTTGTGTGTTCAAAATCTGATCGATGTCGCGCACACCAATCGCCTCATACATACGGCGATAGGCCTCGTACATGTTGTGCATCTGTGGTGCGCTTTGCGCCAGTTGCAACTGAGTCTGCGCCATGGTAATGCGCTGAGCAACAGAAAAGATATTAGGGTCGGAGACAGGCAACACATCGATGCGCTCATCGAAGTCCCTTCTCTTAATAACCCGACTCTCGCCCGGTACATCGTACGGATACTCATCTGGTAAGAAATCAGCAAAGCCTTTAGCGAGCAGTTGAAACTCCAGCTTTTGGCTGTAATGCAACCGCTTGTGGATGGCCGACATGACCGAGCTGCCCTTCTCAAGCAACGCAATCGTCGTTCCCACAGCAGCGTTTTGATTGCTGTCGCCAACCTGCATGTCCGTGATGCTCGCCATGCGCTGGCCAGCGGTCACGCAAAAACCAAGCAACGCCATAAGCGTCTGGCTAGGCTCCTTATACGGCAACGGCAACAACGAAGACTGCAACTCCATACCGCCCGCGTCCATATCCCGCCACTCACCCGGCTGAATTGGCACGTCATCGTTCATGATCCGCGCACCCTTAGCCTTGAAACCCGCTGGCAGATTCACCAACGTACCAGCATCCAACAATTGCTGCAACGCAGCCGTCGCAGTCTTGGATAAATTACCCACCAAGTGCAAGAAACCAAGGCCATACGCGCCCAGCCCCTGCACCAAACAATAGTGGACATAGTACTGCTTGCGGATAAACAGCTTGTCGCCTTCATTCCAGTTACGACGAATGCCAACCACATCCCCCGTGCCTTCATCCACAGTAATGATGTACGGCTGAGCAATACCAGTTATCTCACCATCATCATCCTTGTGCTCAAAACCCTCAACCTCATAATCTAACTGGAACTCCAACAAGCTAACCTCTTCCTCCTCGTCCGCAGGAGACATGCCCGTTACCTTGTCTACAGCTTTTCTGATCGTGCTCTCATCCATGTTGCTGTAAGACTGCGGCTGAGCAGTATCTAAATACTGACCACGGGCCACGGCCTTTTTGTATTCATTCGTGGTCATGGAAACGCGGTGAATGATTCGCTCGCATTCGCTCATTACCGAGCTACCCTGATACGGGATGTACAAATCGTCCGGCAGCACCAAAGCACTTACCATGCGCCCCTTGTTCTCGTCGTAATACACCTTCTTAAAGGTAGAACCGCCATAGCCTGTGTAGAACAACAGTTGGTCAAACTCAGGCGTGTACTCTTCCATCACCGAAGTGATTTGGTAGTTCATAAAATCTCGCACGCGCTGGGCCTGCATTATCTTTTCCCGCGTCTCTTTGCCCAGCACACGCGTGCGCACGGGACCGTCGGAAGGCATCAACTCTTTTAACGCAGTAGCTTGAAACTGCACAATGCTCTCAGTTAGCAGCGGATGGCTTACGCCGCTTGCGCCCTTAAAGGGCTTGGTGCGCTCTTCCATGCTAAAGCCCAGCAACTTCATGCCCTTGCTGTACTGGTCTTCCCAATCTTTTCTAGAAGACCTGTCTGCCTCAAACAGCAACATCAAATCGCTGCTGATAAATGTAAGCACGTCGGTATCAACAACTTCAGCCAAGTTGGCATTAAAAGGCACATCTGCGTCCTCTTGATCTCCGATGTTTACCACTACGTCGCCGGTCTTTGTATCAAACTCAATCTCAATTTCAGGCAGCTCTTCCAGCATTTCCTGTGCAGAGACTTCTACGTCTACGCCAACTTCGGGGTAGTCATCGCCTGTGATGCGTTTTTCGATGGGCATGTTTTGTCCTTATAAATATCTGCGGGTGTCAGCCGATTGTCTCTCCACCATACCACCTTTAGCAAACGGTACGCCTTTTTCAGCAATACGTGCGGCGGCTTCGGGAGACCAAACAACTCCTGTTGCGGTAATGGGCCTGCCATTTTTATCTGGTGGTAATTCAATTTGGCGAAGCTCTAAACCAGATTTCTCTCCGCCCAAATCTTTGATCACTTGTTTCAAGTTTGGCATCACTTTGTCAACATACAGCTGAGGTCTGTCTGATTCATTTCCGGGGAAAGTGGCAAATCTTTTGCCGTCGCGCATGGCCGCTTGAATTGCGTTCTTCATGAGCAACTGCTGACGAACCATTTGATTGGTTTCAAATCCCGCAAATGGCTCTTCAAGAGAGTACGATGCTTTGTCTCGAACACGGGCGGTAAGCGTGTACATGCGCTTTTCAAGACCTCGTACCTTTTCCTCTAATGTCTTCTGTATTTTTTCGTATAGCGGCTGAAACTGGTCCTGTGTAAGATTTCCGCTCTTAAAGTCCTGTTGTATGCGAGAAAGCTCTTCAAAAGCTTTGTTACGAAGCTCTCCTATCTGATTGCGCAGTGAATTACTTTCAACTGTGTCTTTTTGTTCGCTGCCAGAAGTGGTTCCTGTTTTACGCATGTCCTTGGACAAGTCAGATTGCAACTCATGGAAGTGTCGTCCCTCCAATGTTCCCATGCCGGGAACGGTCGCCTCATGCTCCGAGAACCGGGTAAAGCCCACTGGATATGGCCCCGCAGCTACATTTTTGTGCTTACCTCTGTACGCCGCAGTTGCCATTAATTTTTGGCCAAGTTCTTTGACATCATCGCCCAAAAAGCGTTGAACATTTTTGGAAGCCTCGTGTACACTTTGAATTGATGGCTCTAAAACACTTTTTACGCTTTCCTCAAACTCTTTGCTTGCAGGAGACATGGGCCTTAAGTCGGGATTGTTCCAATTAATCAAAGACAAATCAGGTTCAGAAATGCCGTTCAAACGAGCCCGTTCCAAGGCCATTTCCTGAACTCTCTTTGAAGCATACACGCCTGCTTCATGGTAAACAACATCCCCATTTGCTCCGCCATGAATGGAATCACTTGCCGCAATATAAGCAGCAGTAGGGCTTGATCCCTGCTGTATAAACTGCTGTTGTAGTGCATCCTGTTTGTCTTTGATAAATTTATTTTTAATGTCAAACCATGGACGTACACCCTCGGCAGTCCTATATATTGCCGGATTGGTAAAACCATATTCAATCTGCTTGATTTCATTTTGAAACTCATCAATCAGTTTGACATTATTTTCCACCCTATTAAGCTTCAATTTTAAGTTGTTGACAAGTTCTGCGCCAGCAATCTGTTCTATTTGCGGGTTGTTTAACAGCTCTCTAGTCCCCTCTAATTTTTGCACAGTAGGCATTGCAGGGGAGTTGGCTAAGAATGCGGTGATACTGGATTGGCCTTCGTCCAATAGCTTAGTAGCGGCCAGTCTTTCAGCAGGCTGCTCAAGGTACAGGTTAGTTGTGCCCAACTCCTTGCCCCATACGTTGTCCACAGTCTGGTGGTAGGCCCCTGCCTTTGGTGGGAGGGTTTCCGAAACCCATTTGCCGGGAGAATGAATCCCAGCCAGTGCCTGTTTAATCTGATCAGGAGTCAACTTGGTTTTGTCGTCCATGCCAGCAAACGCACGTTCCACCCGTTCAACGTCGTAATCGCGGAACTTGCCCTTCAACTGGCCCTTGAGTTGGCCAAGCTGTACAGGATTTTTGATGGTGTCAACAAATGCGTCTAAGCGGCCCACAAATGGGCGATCTGCGGACACTCCCACCTGCATTGGAGCAGCAATAGGAGGTGCCTCGGGCAATGCCGTCATTGCGGGGGGAGGCGGCAACATTTCTTGCGGCACGGCTACTTCTGCGGGAGCTGGCATTGGTTCGGGGGCCACGGGCCGTGGTTCAACAGGGGCAACCGTTTGTGTTGTTGCTTTAGCGGGAGCAGGAGGAACTTTTTTGAGCATCTTAGCCGCTTCGCCCACCTTGTCCGCTGCCTGTACACCTCCGCCCACTACCCCTGCTGGACTCAAGGCACTCGCAGCCAGCTCCCCCATCATGTAAAAGCCCTGATCACGGGGATCGGTCGGCGGAGCCTGACGAATACCTCTTTCCAAAGCCAGCCGTTTTAAATGCGCACTACCCAGCGCCGGTTCGGCTGAGCCAAGACCAAAGGGGGTCAACACCATATTGCCTATGTCCGCCGCACCGCCAACCACGTTGTACGGGGTTTCGGATACGCCTTGAACAATGGCCCTCAAGTTGCGCCCTACATCCTTGCCGCCTTCTTTCAATATCCGCACCGCATCCGCCGCTTTGAATTCTTTGCCCTTAACAAAAGTGTCCTGCGTAACCGGAGCACTGGGTGCCCCCATGGGGTCTTGGAAGTAATCTACCTCGCCACCATTAGCACGTTTAATTGGAAAAGGACGGGAAGACGTGCCGTACTCATTCTCCCCCGTCAAAGCTTTTTTGATAAAACGCAATGCAGGATTTGTTTCGTACGTATACGACGGCACAGGCGTGTGTGGAGGCAAGTCCCGTGCATCCATGCGCGTTTGACGAGGCCCGGTCAACGCATCGAAGACCGCCATCATCCGCGTGTTGGGAAACAACTCCCGCATCTCCGGGTCTTGCGTCAAAAATTTACCAGTGGTTTGCTCCAAAGCAGACAACGAGGCTAACTGCTCGCTAAACAAAGCACTTGGGCTTTGCACCTCTTTCACGCTGTTATAAAACTGTTTATTAAAATAAGAATTATCTAGTGGGCGACCAAAAAACTTTTCCAGCTTTTCACGGTTGTCCACCATGTTTTTAACTGTTTCTGTTATAGGCCCCCAATCATTGCCCATCAAATGATACGCACGATAATTGTTGTCCATGCCACCCATCAAAGCAAAGTTAGGACGACCATACATGTCCCCGCCCCGTGCGTCCATGCTGTGCTCGGCCTCATGCAACATAGTTACTTCGCGCTCCGCAGGAGTAAGCCTGTAATCTAACTCAAGAATATCCGGCCTACTTGGAGTCATCTGCCCCCGTGTGCCTACGCCCAAATCATCCGTAACTACTTTTACCCCCGGATTTAAAGCCTCTGTATAAGCTTTCAGTTCCTTTGCGCTACGATAAACAGGAAGGTCTGCACCCTTAAACGGCACCGCCTTGTTCTCCATTTGCGGGTCACCACCCTCCGCCATGCGAACAGGACGCAACAAAGGCAACGGCCCGCGCTTAACAGGAGCCGCCTGCGCCTGTACCTCAGGAAACGGAGATCGATACCCCAACTCTAAATCAATAGCCGCCGCAGGCTGAGAAGGCATCGCCGCCAACATCTTCTCCGATTCACTCGGCTCATCCTCCCCCTTACCCTCTTTCTCCGCCTCATCCGCCAACATCGATACCGCCATCGCCGCCTGATAACTCGGACCAAGCTGCGAGAACAACGGCAAAAGCTCCACCGCCGTCTTTCCACCAACCACGGCCCCCGGCTTCACAGCCTTAGGCTTAGGCGCAGCAGACGCTACCTTCGTACCACCCAAAGAAGCCGTAATGTTGGCCACATACCTCTGTGTCTCCTTAGGCAACTTGGCCGGATTTGCACCCGCCTTTAGCCACTTGTCCGTGTTCCCCGGCCCCCAGTTATACGCAATCAAAGCAGTCTCAGTATTCCCATACCGCTTCTTCATCGCCGCTAAATAATCCCGACCCACCCTCGCCCGCTCATCAGGACTGTCATCCTTGGCAGGGCGAACCCCAAAACCGGGATCCTTGTTGGTCATGTCCAAAACC
>Ga0307379_10012846_pt1 | contig 10883 bp, 9 predicted proteins | sample UN2MG_FD_202237 | JGI IMG/M metagenome (GOLD analysis project Ga0307379, IMG submission 202237) | Soil microbial communities from Risofladan, Vaasa, Finland - UN-2 | ecosystem: Environmental > Terrestrial > Soil > Coastal area > Acid sulfate soil | place: Finland: Risofladan, Vaasa | collected... | reverse complement strand
CATGATCAGTAACTTTATTGCCTACCACATCTCTCAATCCCTGAACTGGGGCCTGGCCGCAGCGCTCGGAACGATTTTGCTATTATTGGTGCTGGCCTTATACATCCTGTACGACAAGATCGTCGGTATTGACAACATGAAGTTCGGTTAGGGAGATATAGCCATGGCACTACCATTACACGCGGAGATGAGCGAACGGATTTGGTATTACTGCTTTCGCATCATCTGCGGCATGATTTTCTTTTTTTTAATCTTCCCTATCCTGATCATGTTTCCGCTGTCGTTTAATGCGCAACCCTATTTCACCTTTACCCCGGAAATGCTGTCGCTTGATCCCGCGGGATACTCAACGCAGTGGTATGAACAGTTTTTTACCAGCAGTACCTGGCAGGCGGCGGTTAGAAATTCGCTTTTCATTGCTTTCTTTTCCACGATAATAGCGACCTTTCTCGGTACCCTGGCCGCACTGGGATTGAGCCGCCCCGAGTTCCCGTATAAAACGACCATAATGGGTATTTTAATTTCGCCCATGGTGGTACCGCTCATCATTTCGGCTGCGGGCATGTTTTTCTTTTACTCACGCATTGGACTGCAAGGTTCTTACATTGGGGTAATACTGGCGCATGCGGCCCTGGCTACGCCTTTCGTCGTAATAACGGTGACGGCCACACTGGTCGGTTTCGACCATAGCCTGACCCGTGCGGCAGCCAGCCTCGGTTCACCACCGACGCGCACATTTTTTTACATCACCGTACCCCTGATAACGCCGGGCGTTATTTCCGGTGCCCTGTTCGCCTTCATCACCTCATTCGATGAGGTGGTCGTGGTACTGTTTGTCGGCAGCGTGAATCAGCGCACCATACCCTGGGCGATGTTTTCCGGTATCCGCGAGCAGATCAGCCCGACCATCCTGGCGGTGGCGAGTATCCTGGTTACCTTCTCAATCATCCTGCTGACCGTACTCGAATTGCTGCGGCGTCGTAACGAACGCTTGCGCGGCATGTCCGCCGCTTAACCGGCAAAGCTATCCCGGCGCACCCTGCACCTGCGGGGTGGCAGGAAATGTCAGCATCGGTGAATAAACCCGACCTTCATCAGGTAAGATAGCTCAATGTCTTTCCTGATGTCCCATTGGCTCGGCAAACTCCCGCTCGGTATCACCCTGTGGATCAACCTGGTCGCCCTGCTTATCGTCATTTCCTACGCGGAACTGTTCCTGCTTTCGAAGCTCGCCGCAGACCCCGCCCGATTGATCAACCTGACGCTGGTCTCATTATTCCTCACCCGCCTGATTATTTTCCCCTGGCAACTGGTCGGGCTACTGCGCGCCATTGAGTTCGATTACATCGAACATAAAAATTTAATGAAAACCCGTGCTCTGCAAAGCTTCGCCCTGTTGGCGATTTTGTTTACCCTGGTTTACAGCCTCGAAGTCATCCAGGGCAGTTTATACTATATTGATCAGGTCCAATCCTACTCGCGGCCAGGTGACAAGGTAGCGTACCAGTTAACCGTGAGTGAAGATCAACAACGTCTTAGCATTAGCGGTGATCTGGATATTGGCGTTACCACTGCAGTTCGATCAACGATCGAGGAGCATCCGCAGATTAGATCGGTTGTACTGCAAAGTCGTGGAGGCCAGATTTATGAAGGTCGCGGTCTGGCCAACGTATTCACCGAGTATGACATTGATACCTATGTCTACGATGAGTGCAGCTCTGCTTGCACAACTGCTTTTATCGGGGGTAAGCGACGCTACATAGGCTCCCAGGCAAAGCTCGGTTTTCATCAGTACCGGGTGGAAACAACCGATACCAGTCAATTCGTTCACTTTTATAACCTGCATGCGGAACAACAGCGTGATCTTGCATTGTTCAAGGCGCGTGGAATTGATCAGGTCTTTCTGGATAGAGTGTTTGATCAACCTGCGCATCGAATCTGGTTCCCTGATCACTCGACACTGCGTGAGGCAAAAATCGTACACGATATCATTGCACGCTGAGTGCAATGGCGCTGGAAATGTTGAAATCGGGTGAACTAGCAATGGAGAAGCGAAGAAGATCCCGGTTCTTATGTCTGCGCCGGCACAACAGCTGGAGCAGGACAGGTACATCAACCATGTTTCGATGCCTGCGTCTGCAGTTGGCATAATTCGCCTGGCGAACCCTTGTTCCACAATGGCTAGCATATTCCGGAGCATGCGCCACATCGCCTGGAAGGCAGGCACAGGACTGTGCAGCAGGCTCTGGTATCGGCTATTTGTGTATTTGTAATATTTTAATCACGCACATCCTGTTATAACTGCACAATGAAAAACGGAGACAAGGTGTACTACCTGTACACCGATAAAAATGGCGTTCAAATCAAGTTTGCCGCAATCATCATCGGCCTCGACACGCATGGCATCGCCATTCGCGTCGCTCGCTACGATGTTCACAGCAAGGAGGTGTCAACCTTCGAATCCGTGGTTTCCGCGGCGTCCCTGCAACCGCGATCGGTGCCCTGCAGTTACGAAGACCAACTGCAACAGGACTGATCCCGAGTGACGACTACGCTCAGCGCGATCGCACCCATATTCCTGATCATCGCGACCGGCTACCTGCTGTACAGAACAAAAGTAGTCGATGCGAGCGTCTGGTCTGCCATCGAACACATCTGCTTTTATCTGCTCTTCCCATTTCTGATCATTCGTACCTTGAGCCGGGCAAACCTGGGCAATGTACCGGTAGTCGACTTTATGTTGGTGCTGGTGGTCGCCATTCTCGGCATGGCTGCCATTCTTATCCTGATCCAGGCATTCGTGTGGCAACGCTATCCACAAAGCGGCCCTAGTTTCAGCAGCGTGTTCCAGGGCGCTACTCGTTTTCACGGTTTTGTCGCCATTGCGGTGATCGGTCCGCTGTACGGTGATGCGGGTGTCGCCCTGGCGGCGCTGGCGCTGGCCATCATGGTGCCCCTGCTCAACGTCATATCGGTGATCGTGCTGGCGGTTTATGGGCGCAGTGATAGCAAACCCGAAGTCGCCGCAGTGCTCAGGAAAATTGTGACCAATCCGTTGATCATCGCCTGCGGCGTCGGCTTGCTGTTCAATCACTTCGGTATACCGAACATCCTCTTCGACACCGTCGACATCATCGGTTCGGGGGGATTGGGGCTTGCGTTACTGGCGGTCGGCGCGGGCATGAAACTCGATCACGCAGCGCAACACAAAATGTTGCTGACCATTGGCGTAGTGACACGGCTGATCGGCATGCCGACCATGGTCATCGCGATGTCCTGGCTGGTCGGGCTGGACGGAGTCGCACGCACCGTTGCCATTATCGCCGGCGCCGTACCGACCGCATCCTCGGCCTACGTCATGGCACGCAAGATGGGTGGCAATGCTGAACTGATGTCGGGTATCGTAACCTTCCAGGTGATCGCCGCCTTTTTCACCCTGCCGTTGTTCGTCTACATCGCCGACCAGCTCTAGCCCGCTTTGTCATTCCCGACCGCGCGCGGCCCACTGAGCGGGAATCTTGAAAGGAATGACTAGATAATCGGCATTCTCAACGCCACCATTGCAAGATTCCCGCGTGCGCGGGAATGACTAGTAAATTTTATAATTGCAGGGCTGATATCTAGTTGGGCGGGATCAGGACGAAATTGCCAACATGCGTTTTCTTCAGGAACTCCTGTTGCGCCAGCGCAATGTCTGCCAGGGGATAAGTCTTCGCGACCAACGGTGTGATTTCCCCGGCCTCGATATACCTGATCAGGTTCGGGAATACCGGTTCCTCCCAACTGGTACAGCCGATCAGATTTAAATCCTTCAGATAAAAATCACGCATGTCCATGGTCACCATCGGCCCTGCAATCGCGCCCGATGACGCGTAACGGCCGCCACGGCGGAGCAATTTCAGCAGCGCGGTAAATCCGTCGCCGGCAACATTGTCGATAATCACATCGACAGTGGACTGACCCAGTTCGCTAATCAAATCGGTGCCGCGAGCGATTACCCGATCGACACCGAGCTCTGTCAGCGCGTCGATCTTGGATGCACCCACGATCGCCGTAACCCGCGCGCCGCGGCGTTTTGCCAATTGCACCACGGCCGAGCCGACCCCACCCGACGCACCGGTAACCAATACGTGATCCGCGGCCCCAACAGCAGCCCGATGCACCATGTTCTCGGCAGTGCCATAAGCACAGGGGATGGTTGCCAGCTCGATATCACTCCAGTTACAGTCGACTGCAAAAACCTCGCTGGCCGGGAGTTTGACGTATTGCGCGAACGCACCGTCGAAATCCGAGGCCATCCAGATATTTTCCAGCGAATCGTAACCCTGCGCACGCATACAGGCACGCACCAGCACCCGTTCACCGATGTGCAGCGACTCGACATCCTCTGCGCACTCCACCACTTCGCCGCAACAATCGGTTCCCTGAATAAACGGAAAAGGCGTCGCCTGGTTCCAGCCGCCATCCGCGAGTTCGGTCGCCTTGCGATCGCTCGCGGAAAACTGCTCGGTGCCACTATCCACCGACGATGAGTACCAACCCAGGCGCGTGTTGATCTCGGTGTTGTTGACCCCGGCGGCGAGCACTTTTAACAGCACTTCACCCGGCCCGGCCTGCGGTATCGGCACGTCGCGATAATCGAGCTTGTCGTAATCGCCGTTGCCCGTGGTTACCACCGCTTTCATCGATTCCTGCGCTGGCTTCAATGCAAAGCGCGCGGGATCGAGTTTCGTTAAATAGGTGAGGTCAGGCATAGATACAGTCCGGTTGCAGCGTCAGCAAGCATAAACTCAGCACAGCAGATTGTCGATGGCCGGCAACCAGGCGCCGTTGATTAAAAACAACATGAAGCTGCACATATTCGCTTTGTGTCAGGCGCATTATCACTATAATCAACAGGGTTATTTCAATTCAGGCTATATGGACAACTACTTCGATCTCGGCGGATACCATCGCGACATCACCACCTCGAGTGAAACTGCACGCCGCTGGTTTAATCGCGGGCTGATCTGGTGTTACGGCTTCAACCACGAAGAGGCGCTGCGCTGCTTCGAAAAGGTCATCGACATCGATCCTGATTGCGCCATGGGCTACTGGGGTATCGCCTATGCCAGCGGCCCCTTCTACAACAAGCCCTGGGAGTGGTACGGCCTACTGGAACGCGAGGACACCATCGCTTTTTGTCGCCAGTTCGCGCTCAAGGCTGAACAGTTGAAAGACCGGGCATCCCCGGTCGAATGCGCATTAATCGACGCACTCTGCGCCAAACACCCGGCTGCCCTGGCCATAAACCTTATCGAGCTTGAGCACTGGTCCCAGGAATATGCCGAGGCGATGCGCCGGGTTTACGCCGAGTTTGCCGACGATCTCGATGTCATCTGCCTGTGTACCGAAGCGCTGATGAACCTGACACCCTGGAAGCTCTGGGATATTGAATTCGGTATCCCTGCCCGGGGAGCCTGCACCGAAGAGGCAATTGCCATCCTTGAACATGGATTGCAGCAGGTCGAACAGCGGAGCATGTGCCCGCACCCCGGGTTGTTGCATTTTTACATTCACGTCTATGAAATGTCGCCGACGCCGGAAAAGGCGCTGCCCTACGCCGATCAACTGCGTAACCTGTCGCCGGATTGCGGTCACCTGGTGCACATGGCGAGCCACATCGACAGCCTCTGCGGGCATTGGCAAACGGCCGCCGATGCCAATCGCCTGGCAACCGAGGTTGATGCGAAATACGTCGCGCTGCGCGGTACCGACGAGTTCTACATGATCTCGGTAGTGCATAACCACGATTTCAATATCTGGGCGTCGATGTTTCTCGGGCAATACGGCGAGGCACTGCGCAGTGCTGATACCATTTGCGAACTGGTCAGGGACAAATGCCAACTCAGTGACAAACGCTATCTCGCGTCGACACTGGAAGGATACTATGCCGGGCGTGCGCACGTGCTGGTGCGCTTTGGCTGCTGGCAACAGATTTGCGATGAAGCCATGCCGGACGAGCCGGAATCCGTGCCGATCACCACCATCCTGCTGGTTTACGCCAAGGCGATAGCGCACGCGGCACTAGGTGACCTGACAACGGCTCGCGACTACCAGCAAGAATTTTATCGACTTTATCGCGCAGTGCCGGAGTGGCACATCATGGCGAATAATCCGAGCCGGGATATTCTCGCGGTGGCGCAAGCGATGATGAATGGTGAAGTCGAATATCATGCCGGCAATCACGAGCTCGGCTTCCACTACCTGCGTGAAGCTTGCATACTTTGCGATCACCTGGAGTATTCGGAACCCTGGCCGTGGATGCACCCGCCGCGGCACGCGCTCGGTGCATTGCTGCTCGAACAAAATCGTGTCGACGAGGCGATCATCCACTACCAGGACGATCTCGGCATTGGCAACCGTCTGCCGCGCTGCGTCCAGCACCCGGATAATATCTGGGCCCTGCACGGTTACCATGAATGCCTGCTGCGGCTCGCACGCCACGATGCAGCGGCTGCTATCAAGCCGCGTCTCGACGAGTTGATCCAGCAATCCGATACCGAGATTAAATCGTCGTGCTGCTGTCGCGGCATGCAAGCCAGCTGAGTTCGATCACAGTCATTCCCGACAGCGTGAAAACCCTTTTCACCGCTTTTAGTCTACGCGAGGATAATTCAAACCTCTGTCATTCCCGCGCACGGGGGAATCTTGCAACGGCGACTTTCAAAGCGTGGTTGTCCAGTCATTCTCGCCAGGATCCCGATACGTCGGGCCGACGCTTGCGCGGGGATGAGACGCTGAACTGGTGAACAGGGCTCGCGTGCGGCGGCTTAATTTTTAGGACTAGCGACCCTTGACCTGCACTTCGTAGCCGGGCTCTTCGGGTTCGTCGTCGACCATTTCCGCCGGGAATCCGGGCGCCAGAACTTCGACCCCCATCTTTTCTTCGAGTCGTCGAATGATGTTCGGCGACAGTTCGCGAGGCCCGTAGGTCGCCTGCCCTTCCTCAAAAATACGTTGAAACATCGACCCTAGCTCAAGCTCCAGGCCGCCGCGTCTGGCGACATCGTTGAAAAGGCCGATATCCTTGCACACCAGGTCCATGGTGAAGCTGATGTCGCGGCTTCCGTTCAGGATCACCTGGCTCTCGGTTTCATGCACGAAGGAATTGCCCGAGGAAATACGAATCGCTTCATAAGTCGTATTCATGTCCATACCGGCAATCTTCGAGGTCACCAGGGCTTCGCAAACACTCAACAGGTTTGCCGTCGCCAGGTAATTGGTAACTACCTTCAAAACGGAAGCGGAGCCAAGCTCACCGGTATGCAGGATGCGTCGCCCCATTATGGTCAACAGTGGTAACAGGGCCTCGAAGGTACTGCGCTCACAACCGGCAAAAATGGCGATGTTACCGGTGGCAGCGCGATGGCATCCGCCCGATACTGGACAATCGACCGGTTCGGCGCCGACCGCCTTCACCCTGGCGCCGAGTCGCAGCACTTCGTCCTTGTCAGTGGTGCTCATTTCTGCCCAGATTTTACCGGCACCGAGTCCTGCCAGCGCACCGTCTTCGGCCTCCATCACCTGCGCACTGGCGGCGGGACTCGGCAGACAGGTAATCACAACATCGACGTTTTCTGCCATTTCACGCGGACTGTCAGCCCATTTGGCGCCGGCATCCAGAAAGGGTTGCGCGATATCGGCGTTCAGATCACGAACCGTCAGATCGACACCGTTACGTAACAGGCTGCCGGCGAGTTTGCCGCCAACATTGCCCAAACCGATAAAACCCACTTTCAGCATTGCACTCTCCAGGATTTGATTTGATGGGGACCGGCCAGGTTTTTCGCTTTCCGGTTAAGCTAATACCGGGATAGATTCTAAACGGCGAAAATCGTGGTCTGTCCCCGATTCTGCGCGGCATTCTACGCGCACAGGTGGATTCCGGTAAACAATATTTTCACGACTCCTTGATCGATAAATTTGATGCTGGCTTTGAATTGTCGCCATCTTTATACTCGCCCTCCCGGACAACGCTATTTTCAATTGAGACCCGTCAGATGGCTAAACTCACCACAGTATACTGGCGCGATATTCCCGCCCAGGTAATTGCCAAGGAACGCCGCGACACCGCCAAGATCGTGCTCACCGAACGCTTCGCCGAGGCGATCGACAAGGCCGCAATGCGCGCCAAGATGGCCGGCACCGACGCCTATCTCGAACAATGGCGACGTGAAGTGGTCAACTGCGGACGCGACCTGCAAGCCGCCGCAGACGAGGCGGCAAAGAAACTTGAGCAGGAGTTCGACGATGCAAAACTCGAGGCCATGGTGAAAAACGGCGGCAACGCCTCCTGAAAGCTGATCAGGACAGACGGTTAGCCGTCATCCGCTATCCAGGCACCCGTTTCAGGATCCCTGCCTGCGCGGGGATGACTCCAGGACCGTGAGCCGCATTAAGCGATCGGTGCGATAAGGTCGGGGCCTTCGTTGCGGGAATTGCCGACGGCGCTACCCACGGCGTAATACTGGTAATCCGGGGCGGTTTGCGCCAGCAGGCGGTCGGCTGTGTCGATCTTGTCGGAGTGGCAGTCCAACCAGGCGTCGTAATCCTCTGGAGCGATGTACACCGGCATGCGCTGATGCAGTTCCTGCATCGCGCCACGTGCCTCGGTGGTGAGTATCGCGCAAGACTGAATTTCGTTGCCCTCGGCATCCTGCCAGTGTTCCCATATTCCCGCCATCGAAAACAACTGGTGATTGATGTGACAGCAATAAGGCTGCTTGCGGCCGTTTTCGAGGCGCCATTCGTAAAACCCACTGGCCGGCACCAGGCAGCGCCGGCGTTTATAGGCGTTACGAAATGAAGGTTTTCCGGCAACGGTTTCGGCGCGCGCATTGAACATGCGATTGCCCATACTGAGGTCTTTCGCCCAGGCAGGAATCAGTCCCCAGCGATATAAATCAAATGTGCCATCGTAGAGCGCCAGCACCGGTGTCGTCGGTGCAATGTTATAACGCGCCGTAAACAGGTCGGGCGGCGCTGCGCTATAATGCTCGGTGATGTCGCCTTTGCTGGCATCGAGAAAGAATCGTCCACACATAACAACCCCGAATCAGCTTTCAATACCCCGTGAAAACCGCATAATAGCGCAGTTTCTCCCACTCAATACAGATGTCGCTGTTACAGGCCAAGAATCTTCACCACAGCTACGGCGATCATGCGCTGCTCGATGGCGTCAACCTGACGCTGGAAACCGGCGAACGTGTGTGCCTGGTGGGGCGCAATGGTAGCGGTAAATCAACTCTGCTGAAGATTATCGCCGGGCGTATCAAGGTGGATGAGGGCGACATCATCCACTCGCCCGAACTGCGTATCGCCGAGCTGAACCAGGAAGTCCCGCAAGGCTTCGCTGGCAGCGTTTACGATTGCATAGCCCAGGGCATCGGAAAACTCGCCAGCGTTTTCACCGAGTGGCACCACGCTGCGATCGAGTCGGCCAGTAACCCGGCGGCACTCAATCGCATGCAGCGTTACCAGGACCAGATCGAGGCCAACGATGCCTGGAACCTGGAAACCCGCATTTCCAGCACCATTTCGCGCCTCGCGCTATCCGCCGACCAGCCTTTTGACGACCTTTCCGGCGGCATGAAGCGACGCGTACTGCTCGGTCAGGCGCTGGTCGCCGACCCCGATCTGCTGCTGCTCGACGAGCCCACCAACCACCTCGACATCGACTCCATCCTGTGGCTCGAAAACCTGCTGCTGGGTTTTAACGGCACGCTGGTGTTCATCACCCATGATCGTAGTTTTCTGCAACGCCTGGCGACACGCATCATCGATCTCGATCGCGGCAGCCTGACCAGTTGGCCGGGCGACTACCAGCGATATCTCGAAGCGCGCGCCGCACAGCTCGAAACCGAATCACGCCACAACGCCCTGTTCGACAAGAAGCTGGCCCAGGAAGAAGTCTGGATTCGCCAGGGCATCAAGGCGCGCCGCACCCGCAACGAGGGTCGCGTACGTGCGCTGGAAAAGATGCGCCTGGCACGCTCAGAGCGACGCGAGCGCAGCGGCACGGCCAAAATCGCGGCGCAGCAGGCCGATGCCTCCGGCAAGATCGTGATCGAAGCCGAGGGAGTCAACTTTGGCTGGGACGACAAGCCGATCGTACATGACTTCAGTTGCAAGATATTGCGCGGTGAAAAGATCGGCATCCTCGGCCCCAATGGCAGCGGTAAATCGACGCTGATTCAATTATTGCTGGGGCAGTTGAAACCGCAGTCCGGCTGGATCAAAACCGGCACGCGCCTCGAAGTCGCTTACTTCGACCAGCACCGCGAGGCGCTGGACCCGCAGAAGTCGGTGCGCGAAAACCTCGCCGCCGCCGGCGACCAGGTCACCATCAATGGCCGTACACGCCATGTGATCGGCTACCTCAAGGATTTCCTGTTCAGCGAAAAAACCATCCACATGCCGGTCAAGGCGCTGTCGGGAGGTGAACGCAATCGGCTACTGTTGGCCCGTCTGTTCACGCGTTCGTTCAATTTCCTGGTGATGGACGAACCCACCAACGATCTCGACATCGAAACCCTCGAGTTGCTCGAGGAATTGCTGGTGGAATACAGCGGCACCCTGTTGCTGGTCAGTCACGACCGGGAATTCATCGACAACACAGTGACCAGCACACTGGTCTTCGAGAGCCCGGGCGAGATCAACGAATATGTGGGTGGTTACCAGGACTGGTTGCGCCAGCGCCCGGACAGCGACGCCGTGGTCGAGCAGGCGCCAGCAAGCCAGAAGCCACCACGAGCCAGCAGCAAGCAACGCTCGCAGCAGAATGAATTGCGCACCCTGCCCGGCAAAATCGAAAAGCTGGAGGGGAAAATCGAAGCATTCCA
>Ga0307379_10012845_pt1 | contig 10884 bp, 14 predicted proteins | sample UN2MG_FD_202237 | JGI IMG/M metagenome (GOLD analysis project Ga0307379, IMG submission 202237) | Soil microbial communities from Risofladan, Vaasa, Finland - UN-2 | ecosystem: Environmental > Terrestrial > Soil > Coastal area > Acid sulfate soil | place: Finland: Risofladan, Vaasa | collected... | reverse complement strand
TTCATTCAGCAGCTCCTTGAGCAGAGCCTCTTCGTTGTGCCGTGCGCCCAGCTTGCCGGCCAGCGGCAGGAAGATCAGGTTTGCCATCAGGGCGCCGTAGAACGTGGTGATGAGCGCAACCGCCATGCCGCCGCCCACCTGCGAAGGGTCCTTCAGGTTGCCCAGCATCTGCACCAGCCCTATGAGCGTGCCCACCATTCCGAAGGCCGGTGCAAAAGCGCCCATGCTTTCCAGAATGGTCTTGCCCTCCGCGTGCCGGTCGCACATTGTGCTCACGTCGATCGTGAGAATGCTGCGCAGCACCTCGGGCGGCGTGCCGTCGATCACAAGCTGGATGCCCTTGTGCAGCAGCGGCTCGTCCAGCCCCTCCAGCTTGTCTTCGAGGGCCAGCAGCCCCTCGCGGCGGGCGATCTGGGCAAACTCGCTGATCCGCTTGATCTCGTTGTCCATCGACGGCAGCTTGTATAGCAGCGTTTTCTTCATGATGGCAACCACGCCCAGCACCTTGGCGAGCGGGAAGTTTATAAGTGTGGCGGCGATGGTGCCGCCCACTGTTATAAGCATCGCGGGGATATCTATGAATGCACCCAGCCCCGAACCCATCATGATGGCCCACACCACCAGCACCAAGCCTGTTGAAACGCCCACCAGGGTTGCTATGTCCATCTCAGCTCCTCGTGCGGCCGCCATGAACGAGCTGGCGGTAAAGCGTGATGCGGTCGATCACTTCCTGCGCCGACTCGCGCACCGCGATCTTGCGGCCGGTAGTGAGCGTGATGATGGTGTCGTGCGGGGCCTCCACCATCTCGATCAGCTCGGCGTTTATTATCAGCTCCTGTCCGTTCAGCAGCGTAACCTTTATCATTCCGGTTTCTCCGGGTTTGCCTTCACCTGCCTGAGCAGCGACAGCAGCTCGGAAGCGCTTTCGGGCGGCAGCTCCTGCAGGATGCGTGCGGCCTTTTTCTCGTCGATGTAAGAAAGCAGCTTTGCGGCATTTGGCCGCTGCAGCGTGGCGATGGCCGCGGCCGCTTTCTTGGGGTCCATTGATTCATGGATGGCCGCCGAACGGCGAAGGCCGACGGCCTCCAGGGCGTCCACCTCCATCGTGCGCTCCCCCAGCAACGCGTCTGCGCGCTTCAGCTCCGAGCGCTCGAGGTCCAGCTCGCTGCGCATTTTAAGCAGCTCCTGCTTTTCCTTCAGCAGGTCGTTGCGCATCATCTCGATGCGCTTCTCGCGGTCGGCAAATTTGCCTGCCTCCGCCTCCACCATCTTCTTGCGCGCGTCGGTTTCCTTCAGCATCGCCGTGAGCTCTTCCGAGGTGAAATAGCGCATGGTCGATACTGTCTCCACCGGTTCTTCACGCTCCGCCGGCGCATCGGCCTGCCCGCCCACAATGGGCAGCCCCTTCAGCAGCGACGCGTTGAGCTGGCCGTTGACGGCCAGGAATATGCACAACGCCGCCACGAAAGCCACAAGCCCCGCCGCCGGATAAATCATCAACTTGAGCAAGCCTTTCATCGCGGGTTCCCCCGTTGGTTTCAAAGCGATCGCCCTGCCCTTTTCCGTGCACCAATCTCATCGAGATGCTTCTGCTCCTCGCGCAACACCACGCGCCGGTGCTCGGAGCGCTGCCGCTCGTGCAGCTTGCGAATGCCCTCTGCCTTCTGGTGGGCCTTCTGGAATTCGTCCTGCTTTTCGGCCACGCCCTGCGCGGCTTTGCTCACGCTGCCGCGCTGCCGGCATGCCGCGCCGCTGGCCGAGCGCCTGAACGCGTCCGCGTTGCACAGCAGGTCGCGATTCGAGCTTTCCTTCACCAGCTCAAATAGCTGCGAGCCCGAGCCCTGCACCTCGTCGAGAAGCGCCGCCAGTATCTTCTGCTCGCGCGCCAGATCGGTTTGCGCCAGCGACAGCCTGAGCAGCGCGGTCTCCTCGTCGCGTTCGCGGATTTTCTCAAGCCGTCCGAACCTGAATGAGAATTTTTTCATAGCGATTCTTTCCTTAAACGCTTCGGCGTCACGATACCAGCTTTGCCAGAGTGCTCGTTGTTTCGTCATAGTCCGCCGGCTCGTCTATCCCCTGGCACAGAAACGAGTTCATAGCGTCGATCAGCTCGATCGATCTGTCGATCCGCGGGTTACTGCCGCGGCTGTACGCTCCAAGGTTGATGAGGTCGCGAGCTTCTTCGTAGATGGAGTAGTACTCGCGAAAGCGCATTGCGGCCTGCACGTGCTCGCGCGTGGCTACGGCCGGCATCACGCGGCTCAGGCTCTGCAATACGTCTACGGCCGGGAAATGCCCGCGGTCGGCCAGCTTGCGCGACAGCACCACGTGGCCGTCGAGTATCGCGCGCACCGCATCCGACACCGGCTCGTCCATGTCGTCGCCCTCCACCAGCACGGTGTAAACGCCCGTGATGCTCCCTTTGCCGGCCGCACCGGCGCGTTCCAGCAGCCGGGGCAGCAGCGCAAATGTCGAAGGCGTGTAGCCGCGCGTCGTCGGCGGCTCTCCGATCGACAGGCCCGTTTCGCGCTGCGCGCGGGCCACCCGCGTTATCGAATCCAGAAAAAGCATCACGTTCATGCCCTCGTCGCGGAAATGCTCGGCGATGGCCGTGGCCACCATCGCACCCTTCACGCGCAACAGCGAATGCTGATCCGAGGTAACGACCACGACGACGGATTTTCGCAGCCCTTCCTCGCCGAGGCAGTTTTCTATGAACTCGCGCACCTCGCGCCCGCGCTCGCCGATCAGCGCGATAACGTTCACGTCGGCCGCCGAACGCCGCGCGATCTGCCCCAGCAGCGTGCTCTTGCCCACGCCCGCCGGCGCGAATATTCCCAGCCGCTGGCCGCGCCCCATCAACGTCAGGCCGTCGATCGACCGCACCCCCGTGGCCATCGCCTGCTTGATCGGCTCGCGCTCCAGCGGGTGCGGCGAGCGGCCGTTCACCTTTCGCGTGGCCGTGCAGCACGTTGGCCCTTTGTCGTCTATCGGATCGCCCAGGCCGCCCAGCACGCGGCCCAGCAGCTCCGGCCCCACCTCCACGCGCAGCGCCATCCCGCGTGAGATCACCTCGCAGCCCGATCTGAGCTGCTCGATCTCGCCCAGCGGCATCATCAGCACCGAGTCGTGCCGGAAGCCCACGATCTCGGCGGGCACCTCGCTACCGCGGCCGTCGCACAGGATGCACAGGTCGCCTATGCCGCCGGCGGGCCCGGCCGATTCGATCACCAGCCCGGTCACCTGTTTCACGCGGCCGCGCATCGTAACCAGCGGGCAGGCCTCGAGCGTTTTGTGCCGCCGTGCAATCCGGCCGCGCAGCATCTCCGCTGCGTCGTGCGGGGCTTCCGCTATTACCGTTTTGTCAGGCATTCTTATCCTCCGCCGGCTTCTCGGCCAGCAGCTTCAGCGCGGCTTGCCACCGACGCTCGATTGTCGAGTCGATCTCGCCCAGGTTGGTATCGATGATGCATCCGCCGCGCCCTACGCCGGGATCGGCGGCTAACTGCACGTGCGCGGCGGAAAGCTGGCCGCACAGAATGCCGGCCGCGGCGAGGTCGTCCGGGTTCACGCGCAGCCGCAGCACGTTCTCGATGGCGGTGCGCTGCAAAGCTTCATTCAGCGCCGCCTTCAGCACGCTTTCATCCCACTGCACCTGCGTGCGCATCGCCATCGATGCCAGCCGCTGGGCCAGCTCCACGGTTTGCGTTTCGGCCTCGGCCACCAGGCGCGCACAAAGCATGCCGTGCGCCTGCTCCAGGGCCGCCACCAGCGACTGCACCCTCTCGGCGGCTTTCTTCTCGCCCTGCGCCTCGCCCTGCGCCAGGGCTTTGCTCACCTTCGCGGTCCACTCGGCGGCCTCGCGGGCCTTGCGTGCGGCCTGCTCCGCTTCGCGAGCCTTCTTTTCGCGATCGGCATCTGTGGCTAGCTGAACAAAGGCCGCGCCAGCCACGCTGTTTGGCGATACTTCTATCACGCTGGAACGTCTCACACCAGTTGCTCCTGTTCGCCCCGCCGCATCACGATCTCGCCCTGCTCGTCCAGCGAGTGCGCTGTGCGGGTGATTTCATGCTGGGCCTCTTCCACCTCCGACAGCGGCTTCGGCCCCATATTCTCGAGCGTTTCGATTACCATCTGGGCCGCGCGTTTCGACAGATTCTTCAGAAACTTGCCCTTCAACTCTTCGCTGGCCGTTTTCAGCGCCAGCGCCAGCGTGTCGTTGTCCACCTCCATCACGATCTTGCGGACCGAGCGGTCGTCTATCGAGATGAAGTCTTCGAATACGAACATCAGGTTCTCGATCTGCTTGGCGCGTTCCGGCGCCTCTTTCCCGATGTCTTCCAGAGCTTTCTTGCGAATGGACTTGTTGACGATGTTCAGGATTTCGGCCACCATCTTGTTGCCCGATTCCTCCGATACGGCCCCGACCTCGGGCGTGGTGGCCACGATCTTGTCCGAGACGATCTTGTCGAGCCGTTCGAGCATATCACCGGACGCATTCTCCAGGCGCGTCATCCGCAGCACCACTTCGCTGTGCACCTCCTCGGCCAGTTTCGCGAGCACGTTGCCCGCGAGCTGCGGCGTGAGGTGCGAAAGCACCAGCGCCACCGTTTGCGGGTGCTCGCCCTTCAGTATCTCGGATATCTGCCGCGCATCCGCGCCCGCGAGCGCTTCAAAGGGCTTGCGCCGCGCCTGCGAGCTGCCGTCGAGCATCAAGCGGCTCTTCTCCTCGCCGATCGCAGAGACTAGCAGTTTCTCGGCCGCCGCGCGTGTGTCGGGGATGAACTGCCGCGATCCCAGGAACATCTCGCTGAATTCCCTGTGCACCTCCTCGATCACGCAGTGCTCGATGGAACGCATTTCGAGCATCTCGCGGCTGATGTTGTCGATCTCCTGCTCATTGAATTTCGAGAGGACCGACGCCGCCGTCTGCGTGTCGAGGCTCAGCAGGAATGCCGCCACTTTTTGTCGTCCTGTCACGCCGTACTCCTCATGCCAAGCTGGAACGCCGCCCCGCACTCGATCAGACGGCGGGTTTGCGGTGCCGGTCCGAGACGTGCACGCGGGCGCGTCTCTGCACATCATTTGTAAAGCCAGGTGCGCAGGTATTGCGTGGCCTTGTCGGGATCCTGTTTCACCGATGCCACCACCTGTTCCTTCAGATTCATCGCCACAAGCTCTTCTTCTTCTTGCCGCTGCAAGCTGATCACGTCAATCGTTCCCACACCGGCCGTTTGCGGCTGCAGCTGCGGCTGCAGCTGCGGCTGCAGCTGCGGCTGCGGCCGCGGCTGCGGCCGCGGCTGCACCTCCGCCGCTGCAAACCCTTTCTTCAGCACGCGCCGCGCGAAGAACAGAAACAACAGCACGCCAAGGGCCGTCGAGCCGCTCTTCACCAGCCCGAGGATGAACTCGCGGCTGCTCTGCTGCTGGATCACTTGCAGCTCTTCGGGCGCCACCGGCACGCTGCTCCTGAACTCGCCGTCCGAGATCGTCAGCGAGTCGCGGCGCTCCACGTAGCCGATTGCATTCTTCACAATCGACTCATACTCCTTCAACTTGTCGCTGCTCACCGACGCATACTGCCGGGCACCGGCGCCGTCGGCTGCCTTTGTTGTTTTGTAATCGCCCGCGCAAACGAAAACCGCCGCCGCCAGGCGCGTTACCTTCCCGCCCGGCTCCAGCCGCTTTTCCTCGGTAGTCGGGATCGGCGGCAAAAACTCCACCTTCTCTTCGCGCGTTGTGCTCGTGCCCGCTCCCGCGCCGCCCGCGGCCGACGCCGACACCCCAGCCTCGCCCGAAGCCGACGGATAACTGTTTTCACGCGTCGTTTCCATCGTGCTCTTCTGCACCTTGTCCTTATAGTCAATGATGCGCTTTTCGCTCGTGGTAAAGTCCACGTCCGCGCTCACCGTCACCACCGCCTTCCCCGGACCGAGCACTTTCTCAAGCATCTGCGTGGCGCGCGTCGAGAGGTGCTCCTCGATACGGCGGCGGTAATCGAGCTGGTTGGACGCCAGCGATGCACCGTCCGACTCGACCGGCCTCGACAGCACGCGGCCCGAATGATCCGTGATCGTCACCTTGCCCGGATCCAGGCTGCGCACGGCCCCCGAGATCAGGTGCGTAATGCCGGCGATCTGGTTTTCGCTCAGGCTCGCGCCGCCGCGCGTCTTCAGCAGCACCGACGCCGTAGCCGGCTGGGCGTGGTCGGTAAACAGCGTTTCCTTCGTTTCAACGATATGCACCTTCGCCCATTCGATCTGCTTCAGGCGGCTGATCGTGCGCTCCAGCTCCGCCTGCAATGCGCGCGTGTGGTTCACCTGCTGCACAAAATCCGAGAGGCCCCCCAAGCGGTTCTGATCGAACAGCGACCAGCCCGCGTCTTCGCGGGGCAGCCCCTGACCGGCCAGCTTCAGGCGCAAGTCGTATACCTTGTCGGAGGGGACGAGTATCGTGGTGCCGCCGTCGGCGAGGCGAAACGATATGTTTTCAGACTTGAGGATGTTGACGATCTCGCCGGCGTCTTTCTGCTCCACGCCCTTGAACAGCAGCCCGAAATCGTCGCGCGTATTCCACGAGCCCCAGAAGAACAGCCCGCCCACCAGCAGGCTGATGAGCACGGCCAGAGCGATCTTCTGGTTGATGCCCACCTTGCCCCACAGCACGCCCATCTCGGAAAGAAACAGCTTCAGTGATTCAAGCATTCAGCACCCTGTTGAAGTCCAAAGTCCAAGGTCGAATCCAACGCACGCTTCCGCCGCTGGTTACACGTCCATCCGCATGATTTCCTTGTAAGCCTCCACCAGCTTGTTTCTCGTGGTAAGCAGCATCTTCAGGCTCAGGTCGGCCTCGGCCTCGGCCAGCATCACGTCGTGCACGTTCTCGGTCTTGCCGGCAGCAAAATCGTTCATCGTCTTCTGCGCGGTCAGTTGCTTGTCGTTCACCTCGTCGATCATCTTGCCCACAAGCTCGCCAAACCCGCCCCCAACGCCACCCGGCCGCTGCACCTGTGGCGTGGGAAATGCGACGGCCGCAGGCTTTACCCCGCCGATGCTGTTGATCGCCATCGTTCAGCTCCTTCTACCGCAAAATGGAAATAGCCTTGCTCACCATGCTCTTGAAGTTCTTGATCGCGGCCAGGTTCGCCTCATACGATCTCGATGCGGCGATCATGTCGATCATCTCGTTCGACATGCTGATATCGGGCATCGCCACGTGCCCGCTGGCGTCGGCGTCCGGATGATCCGGGTTAAACACCTGCATAGGCGGCGCGGCGCTCTTGTTTACCCCGGCCACGCGCACGCCGGCCGGCACGCTCCCGCCCTGCATCGTCTCGCGCAGCACGCTGGAAAAAATAACGCAATTCCGCCGGTAAGGCCCGCCCTCGGGCGTTCTGGTGGTATTCGCGTTTGCTATGTTTTCGGCGATGGCCTTCATGCGCACCTGCTCGGCCGAGAGGCCCGAGCCGCTTATCCCCAGCGATGAAAACATACTGTCGAAGCCCATGATCAATCTCCGATTGCCTCGCGGTACCGCCGCACCCGCGCGGCCGCAAGCTCCGCGAATGTTGTGAAAAGCATCGTATTCTTCGTCATATCGCTCAGCTCGGTGCCGAAATCCACGTTGTTGCCGTCGGGCCGCATCTCGCCGCGGCCGCTCACCACTTCGGCCGCCACGTCGTCGATCTGCTTCGCGTCGCCCTCGCCAACGGCCCTGGCAAGCTGATCCTCGAAACGCACCTCGAGGCGGCGATAGCCGGGCGTTTCCGCGTTTGCGAGATTCGCCGCGATCACCTTGTGCCGCAGCGCGCAGCCATCCAGCATCTTCGAGATGATCCTGAAGCCCACATCGTTTGAGAGCATCGGCCGGTCTCCCGTGCAACTATTTCCGACACCGTGAAGTTTTTTCCGCCCGCGCCCTGCACGCGGCCCCAAACCGCGAGAAGCCCGCAACCGGCGGCGTATCGGGCGTTTCACGCGATTCTGCGATTTTTCAGAGGAAACTTGCCAGTGTAATAAGCAAATAGCGTGCCAAAGCGGAGGACCGAGAAGAAAGGCGGAGAAGAAGTGCCGAGTGCGATGGCAGGGTAGTACAGAGCGATGCCCCGCTCTCCATGCTCGGTGGGCGGGGCGCGCTCGTTTCTGTTATTGGCAGGTAATGCCCAGTGCGTTGCGCACGAGCATAATGTCCAGCACGTGCACCTATATCGTTCCCGGCCCCAAAAGGCCATGCTGTTACCATTCCCTCAGAATGTCTTTGATATGTCGGGCGGCCTGGCGGATGGCGTCTTTCGAGAACAGCTCGCCGGATTCGATGAGCTTGCGCGCTTCCTCGATTTTTTCGGGGCGGACGTCGGGGACGTCTTTGAGCGGCCGCGCGATCTCGATTGCGCGGCCGAGCATCAGGCCGCGGTCAGACAGCTCGATGCGGTCGCCTTGCGGGCCTTGCGGCGCCGTGGTGCTCAGCGCACCCGAGGCTGCGTAGGCCTTGGTAATGGATGCCGCCTTGCCGTTGCCCGGGCGGCTGATCGTGCCTGTGTTGCACGTGGTTGTTGCGGAGATTCCTCCCGTTGCAGCCATCGTTTATTGTCTCCTCGGTCGAGTTTCAGGGTTCATCGAGAGCAGGAATCGATCGGCCGCAAATTGTGCGTACCGCCGTTCGGCCAGCAGCATAGTGCGCCAGCCCAGGAGGCTGCGGTCGCCTTCCTGCGTTTTTTCAAAGTATTGCTTCACCAGTTTCTCGGTGTCGGGGTTGGCCGAGTCTAGCGTGCCGCAGACGGAGGCGAGCACCTCGCCGGTAGTGGTCGAGTGGAGGCGCAAGCTCATAGTGATCGCGGGCGGCTCGTGGCGGCGGTAGTCGATGATCTTGGCCTCGAGCACGGCATCGGCGCCCGTTTCCTCACGCGCGGCAAGCAGTGTGTCGACTAGCAGCTCTTCTTCGGGCGCCACAATGCCGGCCGGCACGCGCCTGAGCAGCACAACGTTATAGTGCCTGGCGAGGCCGGCCGCGATGCTTTGCTTGATTATCTCCGCCGATTCCTCGGATGCAGGCCCGCGCTCCATGGGCAGCATGGCGATTGTGCGCAGGCCGGCGGTGTCGGTCTTCACCGCGCGGTAGCGCTCCAGAGAGTCCTTTGGCTGCGGGCCCGAGCACGCCGGACATAGCAAGGCGGCTGCTATGGCAATGATGGCCAGATTCGGTTTCAGCATTTATCACCTGCCTGTAACTGGTGCGGATCGATCGGCGCGATTACTGAAGCCGGCTTCGCGGCCTGATCTTATCCAGCACGTACTTGTTCCAGTTCTGTTGTTCAACGATCAGTTTCAGCAGTTCTTCGCGCCGCGCTTTGATTTCTTCCCTGGCGGCGGCGAGTTCGGTTTTGGATTGTTCGAGAGCGGTGCGGAGCGACTCGACGATCTGCGGCGATGTTGGCGAAGTCTCGAGCTGCAGCTTCGCGGCGTGCAGTGCCAGCTCGGCTTCCTGCCGCAGGTGTTGCTCCTGTGCCAGCCGTTCGTTGGCATCGGCAAGTTCGGCGCACGCCTTCACAAGCTGCGCCTTCAGGGATTCGCCGTGCTGCTGCTGCTCCTTGAGCGCGGTGAGCGTGCGGCGGTGCTCCTCTAGAGGAGTGAGAGCGTCGATGCGGGGGGCGATCTTGACGGCGGCATGGCGCGAGCCGGCGCAGCCGGCCGCCGCGAGCGTGCAGAGGATGAGGATTAATCGTGTTGTCATGCGCGGAGCACCTCAACCACGAATCAGGGCCTGGTAGCGATTTCCTGCAAGGCCGGCAGCTCGGGGCGGTCGCCCAGGTTCAGCTTGCCCGATTGAACCAGCGAGACGAAGACGCCGACGATCTGGGGGTCGAACTGCCTGCCGGAGTTGCGTTGGATTTCCGACATCGCCTGCCGCACGCTCGCACGTTTGCGGTAGGGGCGGTCAGACGTGATGGCATCGAAGGCATCGGCAATAGCGAGGATTCTGGCGCCCAGCGGGATTTCGCTGCCGCTGAGCCCGTTTGGATAGCCGAGGCCGTCGTGCCGCTCGTGGTGATGCAGTATGTAGCTGCTCACCCTCCCGAGGTTCTTGAGATTCTCGAGAATCTTCACACCGTTCAGTGGATGCTTCTTCACTACGTCAAACTCGATATCGGTAAGCCCGTACGGCTTCTGCAGAATATCCTGCGGCGTGCCGATCTTGCCGATATCGTGCAGGTATCCCGCGAGTTCGAGGTCTTCAAGCTCGCTATCCTCAAGGGCCAGAGCCCTTGCGATTGCCACGGAATAGCGCGTTACACGCCTGGAATGCCCGTGCGTGTAGGGGTCTTTCGCGTCGATGGAAGATGCCAGGGCGCTGACGAAGTTCATGAATTGCTCCGCGACGCCTGCATTGCCGATAGCGGCGCAGCAGTGCGCGTTTTGATGGCCGACCTCCCCGAGAACTCGAGCTTTCAACAGCAGTCGGAGCAGCACTTCCTGAAGGCAGTTCTCGCCCAGCGGCATGTTGTGCAGCGATGCCAGCTCGTGTGCGGTGAACGCCGGAAACGGCAGCGGTTTGCCCACCAGGCACACAGGTTGGCCCGGGAGTCGCGATTTGAAATTCGTTGCGTCGTTCTTCACGTGTTACCCGCGATCATGCCGCATGATTTCGCTAGTCTATCGGAACCTGTTGTCCTGCCCCTGCTCCGCATTTTTCAGTTGAGCTCTGACACTGAGATTATCGGTATGTGAACCCGCAAGGTAAAGGTTTTATTTCCATTGCCCTTGCAGTTGGGCCATCAGTTTGCATCGGGCCTGCCCGATCCGCGCCGGCCGGTGATGTTCACCGTGCGCGAGCGGTCCAGCTCCGCATACTCCCTTTTCGCACGCTCCACGTCTTTCCTGAATTGGC
>Ga0307379_10012843_pt1 | contig 10884 bp, 19 predicted proteins | sample UN2MG_FD_202237 | JGI IMG/M metagenome (GOLD analysis project Ga0307379, IMG submission 202237) | Soil microbial communities from Risofladan, Vaasa, Finland - UN-2 | ecosystem: Environmental > Terrestrial > Soil > Coastal area > Acid sulfate soil | place: Finland: Risofladan, Vaasa | collected... | reverse complement strand
GCTGGTGGTGCGGTGGCTTCGACAAAGAAAGTTGTTGATCGGACTGCTGGTGGAAGTGCGTTTGTAAAAGGAACCCCAATTACCGAAGGTATTACAACAGCAGTCGAGGGTATTGTTGCTGCGGTGCGAACACCTATTGATTGGAATGCTGGTAAGAATGTTGGTGGGAGTGCTTTCAAACCTGTAGTGACACCAACAACACCCACAGTTGGTGTCGCGGCTGCTGGTGAGTATAGCGCACCAATTTCTGCGGGTGGTTCGGGAAAAGAAGCAGATCCGATTTTAACCACAATTGCTCACTATACAGAAGAGATGAAACCATTTGCTCCTTTATTGGGTGGCCCTGCTGGAATACCACAAGCGGTTTCAAACGTTGCCGTTCGTGGTAGTATTCTCGCCGGTAAAGATCGTGATCTCGAAGGTTGGTCGAAGTATGTACAAACCTTTGAAACACACTATGGTTCAGACGAGCGGATGGGATTGGGATATACCGACACCGGGAAGATTATTGCTACGATGTCCGGGACACCTACAAGTGTCGGGCCGTTTCCCAATGCTAACCAATATGGAGATCCGTTGGTAGATGTTGGTGGAAAGGCAGTTGATCCATCACGGAAGAAAACAACAATCCACAGCCACCCATACCAATCTTTTGTAGCATCAATACTTGGTGAGGAGAGTTCCGCCGTCTTTTCACAACCTGATTTGCTTGCTTCGCATCGTGATGCTAATGTCCGAAATATAGATACTGCGGTAGTGATTGCACCATCCAATGTAATGACTATCGATATATCAGGTGCTAAGCAAGAATCCGCTACGGTAGGCGATCCGTATGTTATTGGTGCAAGAGGGGAATATTTTATTCCAGAAGCGTCTAGCCGTAAACAAGTAGCGAATTTAACAGAATATGGAATGCCGACTACCATATCCCCAACATACAAATCTGCGGTAGCAGATGCACCAACTCCTGTTGTCAGCATGGGAATGCAGATTCCGGGTGGTGTGCAGGAGAGTGCGGGGAAAACAACAACAACACCAGAGTATCCACAGTTTTCAATAGGTTCATACCTTGGTGCGTGGGATAAGAGAATAGCCACAGAAAAAGCAGCGCAACCACCAGCAGATGCAAAATATGAATATCGAAATGATCCCCTTGCAATAGCGTTGGAGGGCGCGGTATATTACGGAGATGTTTTACTATCCGAAACAGGGTGGACTCCCGGCAAAAATCTATTAGCAAAGTATGGTCAAAACAAACCAGATGTTGCTGGTGAAGCGTTTTTGAAAGAGCAGAAGCAACTCAAAGCAGAAGAGCCAAAATATGCTGCATTAGAAACAAGCATCACAACACAAAGAGCAGCAATAGAACAACACACAGCAGGAAAAATAAACCCGCAAGGAGAATTTACTGGAACACCAGAAGAATTTTCAAAACTTCAAACTATGGAATCCGCTCTGAATAAAGATGTTTCGGAGTATAACAAATATGGAGAACGACAATCAGCATTGATAACAAAAGGTTACTCCACTGGTACTATTATTCCGGTTGGTGTAAAGGGTGAATATATAATGAACCCGGAAAATGCACCTAAAGAATATGGTGCGTTCTCCGAATGGATGGGTGGAGCAAAAACATTCCTGCGTGGTGGAACAACCGAATCTGAAATTGCACGATATAAAGCATCCGACGAATTTAAAACTTTAAGTCCACTATCACAGGTATTTTATGGTGTGCAAGAAGCAGCAACCGATCCGATGCGTACTTCTGCAATGGTACTCAAAGGTGTTGAATACTATGCAACATTTGGGGGGGCTGGTGCTATCGCATCATCGTTAGCAGCACCATCGGTAGCAGCCACAGCAAGTGGGGCTGGATGGGCATCTGCTGGTACAGTCCCAACCGTAGCGCGTGTAGCATCGGGTGTGTTGGAATCACGAACCTTACAATATGGTCTATTATCGGTATTTGGAGGGAAGTCAATATATGATGCTACCGAAGGATTTACAGCACCACAGGAAAGAGCATTACCGAGTCTGGGTGCAACGGCTGTAGATTGGACTATGATGGGTGTTGGTGCGATGGCTCCTGGTGGACTTGCGAAAGCGGGGGCTTATGCAACCCAGAAGATAAGCGATACGTTGTATAGAGCACCACAGCAAAAAGTTAGTGCTGATAAAGTTACCATTGAGCAAGCAAGCACAAAACGACTAACATCAGAGCAGTTTAGTAAATTGAGTCTGCTTGAAAAAGAAGCATACAATACATACGGAACCACAACCCCGATGCAAGACTTTTATGCGAAGATGGCAATGGATAACCGACTATCGGCAGCAGCACAATCACTATCCAAGCCTAATGTGGGAGTTGGTATCGAACCCTCTTTGACATCCATCGAAAGAGCCGCGATACTCAAACGCCTTACTCCTGCAACGGAATCGGGTGCATCCGTATCGTCATTTTCTGCTGCAAAAAAATTAATCGAAAGTGTACCAGATGTTAATCCTGCAACGGAATCGGGTGCATCCGTATCGTCATTTTCTGCTGCAAAAAAATTAATCGAAAGTGTACCAGATGTTAATCCTGCAACGGAATCGGGTGCATCCGTATCGTCATTTTCTGCTGCAAAAAAATTAATCGAAAGTGTACCAGATGTTAAAAAACCAATGGATATTGGGGAAGCGGCACGCAGGTTTGGGGCTGCTGGTAGTAAGCCAAACCCCACGCGACCCGCAACAGTATATGATACATTTAAAGTTGTTGAAGCAGCCCCAACATGGGATACAACATTTAGGGCGGCGGGAAAGGAATCTCGATTGATATCCTCCCCGGGGGAACCAAAACCACAGTTGCAACCAGAAGTATCAACAAACGCAGCATCGCGTCCATACAAAGAACCGATTAACACCAACCAATTAAATAAATTGCTACAACGCGGAGGTGAAACACCAAAACCGCAACAAACCGCACGGGATTTAATATCAAAGGTTCCAGAAAAGCATACCCCAACGTATGATGAGTTGAGAGCGCAAGGGTATGATTGGAATGTTGCATCAAAAATGGTAAAGACCGGCGCTGTTGCTTATAAACCATCTCAGATACTATATTCCGAAGTTACACCTTACACGCAAGTTCCAAGTGCTTTAGAAAATGCGGCAATGGCAGAACGAAGTTTATTACAACCATCAAAAAGACTAAAAACACAACGTGAAACACAAAATGTGTTTGTATCCGTGGGTTCTATGGGATTGCCCATTGCCATAACGAAAACAGCATCGCGTGACACAAGGGAGCGAATTATACCAATAAACTACAATGTAATTGCACCAGAAGCAACAGTACGTGAAACAACGAGAATCGTACCAACTGTTGCTCCAAAACAAATTCCAAAAGAAACCGTGCGGAACGAACCGTTTATACCAAAGGTTATAACTCCAATTACACCACTCCCATTACCACGAGGCAACCTCCCCCAAGGTTCCAGCAAAACCGGTGGCCCCAAACCCCGTCAGTTTAGTCGTTTCGCAGAGCGCTTCAATGTCGGACGTGGCATATCCCAAAGTGCCTTCTTCGACGGTGGAGAGAAATTATCCTTAAAGAAGCGTGGGATTATCTTTGGGAAACGGTGAAACTCTTTTTTTTTACAAAACACCAAAACTAATATACCATCACAAACATCATCTATTATATGATGATTAAACCCACCCCCTCCCTTTTTGTTATCCTGCTCCTACTCCTGTGTTTCGCAATGCCCGTCTCTGCCGAGAATAGCAGCGTTACGATATTACCACCAACCCCTGCGGCATCACTCCCCGTCGAACGCATCTCACAAGGACAGTGTGTAGAACTCGGAAGATACTACGATGTGTCTGGTGTGATAGGATGGAGCACGCAGTTTTCATATTACGGTAAATATGATACAGACTTATCCCCGCAAAATGGTTCGTACACATTACAAAGAACTATAGATCATCCAATGGGAATGAAAGGACTTGGGAAATACTACATAGACCCAGACATATTCGGACAATCCCTTGGAACCTGGTATCAAGTCAGCACAATGGCAGATGCAAACCATGAATGGGCGGGCAATTTGCAGGCTTTTAAGGTTCAAACGTTCTGCCCATCACAAGTACCCACACCGGAGTCTAAAGTGTCACAGAATCAATCTGTGAACGTTTCTGATGCACTCCCACTACCAATCGAGCAAGTCACTGACATTCTTGTAGTGCGTGGTGATGCTTTGTCCTACAATGATACTCGCATTGTTGATGGTAGTAGAGTGTGGATTTTCGGTATTGAGGATGGGATTCTGGATCTTGCTACCGCAGCAGAGTCATTCCAATTAACCGCAGCACAAACCCAATCACTACCAGAAGGCAGGTATCACATCATTGTTGATTCTCCGGGTAAGAATACCATCGTGGAGTCTGCTTTTGATTCTGAACACGAGGATGTCGTTTCACCGTTTGCTGCAACTCCAATATTGTCATTCTATGGTTTATCATCGCAAGTTGCGTATGGGCAGTATGTAGACTGGATGTGGAAGTACTCTGATGATACACTGACTCTGATTGATATGCAGGTTCAGAATCCATATCTGGATATCTACAGCATTGAAACCACGGATATTGTAAAACAGTCTGGTTTGACAATCAAAGGTTACACCAACTTACGGGAAGGGAGTGTCGTGTATGCTGTTATCGATGAGATGAATTACGGCATTCTCGCAACACGGGCATACGGCGCTGTTGTTGGAGATGCTATCGGAGATATGCGACAGTTTGTTATAAGATCCGAAGTTGAGATTGACGACTTGGTTACAGGGAAGGCAATCTTCGTAACGATACACGGAGAGCACGATGCAATGACAACTGCTCCGTTTTTTGTGTATAATATTGAAGAGGGGCAGGAAATTCCGGTGCAATACAATAAGTATATAGGCGGGAATTTGTTTGTTCCGACTCCCACACCGGAAGTGATTGTACTTCCGAGTCCGACACCGATTGTTATTACAGAAATTGTTAAGGTGACTGTAACAATCCCAGTCCCGCCACCGCAGGCATCGGTGAACGAGGCACAATGGAATGCGATCAGTGGACTTGCTGTGATTATAGGAGCAATATTCGCAGGACTTGCTCTTGGGGGATATGTTGTGTCGGTGTATTCAAGGAGGGAGAAGTGATGTCCCTAAAAGACTATTTCAACGATGGGCGCACCGCCCAGAAGAAACACCAGCAAACCCAACAGATGAGAAAGCACTATCCCCCCATTCGATTAAAGCCAAAAAAGTTGGCATTCTATGATCCCCGCTTGATAATCAGAGGTATGGGGATTGTGTGGGAGATGGTTGTTCCGTTGCTTTGGGGAGTGGTTGAAAGGCTTGGTGTGAAGAAACAGAAACCTACTGCAATGTCTGTACAGACGAGAGATACGGCATTATCGAAGATGATGGTTGTCATTCGGAGGGATGTGGAGTCTGTCTTGGTGTGGTTGAGATTGAGAAAACCTAAGGGGGAATTTGAGAGGTATAGGGAATTTCTGGATGTTGCAGAGGGGAAGAAATGACAACCTTTGATGATTATTTTATGATTTTTGTTACAACGGACAATCTAGTAATACCTTTACTTGCTGTGTTGGTGTTGGCAATTTTAATAGCAATTTTAATGAAATTGGTTTCTGATAGTAAATTTGATGATATCCCCGATTATGATCACCTAACAGATGAACAATTAATAAAGAAAAAACAGATAGAACAACTGTTTGGAGAAGAAGAATATGATAATCTTTCTCGTAAGTTGGGATATAACTTCGGGGTTGGTGGAAATTTTAATGAGCGAGAGGGAGAGAAAGAGAAATGAAATCTACAATTAAAAATTATATTGATATACTCGCCCCATTGTGTGTACTACTGATAATTATGGGTATAACCTTGGGTGGCATCGCATACGCCCAAAATCATATGTATGATCCATATGCCGTAGCGGTTACAGATAAGTATTATTCAAACATGCCACTTGCATCAGGATATTTTGTTGAAGATTTAAATGTTCCATTATCACACTCTCGTCTTATTCCATATAACGAATGGATTAAAATGGAGATTGGTAAAACATATCTTTGCACTCCGTTACCAGTGAGTATTTTTGATATGAATCCACATCATTCACGATTGTCTTGCGTAGAGATTGATTTGTTGGAGGGGAAGAAATGAAATCTTCTACGAAGTATTTACTTAAAATGATATTGTGGATGCTGGTAATACCATTAGATGCATATATGTTTGCTAGAAGTGTAGTAGATTCAGACACGACATGGTTTTTAATTAGTTTGTGTTTCATCGGATTTGCAATACATTTCATTTCATACAATCATAAAGAATATCTCACCGCGAAAACATTTGAAACGGTGGTGATGGAGGGATGACTACAAATTTGGTTGCTTATCCCGTTACCTATCACTTCCCCATAACATTCACCGAGGCGCTATTAATATTTCTTATCGTGTTTATATTTATCGCTTGGTTTGTGTTAGGTTTTAGTGTGAAAGGGTGTTGGGATTGGATAGTAAGGAAGTGTAAGAAATGACAGACGTTGGTTATGGAGCATGTATTTTGCTAGGGAATACATCAGCGTGCTATCAGACAGATAATTTGTTTGGAATTATAGTATGTACTACTAGCGTTATTGGAATAGTATTTGGAATACTAGCATATTATAGGTATATTTAATGACAGCAAAATCCGAAATCTACCTTCCCGATAACATCAAGGATCTCATCGGGCAACTCGCCATCGCAACAGCAAAATCAACCGATCCCGCAAACAAGATAAGCCTCACATCCTCCCGCATATCCTTCGACATGGCAGCGATGAAGATGAAATGCCGCAATAAAGTTCCATCTGGACTTTACGAGACATTGTATGACACGCTGTTGAAGATGATTGCGGCGATGATGTACGAGGATGGCAATGCGAATGTTGCATTGTTATTGAGAGAGTTGGAGCAAGTCGTGAATGAGAACTCCCCAACACCATCGCAGTTCAATACTATCGAAGCAATGGAATGCTTGTCGGACTACAACGCCGTGCTTGATTGTAGGGAACGGTGGAAAAGTGCGAACGATTTCTACATGAAGGATCATGAAGCATGGTCAATGTCAAACAAGATGCTCGCGGATATACACGATGTTCTGACGAGGGTTGAGATACGGCATGATTTGATTGTAGTCCCGAAGAATGTCACATGGGATATTTCTGACTTTAATTTCAGGAAACCGAATACCGATGATGGGAATGTTGGGGGATAAATGCCAAACTGGAATATCTATCATCGTGGCAAACAGTCAGGTGGACTCAAAGCCATCAAACCCCACATAGGACAAGAAATCTACCGCAAGACCTGCTTTCACGACGATGGAGTAAAAGGTTATGGGGGGTTACGAGTTGCCTGCATCGGCCCTATGCGAGCAGGTAAAACAACACTCGCTCTTGAAACAATACCAAAGTTCTATCACATCGATGGAGTTAAGAAAGAAGATTGGTTTAAAAATCCCAATCCAGACAAAGCACACCAGGAAACGGTAGTCTATCGTGGCAGGAAGTTGGACTACTGGAACGCCTTTGATCACCATCATTATAAGAAATGTTTTCCTAATGTTGAACCCCGCAAGTTGCGCATTTTCGTGTGGCACTTGGATGTTGTTACTTTCTTTGAAGAGGATGAGAAGGAAGAGGTAATGAAACCAATCAAGGGGTTGGATGTTTACAGGTATGTCTCGCAGGAAGATTTATACGAGCATCTTATCGAGGGGGGTATTAATGTCGTCTATGTACCGAATGATTATAAATTATCTAAGTTTCTCAAAGTTGCCCTCAATGAAATGAGGATGTTACAACCCGATTCCTCTGAATACCTAACGGAAGATAGCGTGGTGAGCGTGATTAACGAGACGTTCTGGTATGATTTATTTTACTACATGCTAGGGCTTGAAAACTCCGATAACGGGGAAGTAAATGGAAGGAGAAGGCTTCGTAGCATCACGTTCTTTTTTGATGAGGCACACCAGATATTTCCCGCCAATCAACCAAAGCCATTTTGGTACTTGATTGAGAATTTTGCCGAGAATGCGCTTATCGATTCCGGGAGATTGAACCTCACAATTTATGCAAACATTCACGCTTTGAATCTGGTGCACTGGAAAGTCTTACAACGTTTTGATACCTTTATCTGGTTGTTTGGGAGTAAGCCGGATAAGTCGTACTCGATGGTGAATGATAAAGTTCCTAGGAATTTAAAGCAGGGGGAGTTTATTATAGAAGAGAAGCAGAAGCAGTTTGGGAGTGGGACTTTCAAGCAGATACCACATCAACCGTTTACGGTATTGGCGAAGGGAGTTGTGTGAGATGTCTGAAAAAGTAAATCCTTACGATGTGGCTATGCAAGGTGTTTTAATGTGGATTATATTTTTAGTGGTGTGTGCCATTGTATTACTAGAATTGGGGGTTGTTCGTGCCCACATATGAAGAACTAATACACGAGTCTCGTTGCATGTGCTTATTTTTTTGTAGTGTTGCGATTAGTATGTTTGTGATATTTTTGGTATATGAGGGAATGTATTGCATATCAAAATACTTGGAGATGATCTAGATGTCGGAAGATAATAAGAATTTCTACACCTCCGTTATAATTTTTATTGCTGCTATGGTAACTCTCTTTGTAGTATTTAGTGGTGCATTCCAATACATGCAAAAGGTGATGGTTTAAATGACATATGAAAAACGTGACACCGCGAGATGGTGTATAGGACTTGGATTGTTTGGGTGGATACTTTTTTTTCATCTTGGTGATATTGGTTCCGGTAGTGGTATATGTATTGTATATTAAAATGACGGGATTGATTTAAAGATGACTCTCAAACAAACTTTACACGCTGGATGTCTTATACTCCTATGGATATTATGGGATGGTATAATAAAATCGTGGTTGGGAACATCAGAAATGTTTAACACAGTTGGGTGTGTTAATAAATCTCAAATGTACAATCGATGGAAAGAAGAAGATACCATATTACGAAACAAACGCGAGTTTAAAATTGCGTGTATTGAGAAGGGATGGAAAGTATGACATTGCCCGCGATATTCTGGAGATGTGATTCTTGTGCAGGATTGGGGTATTTCCCACCAGAGGAAGCAGTTTGCATCTGTCCTGATTATGTGGTTTCAATTATTTTAGGAATTGCCATATGTGTCGCAATCGTGATTATACACTGGGTTATTACAAGATATTGGGATGCGATTTAAAATGACACTCTACCCTCACGAAATGATTATACGAGATATTAAGAAATATCTCGTTAATACTAAACTATGGAAAATATTCTTTACGGCGATTTCATTCATAATGTTAATCATTGCAACTGCTTGCACAACAATCATACTAATTGACTTACCGAGATATCCAGAGTTATTAAATGGTATTCTTGCAGGTATGGTAATGATAGGAATAACGGGGTTGACTTGTGAACTTATGATAAAAGAATACTGGTGATATCATGTTAGGTTTAAGCATCAAAAAACTACAAAAAGAAGATCCCGCAAAAGTGCGTGCCTTCCTGTCAGAACTATGCGAATCCGAAGAAATCCCTCCGTATGCAAGAAAGGCAGCGAAGAAACTATTACTGAGATTTGAAGCGGGGCAAAACTTAAAGGCAGGGATGAAGAGTGAATTTAAGGAAATGATTAGGGATTTGAAAAGTGGTGCGAGTGATGAAGTGGAGAAAGAATAGTTTAAATATCTTCCGAGTAGAAGGAGTTATATAATGTCCGGTGCTCTAAAGGCATTCTTTGTCTTTCTCTTTGTTATCCTCGGTGTTATAGGGTTCATCACCGTAATGGCATTCGTAACAGAAAACAACATCCCTGCTGCTTCAATAGCAGATAATGCAAGTGCATATTTAGATAATACAAGTCTTGTCAATCACACGATGGGATTCCAAAGAAATGTTACAGCGCAGGCAACTGGGGCAGTAATTCCATTGCCAATGCTTGTGATGATATTTGCGATTGGTGCGGCATGTATGGTATTTATCGTGGTGATTAAGAAGAGGTGATTGGGGTGGAATTTCTAATACCATGTGGTAGTTTAAGTGGAGATTCGATCAATTCCCGTAGATACAATGTAGTTGATGATTTATACGGAAAAAACTCATCATCTGGTGTAAATAAAACATTATTGCTACATTCTCGTAAAATATATTTAAACAAAACAGATGTAGATATCATAGGAGGCGCGTTATGATAAAACATCGCAACATAATCATAATCTCACTTCTACTCATCTCCTTCGTGCTTACAATGGGATGCAACGATCAAGGGGGATTATACAATCCTATGGAGGGTGTCACAGTTGGGATGAACATTCCCATTGTCAAAGCACCAAATAGTTATATAGATCCAAACACTGCACCTGCATCTGCGCCTGTTGTGAATACCACGATGGCGAGTGGGGAGTTTGCTGTTACTCCGGTGCCTGGGAAGTATGCATTTACTTATGAGTGAAAGTTTCGCTTTCTCCCGCGCTGCCTCACATCCAACACTTCCCTCCCACCACCAGTATAATCCTTCCCACAAATCAGCCCCACCATAAACTTCGTAGAAAGTCTATCTGGATCATCCCCCAAGTATTGTTTGTGCACAGCAAGAATATCACACGTCCCTCTTTTTGTGCATCGCTTTAGAAGATCACTATACTCATCTGCACAACCCATCAATTCGTCACGGCGTTCCAACCTCTCTATTTCGAGCCTATCTTCGGATGTTTTGCGATAACACGATAGGCATAGTAATGTCCCGCCTATCATTCTCTTCCCACAATTATGACAATAAT
>Ga0307379_10012842_pt1 | contig 10884 bp, 9 predicted proteins | sample UN2MG_FD_202237 | JGI IMG/M metagenome (GOLD analysis project Ga0307379, IMG submission 202237) | Soil microbial communities from Risofladan, Vaasa, Finland - UN-2 | ecosystem: Environmental > Terrestrial > Soil > Coastal area > Acid sulfate soil | place: Finland: Risofladan, Vaasa | collected... | reverse complement strand
CTATTGATTGAGTCATGGATATCTCTTTATTAAAAACATCGGCCTGAATCTGTCTCCAGACTCTACTTTTTGCCCCTCCTCCGGAAGCAATTACCTGTTCAATCTTAATCCCTAATTCTTCAAAGACCTCCAGACAATCCCTTAAGGCAAAAACTACTCCTTCCATCACTGCTTTAATCAGATGAACTCGGTGATGTTTTAGACTAAGTCCAAAAAATACTCCTTTGGCCTCCGGATTCATATAAGGAGACCTCTCTCCCAAAAGATAGGGAAGAAAAATTATACCTTCACTCCCTGCTCTAATCTTATCTACTTCTTCATCAAATATATGATAAGAATCAGAAGTATGTAATATATTTTCTCTTAACCATTTTAAAGATAATCCTGCAGAAAGAATTGCCCCTTGCAAGTGATAGGTATCGGGTAGGGCATGGCAAAATGTATGAATTCTTAACTTAGGGTCATGAGTAAATTTCTCCAGAGTGATAAACAACTGTCCGCCTGTCCCGATGGTGGAAGAAAGAATTCCCGGTTTAATCACTCCATTGCCGACTGCCTGCATTGATTGATCTCCTCCACCATAAACTACCGGGATTCCTTCTAATAATCTGGTATCTCTTGCTGCCTCTGCATGTAGATAACCAGCCACCTCCTGAGATTCATGAACTTCTTCCGGAAGAATTTTTAGCGGAAGACCAAGAATATCCAATAATTCTTCTGACCAGCATCTTCTTTTTATATCCAACAACAAAGTGCTGGAGGCATCGGTAACCTCAGCACCTAATTTTCCAGTTAATTTATAGCGGATATAATCCTTGGCTAATATTACTTTATATATTTGATTAAATTCTTCGGGCTGATTCTCTTTTATCCACAAAAGAGTGCTACACATAAAACCGGTAGCTATAGGATTCCCAGTCAGCTCAGCCAGTCGCTCTTTACCAATTTTTTGATAAATAAATTCACATTGAGAGCTGCTCCTCTGGTCGGCCCAGATGATAGCCGGACGAAAAGGCTGTAAATCCTTATCCAAAAAGACCGTACCATGCATCTGCCCCGATAATCCTATTCCCCTAATTTGTTGGGAGTTAACCTCTGATTTTTTTATTACTTCCCTTATTACTTGGATAGTAGCTTCCCACCACATCTCAGGGTTCTGTTCTGCCCAATCTGGCTGAGGCATATCCATAGAATATTCTCTCCCTGCCTGGGCATAAATTTTGCCTTTTTTATTCATAAGCACTCCTTTAGTCCCGGAAGTACCAATATCTATACCTAATAGATAATCCATCTTTATCCCTTTCGCGAATAATATTTTACTTCTATTATTTATATAATTTTGCCTTTTATATCTTTTTATTAATTATAATTATAATAACAATTTCTAATCTTACAGTAACCTAAAATTAAAATAAGCTCAAATTTTTACCAATAAAAAAGATATTTAAAAACTTTTAATTAATAGGAGGAAGGGAAATAATTATATTTAAACTATCTTTAGTAGCAATATACTTGTGAACTCCTATTGAAGCAGGGATCATATAAGTTTTTCCCTCTTTTACTTCAAAATCTCCAACATTTGTAGAAATTATTCCTTCTCCCCTGGTAATTACTATGGAGGCAAATCTTCCTTCAAAGGTCAATTTTATATCTTGCACTTCTTCCAGTAGCATTATTTCAAAACATGATTTCATGTATTCCCCGCCATTTAATCTGAAAAGTTTTCCTCCTCTACTGGAAGATAATGTCTCTTTTTTCATTCGGTATTTCTCATTGATTTCGGGGAGAGAATATCCTTGATAATCAAATACACCTAATGCTTTATCCCAACCCAGACCCATATGACAATCTTCTTCTTTTAAAATATGTGTACCTATATTCTTTTCCACCAAAATGGAAAAATCAGTAGGTTCTTGAGCTTCAACCATAAAGATACCTTCCCCGATAGCATGGGGAATGCCCGGCTCTACAAAGATGGCATCTCCTGGCTTTACCTCTACTTTGTGCATAAAGGAAATCATTCCCTCAATATCCTGTCCTTTTACCATTTTTTGCATAATATCCTTAGTTATACCGGGTTTAAATCCTATAAGCACGTAGGGATTACCCTTGCCAATCTTTCTGGTGGCAAGGATATACCAGGCTTCTGCTTTTCCGAAATCAGAATTTAAATATTTTCGGGAAAATATTTTGCTGGGATGAGTTTGCAGGGGAAGTCGAATGGAGGAATCCAGAAGTTTTACTAAAAGATTTAAAGAATTTCCAAATCTCTTTACGTAACCTTTGCCCAAGATATCTTCCGGAAAATGTTTTATCAGCACCTCTAAATTATTTATGTCTTCAATAGTTTTAATATTAGAGATACTCTCATCAGATATACCATAAGGCTGCATTGCCTTAACTGTAGAGAGGACCCAATCTTCAGGATAGTCAGAATCTTGAGGATTTTTTATGCCTCTAAATTTTTCTAAAAGATACCCTCCTCTATAAATCCTGAATACCCTGGTGGGAAGAATCTGAATAATTCCTATATTACTTTTTTTCATCCTGATATACCCTTCTTATTAAAGGTATCTTAAAATATTTATTCCCTTAGCCATTTTTTTAATTCTTCTTCGCTGGGCTCTACTGCATCCGGTCTTAATTCAGGGATATAACGACAGGCTTCGTAGAGTGCCGGGGCAAATTTTCCGTAAATACCGGCAACATGATGAATGTAGGGACCACGAATAAACCTCTCTTCCCATAAAGGCCAGTCATTCACTTCTACCCATAGATATGTTCCGCTGGTTTGGGGGCCTTCCACACTATGAGCGTGCCCCATTAAGAGGGAATAGCTACCATTATCTCCATCAAATCTAAGCATGGTAATCTCCCCCTCTTTTAATCTCCAATGAGCAACTCCCGGAAATACTTCACCATGCCATCTAACAGAAGCTGGTGAATCCTTTGCTTTAAGTGAATAAGGAAAATTGCCACAATGCCATAAGAGCTCAGAATTATTTTTATCAGGGTGTCTAATAGTAAGGTCAGCAAAGAATATCGGCTCTTTATGCATATTTGCTGCTTGAAGCATCACTGCGGTAATCGCTCCGTGAATATCTGTTTCACATACCACCGGAATCTTTTCATCGGTTAACATAGCATTAGCAAAACAGGGGGCTATACCGTATTCATCCGGTAAGGCCATCCAACATTGAATAACAACAGCAGAAAGCCTTTCCTCTTCTACCCATTTTTTCATCGCAAATTTTAAAGCTACTATCTTTTTAAGGTTTTCTTCACCAATTGCCGAATAATCTATCTTTTTCCCCTTGATATCTTCAACCTCCGCTTTTAACATTTCGTTATTCTTATCTTTATATTTTCTGGCTGAGACAATTATTTCGGTAAGAGCAACAGGAATTACTTCAATGCCAAATTTTTCCAGTAATTCTCCTTCGTTAGCCATAACAGACCAGAACTCTCCAGGTCGTGTACTTATCATTCCAATTCTCATATTTCTAAAAGCCTTAATAACAGAGGCAGCCCGAAGAAAATTGCTGAAACCTTTTTCAAATATCTTATCCCCTATCCAACTATTAGTTATATAAGTAAAAGGCACTCCAAATCTACGCAAAATTTTACTGGTTGCAAAAAGCCCGCATTGAGTATCCCGGGTACGTATTCCACTGCCCAGAGGAGCATCATCACGAGGTCCCCATAATAATAAAGGCTTATTCATCAACTTACCTAATTTGGCTACTGCACTTTCCGTGCCAAAATTACAATGGGGTAGGAATAAGACATCGACATCCTTCTCTAAAAAATATTTATATACTTTTTCTACATCCTTTATGTCATAAAGCATACCATCCTCATTAAGCCAATCGATGTCCACTAAATCTATCTTCCAGGAAAGAAGTTTATCTCTAATCAGATTTTTATGTTTCTGTGCTTCTTCTTTGTCAAAAACAAGTCTGCGAGTGGGAACAAAACCAAGTCTTATAGAAAAATCCTTCATCTCTTAACCTCCTGCCTTATTTTTTATGTCCTATCCTTTCGGATAGTTTGTCTTTTTTAATTTCCTAATTTAAATACCCTTTAAGTATTTCTCTTTTTTATCTTTAATAAAATGACAAAAATTCCTACAATTAAAATAAACTGTCCTACCGGGGAATTTAAATCTATGATATTCCCTAAAGCTATATATTTGGGAATTGGAAGCAATATTAAATCCTCGCCCATTTCTTCAGCACTAAAATTTTTTCTTAGTTTTGTTAAAACAAAGGTTTCATCTATGAGACCCTGTAAGATGGGATATTCTTTTAAGTGATCGGGAGTTATCATAGAATTATATTCTTCTGTGGCTCCGGGAAAAGTTACTCTTTCATCGGAAAAAGTATAGATTAATACTTCCGTCCCCCAGGATGGTGCACTTAAAGTACTAATTTTTAAAGGATAAATCATTTCATCGGAAAAGAACATTATCCCTATGGGTTGAATAGCACCGCTATAATTCTCAGAACTATTTATTGTTTCTTCATGTTGAATTTTCATGGCTACAAAAAACCAATTTTTTTGTACATAATAATCCAGTATCTCTTGACCTTCTGCAGGAAAGGCATAACCATTATCATTTAACCATCCCACTAAACTATTCGGGTCAGTGGCAGATAAAGTGGTAGTATAATAAATTCCTACCTGGTTCTCTTCCCAAACATGTACTCCCTCATCTTCTGAGCCAGGGAGAGATGGGCCTGTTCCCCATCCACAACCAAAATTCGAAGGAGGCGTAGGTTTAGTCAATTCATGCAATTCATAAAATATATCATCTTCAACGGAGAACAATTTAGGATAACCGGGTACTGGAACAACCCAGGCAAAGTTCTCTGCATCTCCCTCATAATCTATCTGAAAAATGATCTTCTCCACCATATCATCAAATACGATCATAGCTAATTGATTGGGCTCATATATATCTCTATATAACTGGGTAAAAAAACCTCCATCAGCTAAAGAAATTGGGGTTAAATAGAAAATTGCAACCATAAAAATTAAAATCAAATAGAATATCTTTTTCATAAATTTTCACCTCTCTTATAGTTAAAATCCAACTATTAATTATTTTGATGCAAAGAACCATCATATATCACCCTGTATCAAATAGAGAGAATGTTATCAATTTCTAAATCAAAGGTACCTTGAACTCCGTTAACCTCAACAGTGTAAGTCCCCGCTGGTAAGCCATAAACCCCAAGAGGAATTGTTTCTTCAAAAGGAGCAAGCACTTGTATGCAAAATCCTGGAGAACGATAAGTTTTAATCGTAATAAAAAAGGCATCACCTCCTCTTTCCTGAAGGACTTCGGAAATTTCAGTACAGGGGTCTGGAAGGTTTTCTCTGGAGATAACATTTATCTGCACAGGGAATGACTCTAATATTAACATATCTATCTCATCAACTGAGGCAAGACCTATAACAGGCACCATAGGCGCACAGCAGCCAGTAATAAAAATTATAATCGATATAGCTACTAATCCTAATAACAAAAATTTCTTATTCATTTTATCAACCTCTTTTAAATTATTTGTTTTCTCCTTATTTTTTAGTTTAAGCTAAACATATCCTGTTTGACTTTTCATTATGCAAATTATTCTAAATAATTTTAGGTTATTATACATCTATATTCTGCAAAATAATTAAAAATCCTCTTTTTTAAAGGCAAATCCTCGAAATATTTTAGTTTTTCTTCTCAAGCATAACCAGAGTTACCTCTGAGGGCTCATTAAACAAACAAATTCGTGAACCACCGGGAACTTCGAAAGATAGTTTAACTTTTTTATGCAACCTTCTTTAATTCTTTCCTAATAATATAATCTCTATCTTCTGTTAGAAAACCTTTAAGGTGGTGTATAAATTTATTTTTGAAATTACTAAAAATAGATACGCATCTTCATTATAACGGTTCCCCACCCTGAAAAAATAAGGTTAATAAGGAAATCTATCATAATGAGAGTCAGAACGATCTCCAGTACTTTTTTAACCTTTTGGGGAAACTTGTCTCTTGTAAATTCTATAGTTATGTGCCCTTTTTTATAAATGGCGGCAGACATGCCGAGTGCCAGCATCCATGCGATGGATAGGTAACATACATCAGCCACCCATAAAAGCGAAAAATCTAAAAAAGTCCTGCATATAATTCCGGCTACATTGACGATGAAAATAAATAAAAACAAACTTCCTGATATTGTTTGTAATACATTAGATAAAATATCCAAAGCTTTTTTCATCTCACCGGCCTCCTAAAATAACAGATTGGGTATAAAAGTGACTATTGATGGAACAAATGTCATTAAGGCTATAACTGCAAATAGCACCAAGATAAAGGGTACAAGTTCCTTTATCAGTCTATCAACTGGTACGTTGGCGATCTTTGCCTCCAAATAGAGTAGTCCGCCAACCGGAGGTGTTAGCAAACCTATCATAAGGTTGGTGACAATAACCACGCTAATATGAATAGGATCTATGCCCAGTGCTGTCGCTATAGGAAGAATCACAGGCACAAATATAAGCATTGCAGGTATTGCGTCTATTATCATTCCTAGAAAAATAAATAAAAAGTTGACAAAGATCAGGAACATGAGGGGTGACATATTCATAGAAAGAACATATGCTGTCGCAAGCATTGCCACCTCAGTAATAGTAACAAGACCGGTAATAACACCAAGAATGATAATAATTGGGGCCATAAGTGCCAAAAAGGAGTCCTTGAGCGTCTCCAAAAAGATTTTAAATGCAGGTTATATACACAGTATATCGTAAGCAATTTTGTAATAATTTTGAATTTGTTAGTTATAACTGGGTTGTAAGGGCACAATTCATTGTGCCCTTGCCGTTTATTACCTGCTGTCTCTTGTGGGTATGATGCATCGTGCCCATTACTATTTTATTTACTTTTTGGGTAGTAATCAAAATAGTTATAATAAGGAATCGGGTAGGATAAATCCGACTCTTGTTATAAATGATAGGTTCCTAATTTTAATGAGTTACTGAGCATCTACAGCCGTCCACTGTGTCAATATTTCAATCATAATGTTTCTACTTTTAGTAAATTGGTGGTGCCGGGAATTTTAAAGGGAATTCCCGCGGTAATTACAATCTTATCTCCTGGGTTGGCCAATCCGGTTTTTAAAGCAATCTTCTTTGATTTTTCAATCATATCGTCGGTATTTTCCAATTCATCAGATTTAAAAGGGTAAACTCCCCAACTAAGAGCAAGCTTTCTAACTGTGGAATCCCGGGTGCTGGCTGCAATAATGGGAACAGGGGGACGATATCGGGATACCATACGGGCTGTACTGCCAGAAAGAGTAAAGGTAACGATGGCCTTTGCTTTTAAATCCATGGCTACCTGACAGGTGGCGTGACTTATCGCATCCGGATCGGTAGGTTTAACCGAAAGCGACCTCTCAGTCAATATTTTTTTATAATCTATGGCTTTTTCAATTCTTAGAGCTATTTTATTCATTGTTTCCACTGCCTCTAAAGGGTAATTGCCTATTGCAGTCTCCTCAGACAACATAATAGCATCAGTCCCATCCAGAATGGCATTGGCTACATCGGTAACCTCTGCACGTGTAGGGCGAGGACTGCTCACCATCGACATTAACATCTGGGTTGCGGTAATTACCGGCTTCCCCACAAAATTACATCTTTTTATAATATCCTTCTGAACCAAAGGCATATTTTCCAAAGGTATTTCTACTCCCAGATCACCCCGGGCTACCATTATCCCATCAGAAACTTCAATTATTTCTTTCAGATTATCTATTGCTTCTTTCTTTTCAATCTTGGCGATCAAGGAAATATCTTCTGCCCTGTTTTCCTTTAAAATTTTTCTTACCCTTAAGACATCCTCAGCATTTCTGATAAAAGAAAGACCGATAAAATCAACTCTATTTTTTATTCCAAAGAGAATATCCTGATAATCTTTTTCAGTTAGAGATGAAATATCCATAGATATGTTTGGGATGTTTACCCCTTTATGAGAGCTTAGTTTTCCACCCCTCACTATCCAACAGATAATGTCTGTAGAAGTAACCTCTTTCACTTTAAGCTCTAAAGTTCCATCAGCTAAAAAGATACAGTCACCTTTCTTCACCTTCTGAGGCAAAGAAGGAAAGGTAACAGACACTCCCTGTTCGTCCCCGGGAACCTCGCGGTTAGTAAGAATAAAAGATGAACCTTCTTTTAAAAGAATGGGCTCTTTTTCAATTTTTCCGATTCTTATCTTTGGCCCTCCCAAATCTTGAAGGATGGCCACAGATTCATTTGTCTTCAAAGAAGCCCGGCGGATATTTTCGATAACCTGATGGTGTTCTTCATGGCTTCCGTGAGAAAAATTCAAACGGGCAACATCCATACCCTCCTGAATCAGTTTCTCTATTTTTTCATAAGAATTGCTGGCTGGCCCAATAGTACATACTATTTTAGTTTTTATCATTATACTCATCTTAATCTCTCCTTTAATTTAAAAGAATGCGGAAGCCAATAGTCTTTTTCTTCCCTAATCAGTTTACCACTTTCTATCAAATAATTCACGAGCCTTTCCGATAAATAAAAGGCATCCTCTTTTTTTTAGATATTTTTTATTATTCACTCATCTATATATTTACATCTATGATAATGACACAAAAGAGAGGTAATTTCTTTTACTTTTTTAACTCGCTACTCGCTACTCAATACTAATTTTCCTATCCGCTATTACTATGCGCCAACCCGCATTTATAACCCACACCTTATCTTCTTCACTATATACTATATACTCGATACTCGAAACTGTTTTAACTCGATACTGTTTTTACAGGTTTGACAAAAACAAAACTATTTATTATAATATTTTGTATTCTAAATATTTGTATAATAATATTTTACACACTAAATAATTTATTAAAAAGTGGCTTTGGTTTTATTTACTCTGAATTAGGATTAATTTTCTATATTATACAAAATAGATCTCAATTTATCAAAGAGGAGGAAATATAATTATGTCTAAGCCTAAATTTGAAAGCATTTCGAAAATAATTGATCTTACCAGAAATTTTGACAAATCCATGAGACACAAATTTCATCACCTGATGCAGGATTCAGATTTAACCTTTCCTCAACTTTCAGTAATATCGATGCTGGAAAAACACAGAGAACAGAAAGTAAGTGAATTAAGTTTAAAAATAGGATTATCTGGCAGAAACATACCAGGGGACGGTTCTCTGGCAGGTTTTTTTATTATTTGACTACTGGTTTATTCTTATATTTTTTTTCAGATTTAAAGGGTAAAAATAATTTTTCTTCATGGATATTTCTTTGTTTTAAAATCATAGACCAGTTTAAACCTCTCTCCCTATCTCGTAGTAATAATTCAAAATTAATCCTCTGGTGTGCTCCTAAATTCACCGCCAGGAGAATATCATTTAGAGTAAATTCTTTTTCGATATAAAACCATAATCTATCCATCTCAATCCTATAATAATCGCTTATAAAGCTGATAAAGATATTTCCTTCTGAAGCTAATTTTCTTTTTAACCCTACTTTTTTACCTTTTCCATGAGTTAAGGCCATCTGCATGCCATGAGCATTAGGTGGTAATCCTAATAGAGCAGTAACCCTATTCCAATTCTCTTCCCTTTTTCGCAGCATAAAAATTAAAGAAAGTGGCCTTTGGCTGTCCCCTGAGAAAAATAAAGCAGTAACAATATCCTCAGGATGGAATCCTCTCTGACGATAATCTAACATTAACTTAGTATCTACCCCAAAAAATTCTCCGGCAACTGCCATTTTAAGCCTATCCAACTTTAACTCCCCTTCCTCAAGAGAAATAGTAGGAGAAATACTCAAACCTATACAATAAGCACTGCCTGCCATTAAAGCGAATATGAGACCCACTAACAAAAAGTAATTTGTTATTCTGTACAAAAATTTAATGTTTTGCTCCTTTACTGTCCTATTCATTTTAGTTCTCCCTTCTTTATTTTTTATTAATACATAACCAACTTTTTTTATTTAGGTTAGAACGGTCCTTCTAAATATTTAGAGAGGATGTGTCCGGGGTCATCAAAGGATACCAACAAAGAAAAACAGGCCAGTGCGTGAATAAATTCTATGGGATAATCCATCTGACTCCAGACCTTAAATCCATCCTGTGCCAGCCAGGCAATACCTACCTTTTTATAATATTTAGGCTTTTTAATATCCCCTTCGGCCTGGCTGCAGGCAATGATACAGGGTTTTTCCTTTTCAAGATAAAAAGACCGAAAATAATTTAAAACTCTGGTGGGGGCATTCCCCGCTCCAAAACCATACACACAAACTATCTTTTTATCTTCGCTGAGCTTTTGCTCTACGCCGGGGAGGCACATGAACCAGCCTACTTTTTCATAGATATCTCGTGCTTTTTGTGAATTATAATTTAGAATTTTGTTTATCCAATTGGAAGGAACATATTCTATCTTTAATGAAAAACTTCTCCTCTTGCTTTTAAGAGCCCACTCAGGATTAAAATAGACTGGTACGCCGTTAGTGGTAATAAATATATCCGGATGTAAGGCGTGGGCTTTATGTGCCCGGGCGCCGGGAATCAATTTCCAATTACAATAAATCCATACTCCGGGAAAGTCTGAGCACACCACTTGAGCAGCCCCGCGTAAATTTACGGTAACATCTTCCGGCATATAGTCTAAGGTAAGTTGACTTCCGGTAATAACTATGGGAATAGGAACTTGGGGGAAACAAATACTGAGCCAGGATGATAGATAAGCCATAGTGTCTGTTCCGTAAAGAATAAGCACGCCATCAAGGCCTTTTTGAAGTTCTTCTACTATGATAGAAGTGATTTTTAGCCAGTGT
>Ga0307379_10012841_pt1 | contig 10886 bp, 9 predicted proteins | sample UN2MG_FD_202237 | JGI IMG/M metagenome (GOLD analysis project Ga0307379, IMG submission 202237) | Soil microbial communities from Risofladan, Vaasa, Finland - UN-2 | ecosystem: Environmental > Terrestrial > Soil > Coastal area > Acid sulfate soil | place: Finland: Risofladan, Vaasa | collected... | reverse complement strand
ATGAGTCAACTCCTCCATGAGAGCCGAGGAACACTTGAGCAAGTTGAAAAGAAGGTTGAAAGTAGAGTTTTAAGCGGATTTTAAGGGCTGAGCTTGAAAGATAGGCTGTTAGCCACGTGTCCATAGGCTAAGATTATGAAACTGTCCGAAATTAAATGAATTTTTGTTGTGGATTATAGGGGCCCCAGGGTGTTTAAACATCTTGTAGTACTTGGCTTTGCCGAATTGCGGTCTTGTTGCTTGACATCGAAGCTTTCTTCTGTAACAATAGGTACTTACGTTGGTGTTATGGTATATTCAGCGATCCTACAACGGTCCTATCCTCCCTTGACAAGCGCAAACTGTGAGGTAGAATCGAACACACCCTTGGAAATTTTCCCAGTACTGAGGCTTCTCCTGCGGCTCGGGAGTCCCGGTGGTGCTGGTGAAGGGAATCAAGTGAAAGCCGCAAAAGGCCCGCGGCTGCGTCCGGCTTACAAAAAGAGGTTCTTCAATTTGGTTTTGTCGTCCCTCAACTCTTCGGGCCGTCCCTCGAATGCCACTTTGCCCAGCTTCATCGAATACACTCGATTACAAATCTCAAGAACCTCGCGCACCTTCTGCTCCACGATGAAAATGCTCAGCTTGTTCTCACGGTTTATCTCGAAGATCTTCTCAAACACAGTCCTGACAAGATTGGGCGACAAGCCAAGCGATGGTTCGTCAAGCATCAGGAGCTTTGGTTTCTGGACAAGCGCCCGGGCCAGAGCCAACATCTGCTGTTCACCACCGGATAGCCTGCTTGCATCCTGCCTTATCCGTTCCTTGAGTGTCGGAAAGAACTGCAATATGTGCTCGATCCGCTCCCTCACGACCTTGCGTGGTAGTTGAGAGCCACCAACTTCGAGGTTCTCTTTGACTGTCAAATCGTGGAAGACCCGGCTTCCCTGGGGTGCGAACGTGATCCCACGAGCGACGTTTCGCGCTGGCGTAGTGCCGTTGACGGGCGAACCATTGAACCATATCTCGCCTTTCCATGTCGGGATCAGGCCGCATACGGTTTTCAGCACCGTTGACTTGCCGGCTCCGTTGGGTCCGATGAGAGCAACAATCTCTCCCTCTCGGACTTCCATGGACAGACCGAAAAGCACCTGCTTCTTGCCGTATCCTGTTTCGAGTTCCCTAATCGCCAGCATTTCGATCCTCAGTTTATGTATGCCTCGATGACCCTCGGGTCGTTCCGGACCTCTTTGGGCGTGCCCTCGCTCACTTTAGCTCCCGCATCCATGAATATAACCCGGTCGCAAATCTGCATCACTGCGTTGAGGTTGTGCTCTATCAGGATCACCGTCTTGCTTTTGGCGGGCAATCCGCGGATGGTTTCCAGGATTCTTTCGGTCATCTCCGGCGCTATTCCAGCGACCGGCTCATCGAGCAGGAGTACCTCGGATTTTGCGGCTAAGCAGCACACAAGGCTCAGGAGCTTCTGCTGCCCATACGATAGTTCTTCCGCCGGATTGTCCGCCTTTTGTGCCAGACCCACCTCTTCGAGGAGAGAGGAGGCCTTCTTTCGGTTCTCGTTCTCTCGTTCCTGGCTCAGCCGCCAGTTGAAGAAGACGTTTCGTAGCTTCTCTCCTGGCTGTTGCTGGAAAAACAACAACACGTTGTCGAGCACGCTTATCTGGCGGACAAGTCGCAGGTTTTGGAAAGTCCGGCTGATTCCCAGGTTCGTGATCCGGTGAGGAGGTATCCTGGTGATGCCGTTTCCTTTGAAGGTGATCTCACCGCTTTCTGGCGCGAGGAATCCGCTCACGATGTTGAAGAACGTCGTCTTTCCAGCCCCGTTGGGTCCGATGAGACCAAGGATTTCGCCATCCTGCACAGAGCAGGAGAAGTCGGCAAGTGCCCTGACTCCGTCGAAGTTCTTCTCCAATCTTTGGACATCCAGAATCACACTCATTCCGGGCCCTCCCCAGTGTGGAAGGCATACTCGCCCAGAAGGCCCTTGGGTCGCCACATCATGAATGCAACCAGCAATCCTCCGTAGATGATCTGGCGCAGATTCGCCGCCACGGAGCTTGGCAGGCCAACGAAACGTAGCAATTCGGGAAGGAGAACGAGCACAACTGCACCCGTGACAGGTCCCCACAGGCTGCCGGCTCCACCGATGATAACGATGGAGATGATGAAGATCGACTCCATCACAGTGAAACTGGTCGGGTCGATGAAGCTGATGTAGTGGGCGTACATCACTCCGGCCACGGCTGCCATCCCGGCACCGATGACGAAGACAAGGACCTTGTAGCTGGCGATATTCTTGCCAGCAGCCTGAGCGAAAACTTCATCCTCTCGAATTGCCTTTAGAACACGGCCAAAGGGTGAACGCACGATCCTACTGCTGACCCACAGCGTCAACGCGCACATTATGCCCACGAGCGCGAGAAATCCGATGTTCGACGATATTTCCAGTCCAAGGATGGTTGGTTGCGGGATGCCCGGCAAGCCCATTGGGCCACCGGTAAACGAAACCCAGTTGTTCAGAATGCTGAACGTGATAACTTGGAAAGCGAACGTGGCAATCACGAAGTAATCGTCGCGAATGCGCAGGGAGGGGATGCCAACCAAAGCGCCGAGCAGGCTACTCAGAAGAACGGCACAAATGATGTTCACCAGGAAGGGACTGTGCAGTTTCAGGGCCATGATGGCCACGACATAGGCTCCCACACCATAGAATGTAGCGTGCGCAATAGAAAGCAGTCCGGTGTAGCCGGCAATCAGGTTGAGCGACACCGACAGAATTGTGTAGATGCCGATCAGTATCAGGATGTGGAGGAGGTATTCCATCGTCTCAGGTGCTTTCAAGTAGCTTCACGACTCATTCGTCTAGTTTCCGGGCAACAATGTACCAATTCTTATCGAGCCCAAAGTAACGTGGATCTGGGCTCTCTTCCTTCACTTCCGAAAAGCCACAGTTTTTCAGTAAGGCAATTACTGGCTCCTCATAAATGAAGTATTGTCTCGTTGACCACGAATCATAATTCAGGGGTTTAATCTCCAACCGCTGGTCATTGTTAAAGACCATACGATGATGTACGAACCGCCGCTTGTCTTGCTCATAGTTGTCGTAGGTGTAGAAAGTGAGCACGGTTCTATTTCCTTCCGCATCAACCAGTTTCGTCATGAACATATACTTCAGGACGTTGCGAGTGCCTATCCCCGGGATACACGCTGGACCACCAGACCGGCACACCTCCTGTTGGCTGCTATCCGGGCCTTCAGACATGTTCAACTCCTGCTCAATACGGCGACTGTTGACAATAAAGATGCCTCCAGGCTTCAGGACATGAAACACACCTGCGAAGAGGTCATGCAGGGATTCTGACGGATTGTGACTCAGTGAGTTTCCGATGCATAGAACGCAATCATATTCTGCTTTCCATCTATCCATCGCCGTCAACCAGTCAGCCGTGAGGTACTCAAGATTTTGTGGCAAGCTGCCATTTAGCTTCCCGATCGCCACATCCCTCATCTTCTCACTGATATCGACACCGGTCACGATGTGCCCATTCCTTGCAAGCGGTATTGCATATGAACCTGTACCGCATCCGAGCTCCAGGATACGAAGCAAGCCGTTCTTCCCAGGTAGCTTTTCGCGAATGTAAGATACAAGGCTAGAAATCCTTTTAGTGCGCATCTTATGCGGTGGCACGAATTCGTCATAATATGGTGCGAGCTTGTCGTAGAAGACCTGAGTCTCCTGCACGGCCTTCTTGTATTCATCCGACTGCGAAGTCATGAGGCGTCTCCTACTTGATAGCCCGGTTTATAGATGTTTTCACAAGCTTTTTCCCGGCAATCCCTTGAGGCCGGCACAGCAGAAAGGTCACCAAAACGGCAAACACGATAGCATCTTGCCATTGGGAGCTGATCAACCACACTCCAAGATTTAGGATTAGCCCGAGCAGCAACGCCCCCAGCATAATTCCAACAATTCTGTCAACCCCACTAATGATGACCACAACAATTCCCATCATCAGCGGGTGCAGGCCCATACCCGGCGTCATATCCAAGTCAAGGGCCAGGAGGACACCGAAGAGTCCGGCGAGAGCAGAGCCTGCCACTACCGCTCTAAGCATGACACTATCTGCGCTAAGCCCACTTGCCTCGGCCAATTCAGAGTCGGACGCGACCGCCCGCAGCTTCAGACCTGCACGCAAGAAACGGAGACAGAACCATGTGACAAGGAATGCGGCCACAGCGAAACCGATCAAGGAGAGTTGTGGCGGAGTCAAGCGTGCGCCAAAAACGTCCAAGCCCTCACGAACAACGCCGTCCCGCAGGCTCTTCGGTCCGTTTCCAAACACCATTGCCAGACTGTTCTCGATGACTATATATAGACCAAGGGAGGCAAGGAGCAGTACTTGCGCCCCGGCGCCTCGCCGGATCAGTGGGCGGAAAATCCCAATCTGCATCAGGGCTCCAAGTCCTGCTGAAAGCGCAGTCGCGAGAACCACGCTCCCCCAAAGCGGCGCGCCGAGATAGGCAGCACAGTAACATGCGTACGCACCGAAGGTGATCGTGGCCCCATGGGCAAAGTGAAAGAATCCGGCACTGCGATAGATCAGCCAGAAGGATAGGGCAATCCCAGAGTAGAGACTTGCGGCTATAAGGCTATTGGCGATTAATTGTGACATTTCTTATATGCCTGAAGGACTCTGCTCCGCGAAACCGAACGATGGCTTGCTTCTGGAGCATTTATTCCGACCAAGATTGCTATGAGACAGACACATTGTCCTCTTCTTTCTTTTCATTCTTGAGTCGACGTTCAAGTCTCCTCTTACACGTGCTCATTACCTCATCTATCGTTGGCTTAACCGTCCCATCGAACTTGTTGGGGTAAGTCATTTTCTGCTTAGTACATTCATCGCATTTCTCGGGCAAACCATCTAGCCCCTCACCACCTTCGCAACCATACGATAGCCCAAGAAGCCAATGCTCAGAAGAAAACGTGATCGCGTTCAGTTGGGGTTCGTAGTACTTCTCCTGGATCTTTTTCACGCTGTCTTTGTCCCTATCTGGGTAGCAGAGCGCAACAGTCAATCCAGGCTTACCTTTTGGCTTGCGAAGGTAAATGCGGTCCTCTCCAGTGACATCCTTGGAACGTCCCCACTGTGAAAAGGTGTCGCATAAAATCAGCATACTGGCAAAAAAACGATATGGATTACTGCTTCCCAGATCGTAGGAAAACAGGGTAGGAGCAAAGCCAATTGCCTCAGCAATCTCCGTTTTTCCTGCATGCTTCAGCTTCTGGAGATGTTCTTTGCCCCCCCCCAGAATACACCATCTGTCACTCAACCACCACTTACTCCTCGTCTCGTCGTCATTCTTGGGTTGCATATCTGCGTCTTCGAGTGAGTGATGCGACAAGATCGCTACACTAGCGACCGCACAGGCATCTTTCAAGCCTGCCCAGTCCTGTGACCTCCTCGCGGCGTTCTGTAGTAACAAAGCACTGAGAATTCCATGTTCACCGTCATTTAGGGCCATTCTCAGGCAATGCTGAAAAAAGCTCTCCTTCAGGCCAGACCCGTATGTATCCATATCTAGCTCAACATGCAAAGTTCCTAGCCATTCCTCCAATTTCTTATGCCTGGAATTCTGGCTATCGAAGAGTTCTTGCACGAACGTGTTGGTTAGATATCTTAAGCGGGTGCCGAAAAGATCGCTACCCATCAAGGAGCCGTAGCCAATGCGAAGCTCGACGCTTAAACGGTCGCCAACGCACGGCCACCCAAGGGCACCGGGATCAAGCCTTTGAAGATATTTACTGGCAATGCTCTCCATCTTCTGGATGGGATAAGCGATGTCATGGTACATCGCTGTAAGGAACCATGTCTGAAGATGATTCTCGGTCAGACGGACCTTCTCGAAAAGCCCAGGAAGCTTTTTTATTAGCACGAGACCTATGAGAAATACATGATAGCTATGAATGAAATGTTCGCGGTAACCCCCTTCGAGTCGAAGAGTGTCCTCGAAATCAAGCGCTTCTCTGACCAGTCTCCCGAGCGGAGTGCGGCTGTCACTTGCAGGGCCATCTTTCGTCTGTGCTGGATCACCCTTAATGCCAAAGTACCTCCAGATCTGGCAGAAGAACTGATCGAAGATAACTTTGGCAATTGCACGGTAACCACGTGGCTCATACAAGGTGTCAGTCAACTTCTCCTGTGTATCCCTGATGATCTCTGAGATTGCTCGGAAATCTTCAGATTCGCCCCCGATATCATTGGGGGTTTCAATGTCGAGGTAGCTCTGTCCATAAATCGCGGTGCCATACTGCTCGCGGTATGTTTTACCATCTTTTTTTGTATGCACAAGATGGTCTTGCAGCGGACGCCCAGGTTCAAGCACAACTGCGAGTGTAGTCATCAATTGTGTTCTCAGGAATCGCTTCCATGCGTCATCGACCGAAAAACATTGAGTTCGATAGAACAGTGGTCGGGGGAGGTAACAATCTTTCTTTGACTGCTCGCTGTCCCTGTAATACCACTTATGGCTTTGCTGATTGTCAAAGGCCTGATCTTTGGACAGAGCGAAAAGCCTTCTCGGGAAATACTTCTTGTCAGTGACGGCAAGGATGGCAACGCCATCCTTGCGCCGCCCAGAAGTCAGCGTAGAGAAGGCTATAACTACCCCTTGATCGCCCTCTCCGTTCTCCCAATCGATGAAGCCATCCTTCCAAGAGCTCTCAATGCTGGCCAGTACAGTTTTTATGTAATCATCCGGTTGCGCTGCTTGTGGATTCTCTAAATTCTGCTTGAAGTGGCGAAAAGTTCTGTCACTTGTCTCCGGCGATGTCGGTGCATGTAAGGCCACCTTAGCCTCTCCCGAGAAGAAGTCTCTCCAGCATCCTGGCGTCTCCCCGTCCTCAGCTTGGTTGATAATCCTAACAAAAAACTTCTCTAACGGGATAAGCGTAGGCAAAAATCGGATAAGGATGTGCTCAAGGTCGCCGCCTTCGCCTCCAGATAGGATTCTGTCTACATACCGTGCTTGCCTAACCTCCGGCAGGGTGCGACGAACTAGCGACACTGCTTCCACGGCCCGATCCCTTAGGAGAGGTAAGTTATCAGGATACTGCTGATCTGAGAAGACAATCATCTGGCCAACGCACTCGCCCGTTTCAAGGTGAACGTTGAGGCGTGCATGGTAATTTCCGCCTTGCGTGCGCATGCCAAAGATGAATTCAAGACCAGCCAAATCGGGAAACTTGCCAATCTCGTTCATGCTATTGTCTACTTTTGTCCAGCCGCGACATTTGAGTTTTGAGGAACTCCCAACGTCCTCACTCTGAGGGACTCGCTGGATGAGCCAGCGGAACAGTTCGTAGAGGTCGTACGCGTCAATAGACTTTAACCAGTCCTTGTCTTTCTCGTTATTCAATCTCGCTATGCAGATAAGGAATCGCTCGTGAATGCCGAGTTTCTCAATATCTATTGCATCAAAGACAGAGAGAACATCAAAGTGGTAGTGTAAGAGTGATTTCGCCGTCTGTGCTAGCGTTGCTGGGAAGATGGACTTTAAACCTTCCGGCATGCCCGTGGTATCGCACAACTTCTCCAAGAACTTTCCACATGACTCACAATCACTCCTGGCATTGTCAAGCATTTCCTGCACCTTCTGCACATTCACCGGAAGGCCAATATGGTTGTAGAATGCTCGTGTTGCCGGATCGTATTCGACAAAGACAAGCCGTTCGTCTTCCCCGCAATCTCTGATGATCTGGGACATAAGTTCGCTCAAGTCGGGCGGTTTTAGTGTATTCATCATTGTATCTCCCTCTCACAATTTCGCAGGCATGCTGGAAAAGCCCAGTTTGGCTCAGGTCGCTTGTAGTTGTGCAGACATCCTCCGTGGCAGCATGTCCAGTCAGAGCAGGTCAGGCAATGGTGTGGGGCTCTTTCTCTTGCATCGCGGAAGAAGCCAAAGCGGTTTTCCCATACGTCCTTTACACTATCTTCTCGCACATTACCTTGGATGAGTTTTCTGGAGACTACCGGGCACCCCGTGATGCCGCCATCGTAGAGAATCGTCATGGTATCGAGGCCGGATACGCAATGGAAGATGTAGGGGCGGACAACTCCCTCCCATTCTCGACCCAGCCAACCACCGCAGCCGATCTCTACTTCAAAGGTTTTGGGTTCAGCCTGGTGCTGGGCTCGGACACTGGCCAAGAACTCCAGCAGTTTATGAAGGTCCTGTGGGGAGAGAAGATAGTCATTCGCTGCTTTTGCACCGCGTCCGATTGGATCGAAATGTGCGATTCGCCACAAATCGGGTTCCAGCTTCCGCACAAGATCGTAGACCTGACGCACTACGCTGAGGTTTTCTTGACACACGAGCGTCGAAATCGTTGTGGTCAGTCGTTCGTCCCTGCAGAGCTGTTGAGCAAAGGTAAAGGCGTCGTCAAACCAAGATCCCTTTTTCCTTAAACTGTTATGGACCGGTTCTGGACCATCGATGTTTATTCCCCATACGGTGACACCTGCATCGATTAGTTCTTCGACAAGGTCCGGTCGTTGAGATGCAAGGTGGCCATTTGTTTGGATGGCCAGGGTCGGAAATCCAAGTTTCTTGGCATGGCGAGCGACTGTGGGCAGGTCCTGCCTGAGTAAGGGTTCTCCGCCTGAAAACGAGAGCTGCGCTATATCCTTGACATCGAAATCGTGAGCAATGCTTCCCAGCGTGCTACAGATTTCATCCGTCGATAGCTCCTCCTCCGGTTTCCACCATTCCTTTGGTGAGCTACAGTATTCGCAGCAAGAATCGCAAGCAAGGGTCGTCTGCCAGAATAAAACCCGCAAAGGATGACGCTCCGCGAGATCCTCGAATCGTTTGCCCCACGTCTCCCATAGGGTGCTATCCGTGGTTGCCTCCACACTCATTTCACGGCCTCCCCGGTCCGGCAAGGTGCGCGTTCCTCTTGGCGGTTGCCGTGCAATAATAGGTAAGGACAATGACTGAGTTCGTTCTCCTCCGCTCGGAGATGGAGGGCGCCACCGTGGCACCAGGGCCACTGGTCGCATGTACGACATTCGCCTGTCCGACGACTATCCCAGTCCCGATACTGGTCAAAGCGGTTCTGCCAGACCTCCAGGATTGAGTCCGTGCGCACATTCCCCTCAGAACGCCTGTGATCGATATCGGTGCATCCTCCGATGTCTCCGTTGCTCCAGATGCCCAGGGTGGAGATGCCTGCGTGGCAATGCCAGATATAGGGCCTGACTATGCCCTCGAGTTCGGTTCCGAACCAGCCCGTGCATCCCAGTTCGACTGCTGGCAACGAGAGTCTGGATGGATGAGAAGACTCCAGGTTGATTTCTTTCACAAAACCAACGAGTCGCCGGAAGTCCTCAGGGTTCAAGTACGATGCGTCAGCCATGTGGGCTCTTCCCATTGGCTGCAATTCGATAAGACGCCAACGAGGAACACCCAAATCTGAGAGTACTTTGGCCAGATGGGGTAGGTCTTCAAGATTCAACCGAGAGACAACCGTGGTAATCGTCAGGTAGAGAGCTGTCTCTTGCAGTACACGCCGAGCGAGGCGACACATGTTTTCAAAGTGTCCCTTGCGGCGTCGCAGTCGGTTATGGGAGTTCCGAAGCCCATCCAGGTTGAGGCCCAGCCCGCTGATACCGGCATCCACAAGGGCAGGCAGCAGGTGGGGATCGTCATTCAATTTGTTTCCGTTGGTCTGGATTGTGATGTGTGAGAATCCCAAGGCTTGAAGTCGGCGAATGATATTCGGCAGGTCATTCCGGAGCAATGGTTCGCCCCCGGTTATCGAGAGCAATTCGAGTGAGGACGCATCATAATGCGATGCAATCGATTCAAATGCTCCAACAATCTCGCTTTCAGTTAACTCGTAATCGTCGTCTGATAAAGTGCAATCGGAACCACAATGCAGGCACTGCATGTCACAGCAGCGCGTAGCCTCCCATTGTATCTGGCGAAGAGGATGCTCATTGACCCACTCGCGGAGTTTGGCTTTTCGATCTTCAAATGCCTGTTCTATTTCTCGGGAATACATTGGGGGTGTCTCTCATGGGCACCATACATGGCATAGATTCCACAGACCGGATCTGGGGCCTTGAGCAAATCCAGTACCCGTCTGCGCAAGTTATCGAGATGCGTCTGTGACGCCAGATTCTCTCCACTCGACTCCTCGGAATCTACCGGTGTGCCCATGATGTCCTGATTCTTGTTTGTCTTTGACTCATTAACACTCATTCTTCAGTCTCCTTTTGAGGGAGGAGCATCTCCCCTGTGTACTTGAACACACCGAAACGAGGATACTTAAGGTCGCCGTGTTCATCAAACGCGATTCCACCGGATGCGCCTTCCCAGTTCATTTGCCGGAGAGCGAGTGCCAGATCATCCCCCCCCTTTCCACCAGCGCTGTCAATGGCTTCAACGAGGACTTTCGTTGCATCGTAAGACCATGTTGCGAAATTGTCGGGAGTCTCACCGAATCGCTTCTCGAAAGCAGCCTTGAATTGACTGTAATTCTCTCCACTTGGGTCAATGGCCTTGATGACATAGCACCCATCAACAGCACTGCCTGCGGTAGTCTGGAATTCAGGTGAACCCCAGTTGTCACCACCAATAAGTTCCAACGAAACTCCCATCTCACGCACTTGACGTACAAGGAGACCGCCATCAACCGGATATGTAGGAGAATACAGGAGGCTGGCACCACTCTGACGTACTATCTCAATGACCGTCCTCATATCTCTCTGACTCTCGGCAATTCCCTCGAATGCCACGACCTCCACGTTTTCCCTTGCAAGAAGGTCACGCACCGACTCAGCAAGAGATCTTCCCCAATCATTGTTGACGAATACGATAGC
>Ga0307379_10012840_pt1 | contig 10887 bp, 8 predicted proteins | sample UN2MG_FD_202237 | JGI IMG/M metagenome (GOLD analysis project Ga0307379, IMG submission 202237) | Soil microbial communities from Risofladan, Vaasa, Finland - UN-2 | ecosystem: Environmental > Terrestrial > Soil > Coastal area > Acid sulfate soil | place: Finland: Risofladan, Vaasa | collected... | reverse complement strand
CAGGAGCGGACAAGAAGCACTTGAAATTCTACAGAAAGAAGAAGTGCATGTAATCGTAACCGATATGTGTATGCCTGGTATGGACGGACTCGAGCTTCTCAAAATTGTCAGAGAAATCTATCCCCACATCGTTACGATAGTACTCTCTGGATATACTGATATGCCGACTCTGCTGAAGGAATTCGATCAGGGAGAGATTTTCGAATTCGTTCCTAAGCCCTGGAATCTCGAGAAAGAGTTAAAAAAGATTGTCCGCAATGCTATAAATCATTACAACCTGCAGAATGAATGCGAGACGGTTGGGCAGAAGAATTAGAGGAGAAAGAAAATGTTAGAAAAGAGAACCGTATTATTTGTGGACGATGACGAAGCAATCCTGCGCTCCTTGGAAAGGGGCCTGATAGATGAGCCATACAATAAACTTTTCACCAAGAGCTGCAAAGAAGCACTTGAAATCCTAAAGCGAGAAGAAGTGCATGTAATCATAACTGATTTACGCATGCCTGAGATGTCCGGACTCGAGTTTATTAAAATCATCGAAAAAGAGTATCCACACATCATCAGGATGGTACTCTCGGGATATAGCCAGGATCCTGCTCTTCAGACGGCAATCGATCAGGGAGAGATTTACATATTAATTCCTAAGCCCTGGAAATCCGGGGGAAACTTCGAGAAGCTTATCCGACAGGCGATAGAACATTACAATCTCCAGAATGAACGCGAAAAATACCTCAACACATACCATGTGATTGACACCGATGGCTTTACGAAAGTTCCAGAGTTAGGTACGGGGGAAATCCTGCCATAGTAAGCGAATACGGATATGATATGCAGTACCGAAAAAATATAACCCGGTCCTCCCGGGCTCTGACCCTGGTGGAAATGCTTATAGCTATGGCTTTAATGGCCATTGTCTTTGCAGCCGTCCTGCCGCAGTTTAGAATCGTACAAAACAGTTGGGATTCAAAACAGGCTAATGCTGAAATCCTTCAGAACGGCAGGGTCCTGATAGACCACCTGAACAGAAACCTTTCAAAGGCCGCTCGGATAACGGCTGTAAGCGGCCCGTCTGAAACCAACGGCTATATCGAATTTGAAGACAATAATGTGAACAACCTCAGATTTGATATTAATGGTACGAGCAACTATGTCGAGTTCGGTCCTGTCGGGACCCTTTCGGACCTGGCCGGCCCGGTCAGCCAGTTGCTTTTTACCTGCTACGATGGAAACGACTTGGATACACCGATAACAGACGTTAACGAAATCCGCTTTATAAAAGTGCAGACAACCCTGACAAATCCTTCTGCAATGGGTCAGGACAAAACCTTTACCACCTATACATACCTCCGCACCAGCTCATCCGGCGGGGACGAAAGCCTTATCGGGTGGTGGAAAATGGATGAGACCCTTGTTGTTACTGCCAGTGACTCAAGCGGCAATGGAAACGATGGTACGCTGGTTCTTATGAATCCGGCTCAAGACTGGGTAACGGGCAAAATCCGAGGAGGCCTTGATTTCGACGGATATAACGACTATGTCAATTGCGGGACTGACAGCAGCCTGGACATCACGGATGAGATCACATTGGCTACCTGGATCAAAATGGCATCGCGTCCGGCTCGTAATCACTGGTCGGATGTTCTTTGGAAAGATAATATATATGCTCTATACCTGACCGGCCAGGAAGACACGGAAACCGTGCTCAGCGCCTATTTCGTTCTTAACACCGGAACTATTGATACCTGGAAGGATGCCGATATTCTTCTTCCTCTAAACACCTGGATACACGTGGCGGTAACATATGATGGTACAGATGCAAAAGGATATGTAAATGGTGTATATGACTTTACAAATAATAAAGCAGGAACCATACTTACCAGTACCAATCCATTTACTATTGGACGTTCGGATGATAAAGATTATGAGGGTATCGTTGACGATGTCCGGCTCTACAACCGCGCCTTGAATCAGGAGGAGGTCTGTGAGCTGGCCGGCGGGGTCTTCCAGCAGGATGATGGCTCCGACGGCATCGTTTCTATCGAAGCTGAGCATTACACTATTAACAATCCTCAAGGAGGCCATCAGTGGAACTTTGTTATTTCACCCGTTGGTTATTCGGACGAGGGTGCTATGGAAGCCACACCGGACAGCGGCACCAATCAAGACAGGGACTATGCAGCCAACAGTCCACGGCTGGACTTCCTGGTCAACTTCGTGAAGACCGGCACGCACTACGTCTGGGTGCGCGGCTATGGTAAAGACGGCTCGGCGGACTCATGCCACGTTGGTCTGGACGGCCAGGAAATCTGGTCATGCAATCGTCTGAACAACTTCAGCACGTTCTATTCGTGGCACAGGGAAACAATGGACGGCCCGGATGCAACCTTTAATGTCAGCACTGCAGGTAAACATGTTTTCAATATATGGATGCGTGAAGATGGATTTGTAATCGACAAGATTGTCCTGACGACTAATATAAGTTACGCGCCCGTTGGTTCCGGCACAGCCGAGAGCCAGCAGACTGAGCCCGGGGGCGGAGGAGGTCTAACTCCTTAGACTATGAAAAGCAAGTTAATACGTAACGGTTCGGTGCTTTTGATAACAATCTTCGTATTTTGATAAAATCAGTTTTTTTTCGATAAAAATACTGTTTTTGACGCTCCGCCGGTCATCCACCGCCCTCCACGGCTCATCCGTTGCCCTCAGCGGCTCATCCGTTGCCCTCAGCGGCTCATCCGCTGCCCTCGGCGGCTCATCCGCTGCCCTCGGCGGCTCATCCGCTGCCCTCGGCGGGTCATCCACCGCCATTTCTCAGTGAAGAGATACTGCCTTAGGAAGTGAATACGGATATGAACGGTAAGTTTAGACATAAAGATTCGGTTCTGTTAATAACTGCTTTTGCAAGAGCCATATCTCCGACGTGTATTTCTAACAGCAGAAATTTATAGGACTTGCCTGCCGACCTGATAGTTTCTTACTTTTCGGAACCGGTAATTACCGATAAACACGGACTAAAACTGCTGAAAAATGCTATTAATTTCAATATTTTGTGTTTAATACTCAAGGACATTTAATCCCAAAGATATGTAACGATTCATTTATTTTATGCCGAAAATAGCATCAGGAGCGGCACATATTTTGCGCTAAAAGGAAAGCAAAAGTGATTAATCAAGCAGGAAGCAGGGTAATCTATTATCGGTCGATAACCGTTATGCAGTACCGAAGAAATATAACTCGGTCCTCCAGGGCTCTGACCCTGGTGGAAATTCTTATAGCTATGGCTTTAATGGCCATTGTCTTTTCAGCGGTCTTGCCGCAGTTTAGAGTCGTACAAAACAGTTGGGATTCAAAACAGGCTAATGCCGAAATCCTCCAGAACGGCAGGGTTCTGATAGACCACCTGAACAGAAACCTCTCGAAGGCCGCTCGGATAACGGCTGTAAGCGGCCCGTCTGAAACCAACGGCTATATCGAATTTGAAGACAATAATGTGAACAACCTCAGATTTGATATTAACGGTACAAGTAACTATGTCGAGTTCGGTCCTGTCGGGACCCTTTCTGACCTGGCCGGCCCGGTCAGCCAGTTGCTGTTTACCTGCTACGATGGAAACGACTTGGATACACCGATAACTGACGTCAACGACATCCGCTTTATAAAAGTGCAGACTACCCTGACAAATCCTTCTGCGATGGGTCAGGACAAAACCTTTACCACCTATACATACCTCCGCACCAATCCGGATGCCGGGGACGAAGGGCTGGTCGGCTGGTGGAAGCTCGATGAAACTTCCCAAAAAGATGCGGCAGACAGCTCCGGCCTCGGCAACGATGGCAGATTAAACAATATGGTCGGCGACGAATGGACAAACGGTAATATTGGTGGATGTCTTGAATTTGATGGAATTAATGACTATGTACTTTGCAATGGTGGCGAAACCTTGGACTTCACGGATGGAATCACATTGTCTGCCTGGGTGTGGCACGATGCGTTCATAACTGGTCAAATCGAGCGATACGTAACGGTAAGACCGGAAATCGCGGTGATTCGCAAGGAGTCAGATGAACGACTGCATTTCTACATCAAGACGGACGGCTCTCTCCGGCACCTGAGGGTCGCCGGTGTCCTTATGGAAGGATATTGGTACCATGTTGCGGGCACCTGGGATGGGACCACCCAGCGCCTGTATCTCGATGGTGTGGAGATTGACAGCCAGACACCTGGTGGTGTTTTAAGCGATTCTTATTCAGATGTAACCCTGGCTAGTTCGAACGAGCCCTTTAATGGGCTCCTTGACGAAGTCCGCATCTACAACCGCGCACTGAGTGCCGGTGAGATAGCACAGTTGGCTAATATCCTTACGTACAAGGAGCTCACCGAGACCAAAGCCGGTACCGACGTGACCTCGATTACGATTTCGACGCCCAGTGGTACCAGGGAGGCAGATTTGCTGATAGCGGCGGTCGCCACAGACTGGAATACTTCGGGGTCGATGGCCCCGCCCGCGGGCGAGGGATGGACGAAGATCAGCCTGAACGATTATAGTAGCGAGGCGACGTTAGGCATCTGGTGGAAACTTGCAGATGCCTCAGAGTCGAGCAGTCACGAGTTTACCTGGTCGGGGGCCCAGCAGGCCTACGGTTGGATGATGCGCTTTATAGGGCATGACCTAACCGACCCAATTGATATATGGACAGGCAATGGTGAGGCCAGCACGAATCCAACCAGTCCGTCAGTGACTACGAACTTTAACGATTGTATTATCCTTCGCCTGGGTGCTTTTGACGACGATTATATCACGCTGAATGAACCCGGGCTGAGCGGCCACACGGCGATTACAATGGACAGCAGCAACCGCACTGACATATATTGGGCCGACGAGGAGGTCAATAAGATCCGGCGTGCAGACCTTGACGGCTCGAATATCGAAGATTTGGTCTCCGATGCAGCAATGAAGCCAAAGGCCCTGGCGCTGGACCTTGACGGCGGCAAGATGTATTGGGCCGACGAGGATGTCGCTAAGATCCGGCGTGCCAACCTCGACGGCTCGAATATCGAAGACCTGCTCAGCGGAATATCGAAACCAAGGGCCCTGGCGCTGGACGTTTCCGGCGGAAAGATGTATTGGGCCGACGAGGATGCTGATAAGATCCTGCGTGCCAACCTCGACGGCTCGAATATCGAAGACCTGATCACCTCGGTTGATAAACCAAGTGCCCTGGTACTGGACGTTTTCAACAGCAAGATATATTGGACTGACGACGGGTTGGATAAGATTCAGCGTGCCAACTTCGACGGCTCGAATATCGAAGACCTGCTCACCGGAGTAACCAGGCCCAAAGCCCTGGGGGTGGATATCGCCGGCGGCAAGATGTATTGGGCCGACGAGGAGCTCGATAAGATCCGGCGTGCCAACCTTGACGGCTCGAATATCGAAGAAATCATCATCGCTGCAGTAATGAAGCCAAAGGCTTTGGCGCTTGCCCTGAATGAAACAGGCAGCGGCACCGTCTCCGGTGGGGCCGGATACGTCAAACAAGCCGCCAGCGGCTTCAGCGGTTCCAGTAACTTCTCACTGACCGCATCGCAGGAATCCCGCCTCGTAACACTTGCCATAGCGCAGAATCCTGACGGGGGCGGCCACGGAGGCGGAGGGATAAAACCGTAAAACCATGAAAACGAAAATAAAAAATAATGGTTCGGTACTTTTGATAACAATCTTCGCAATAGCGCTGCTGTCTGCGATTACTATCGGCATACTGCAAATGAATACCGAGGAAATACAGCTTATGCGAAATCAAATCTATGCTGTTGAGGCTATGGCTATCGCCGAAGCCGGCCTTAATGATGCTTTCAGCGAACTCCGCGTAGATTCGAGCTGGAACAGCGGCTTTAGCAATAAGGTCTTTGACGACGACTCATACACTGTGACTGTTTCAGGTACTTTGCCGAATCTCACGATAACCTCTACAGGCACTTCATCGCAGGGCTTTGTTGCGAGAGTTGAAGCTGACATAACAGTCGGAAGTGTCAGCCCTTATGTAATAGTAATTGATAGTTTGAGGATAAACGAATGAAATTTGCCGCCAAAACTGCACTGGGAATAGATATTTCGGACGGCAGGATAAATATGGCACTGCTAAGGCGGAGCGCCAAAGGTCTCGAGCTGCTCAAGGCCGCCAGTGCCCCTGTTCCCGATGGTGCAATAAAAGACGGCTACATAGAAGATCCTGCAAAACTTGCCAAAGCCATAAAGGAACTTAGAACACGCAATAAAATACGAACCAGACAAGCTGCGGTATCATTATTTGCAAGGCCGGTGGTTCTGCAGATTTTTGACATGCCCAAGGGAGGACTAACAAATGTCGGGCAGTTTGTTAGAAATGAGCTGAAAAGCTATGTCATGTTATCCGGCATAGAATTTGCTTCCGATTTCTGCCGAACCGGCTCTGGACAGGGTCTGGGAAGCCGTCTCCTTGCGGCTGCTACTGAGAGCCAAAACGTAGATATGCTTGCCCAAACATCCAATATGGCGGGCCTTAACGTCAAGATAATCGAGCCGCCCCTTTTATCCTACACCAGAGCACTATATGCAAAAAAGATAGAAGGGAAATTCGATTGCGATGTGCTCATTGCCATATTGCGCGACGGTGTTCTATGGTTGTGTGTATTCAGAAAACAAATCCTGGATTTCGTAAGAGAAGAGAACATAAGTGAAGAACAAGCCCAACCGGAGGAACTCAGTCGGTGGATTACTGAGAAGATAAATGAGATTATACGATCTTATGATGTCGAGGTTGCGGACAGTTCCGGAAACTGGGAGATTACAGTAGTTGCAGATTGCATGGAATTACCTCAGAGCTTTGAAGAATCTTTGAGGACTGAAATTAAAAGCGAAAACGTGCAGGTCAGGACCGGCCAAAGCATATGCCAGGACACGGTGGTTGAACAAAACGACGGCCATGAAAAAGCTTCAGTAGTTGCTATTGGCCTGGCTATCGGGCTTTTGAATCAAAACGACAATGGTTTAAGAATAAATTTAGTTCCTCCGGAATCGGCTGAGGTCAGAGCTGTCAAAAAACAATTGTTCATAACCGCAGCTATTGTCGCAGCGCTGCCGTTGTTTATGGTGCTGGCCGGGACCGGCTTGAGCTTGACCGCCAATAATGTTAAGCGAGACATCGCCCAAAAAAAACAGACAGATCTGTCACAGGAAACATATACTCTGCTTAAAGAACAGGAGTTATTGGACAGACAAATCAAGCAATTATCCGAAATACCCGCACAGTTAAGCAGCATTCTTGGTTCACGTCTAACAATGGATTGGGCCAACATCCTGGAGGATGTCAGACAACTGACACCCAAGGCCATACGAATAATTAACCTGTACAGCAGAGATAGTTCCGGGATGTACCTGGAAGGAATGGCAATATCATATGAGACGATTCATTTGTTTGTGAAGATGCTGAACAACTCGGATTATATAAGTTCTGCTTCTCTGACCGAAACAACAAAAGAAGAAAAACCGAACGGTTTTATTATGTACAGAATCGATTGTACGCTAAAGCTGGAAAAGGAGGCAGGCTGATGTTAGTCAAGCATCTTATTAAAGCGAACCGTTCAACAAGATACGCTGTTTCGGCGTCACTGATTGTGATTGCATTATTGGCGATGTATAGCTGGTTGGTTGCTCCACATGCCGCCTATCTGTCGGTGGTGCAGGGATATGAATCTGCTATGTCCAACCTTATAAATAAAAACAACCTTATCAACAGCAAGGTTAAGGTCAAGAGAAAGAAGCTGCAGGAATTACAGGAAAAATCGGCACAGCTTCAGAGCACACTGTTTACGTCCGACAAAGCGAGAGAATTTTTCAGCGATTTACAAGCCATTTCCGAACAGACGGGCTGTATGGTTCAATCGCTAAACATGATTAAAAATAATCCGAATGAAAAGCAGTCAGAGAATACTTCGGGCATAGTTACCAAAAGTGCAGTATTAAGCGTTGTGGGATTATACAAAGACATACCCAGGTTAATACAAAGGCTGCAGGCACGTACCCAAAAAGTTTGGATAGACTCAATAAAAGTCCTGACTGTCGAGTACAATTCGGATCGGCCCAGGTGTGATATAACTATTACTATTTGCGAAATACAGGATAAAGGGGATACCCTATGAATAAATCGAAATACACGAAAAAGATTTTTCTTTGTATTATTTTAACAATCTGTGCGGGGTATGGTCCGACACAATCCCAGCCGACTTTAGATGCGCAGAAAGTAGCACAAGAAGTTGGGCGTGATAATCCTTTTGCAAAAATTCCCAGAGCTATAACACCAGTTACACCGATAGCTCTTCAGTCTTCACAACCCGTTGAAGCAGCTCCGGAGCTGTTTGTACAAACAATAATGCTTAAATTTCTTGATGCTCAAAGCCTCAAGCGGGCTATAGATAATATGTCTTCCAGGTATGGTACTATGGCAATCAATGAGAAAAACAATTCCCTGATAGTCTGTGATACGAAGGAGCAGCTTGAAAAGATCATATCTGAGATTAAAAAGGCTGACAAAACACCACGGCAGATTATGGTTGAGATGGTTATCGTTGATGTGCAACTGAGTGATGACACTGCAATCGGCATCAATTGGGATCTCATCACCGACAAAGTACAGGATATGACATACAGACAAAACTATACAACTCGCCTTGGTACAACTATTGAGAACGAAGCCAACATAGGAAATGCTACGGCTTTTAATACCACCGGTCTGGGCAGTGACTTTAGCGTCATAAACGGTGATATTCGTAACGTTATAAGTGTGCTCCAGCAGAAAAAAGACGTTGAGATTCTCGCTAGTCCCAGAGTTATGGTCGTAAGCGGCAAGACTGCCTCAATCGAATCCGTCAGAGAATTGTCATATAACGCGATAACAGATACATCCGCCGGTGGAAGTATGTCTTCAACCGAGTTCAAGGATATCGGCGTCAAATTGAAGGTCACTGCAACTTTGACTGATGATAATCTGATTTTTCTCAACGTTGACACACAACAAAGTGTGGCTGTAGGGGCAAGCCTTACCGATGTACCCATCATTGATACGAGAAATGCCAGTAGCGAGGTCTTGCTTCAGGATGGTCAGGTTGTCATAATAGGTGGTCTTAGACGACAGGAATTAACTAAAGAGACCAACCAGGTACCAATTCTTGGCGATATTCCTCTAATTGGTTTGTTATTCAGATATACTAATACGGTGGTTAACAATACTGAGTTGATAGTGTTCCTCTCGCCCCATATTTACACGGATGAAGAGCCGATTCCTGAGGACGCAATGAAAAAGTTCAGGGAAATAAAGGACAGGCCGATGCCTTCGTTAAAAAAAACCGGAGACGATAAAAAATAGCTGCTCTCGAAAAATATAAAGACACGGCATTAAAAAAACAGGATGTCACTATATAATAGTAAAAATTCCCCGTTCATTTTATATCTGAGCGACCTTTTGCTAATCTCAGAAGGAATTTAGGTCGAATATAGAATCAAAGAATATTTTTGGGGAATGTGGAATATGTTTGGATTGACGTCGTCAAAAAAGAAGTCCGATAAAGCTAAAATACTTATCGTCGATGACGAACCTGACTGTATTAGCATCGTCAAGTGCCGCCTTGAATGGTGCCACTATGATGTTATTACCGCCACCAATGGAAAGGAAGGATTGGAAAAAGCTGCAACTGAGAAACCGGATTTAATACTATTAGATACCAACATGCCCGTCATGAATGGTCATGATATGCTCGAACGCATGAGAAAGGATCGAGTCATAAAAGACACACCTGTAATAATGGTTACTGCATTGTGTGAGCCAAAGGATATAGATATGGCTTCCTCTTTTGGTATTTCAGATTACGTTACCAAACCGATCGATTTCGCAAAACTTATCGAAAAAATATCCAGTATTTTGAAGAAGAAAACCTCAGTTAGTGCGAAAAAATAACCCGTAAAAGTGGCGGAACACCTCCCTCCACAGGCTCCGGATTTAAGATACCATTGTAACGAAATTCCTCGTCCTATAAGTAACAGGCTTTTGGTATAAGGCCAAAATCTTTTAACAAAGTTGCTGCCGCAAACCATTAAAATGAAAATGCTTACGATGTTTAGAATTTGCCGTTTTAGATAAGTATGGATATCTTAACTTTTGACAGAATCTTACCCTCGCTCGCTTGTCGGTTGCCAATTCGTACGGACGAATAAGATATTCAGTGACATACTCCCTGGCAATCCTTTCTACTTCTTTGTCTTCTGTGGGAACGACATATCTATCAAGGCATTTGGATTTTATGGCCACTTATAGGGTTTTTGTTATTGCAGAATATGCTCATAGGTATCACAATACCGTCCTGAACAGTCGTTTAACATTTGCGTTAATGATGGTGAAGCTTCCGGACATTGCTATATCGTTGTTGACTCTATATTAATTTTCTACTTATCACTCTGATTAGGAGGAAAACAAGATGACTACATTCAGGTGGCGAATAATTCTCGTTTCCGTAGCTGTATTAACATTGGCATCCATAGTTGGCGCAGCCAATTTGCCGGGTACAGGTGAGGATGCCGGAAGAGCTGTAGTCTATCGTGACACATGGGGCGTACCTCATATTTATGCTCCCACGATGGAGGCCGGTATGTATGCAATGGGCTGGGCGCAGGCGGAAGATCGACCCGAAGAACTATTGAAAAACTTTCTGCGTGCCCTGGGGCAAAGCGCATGCTTTGACGGACCGAAAGCCATACAATCAGATATGGTCTCCCATCTCTGGGACCATTATGGTACGAGCAAAAAATATTTCGAGCGAAATCGACCCGAGATACGAAAGCAGATACGAGCGTTTGTC
>Ga0307379_10012839_pt1 | contig 10888 bp, 7 predicted proteins | sample UN2MG_FD_202237 | JGI IMG/M metagenome (GOLD analysis project Ga0307379, IMG submission 202237) | Soil microbial communities from Risofladan, Vaasa, Finland - UN-2 | ecosystem: Environmental > Terrestrial > Soil > Coastal area > Acid sulfate soil | place: Finland: Risofladan, Vaasa | collected... | reverse complement strand
CCCGCGGAAAGAAGCAGCGCCGCGCCGGCCGCCGCGATGATCGCGATCTTTCTCCTCAAAGTTTCTCCTCCATCAGTTTCTGCAGCAGTTCCGCGTGCACCTTCACCCTCGCCCCCGCGGTCGCCTGGGCAAGCCACCGGCGGAACGCCTCCTCCCTCCGGGGCGCGAGGATCGACTCCCGGATCCGTGCCTCTTCGCTGCCCAGCGTCTGCACCCCGGCCGCTTCCCTCCGCGTGACCCGGAACAGGCTCGCCACGCCTTCCCCGGGAACGGGCTCGCTGACGCCGCCCTCCGGAAGGTCGAACACTCCGGCCGGAATTTCCGGCGGAAGTTCGTCGCGGTGGAAGAACCCGAGGTCGACCCCCTCGGCGGAAGGGTCACCGGCGTCCCCGCCGGCGAGTTTCCCGGCCTGCATCTTCTCCCGCGCGACGGCCGCGCGCTCCGCCGAATCGAAGAGATATTGCCGCACGCGGATCCTTTCCGGAACCGCCGTGGGATTCCGCTCCTTCAGGAACGCCGCCTCCACCTCCTGGGGGGTCACCGTCGCCCCGGCCGCCGCAATGGCGTCGGCCGACCGCCGGTACAGGAGGGAACGCCGGAGCTGCTCCCTCCACGCATCGGGTTCCATCCCCGCCTGGAGGAGCGCCTTCTCGAGCCCCCCCGGCGGGAAGTCCGCCCGGAGCCGCATCACCTCTTCCTCGAGGGATCCCGCGGGAAGCGCGACCCCCCGGCGCTTTCCCTCGCGCAGGACGACGGTCCGCTCGATTGCCCGCCGGACCGCCTCGGAAACCTCTCCGCGGGAGGGCCCCCTTGCCTCGAGGGACGGCGTGTAGCCGCGCACCGAGAGAATCTCGATCTTGACGTCCTTCAGGACGACGGGTGCGCCGTCCACCTCGGCGACGACGACATCGGCATCGGGCCGGTTCGACGGTGCGGGGGAGCAGGCCCACAGCAACGCGGCGACCAGCGCGACCCGGGCAACGGAATGGGCAGCGAGGGGGGACACTCCTGGTTTTCTCATCGAAAGAATCAGGAGTGTCCCCCGGGAATCACTTCTCCTGCGACGGCTGGGCCGGTGCAACGGTCTTCGGCGCGGCCGGCGCCGCCGTCCCCGGCGCCGGCGCCCCCGTGGAAACCGGAGGCCCCTCCGGCTTGTACAGGACACGCACCGTCGCCTGTTTTCTCAGGCCCGCGATCAGTCCCTCGAAGGCGTCGCGCTGAGCCTGCTCCCGCTGCTCGGCGACGAGTTTCGGCTTCATCTCCTCGAACGAAATGGCGCCCGCGGGTGATTTCGAGTAGACCTTGATCACGTGGTACCCGTACGTGGTCTTGACGGGACCCGTGACTTCGCCGGGAGGGGTGGCGAAGGCCGCCGTCTCGAACTCTTCCACGAAGTTTCCGCGCTCGATCTCTCCGAGGTCCGCGGCGACCTCGCCGTTCCTGGCCGCGACTTCCTTCATCAGCGTTTCGAACGGCTCCCCCGCCTTCGCACGACGAAGAATCTCAAGCGCGCGGGCCTTGTCCCGGAAGAGCATGTGGCTCACCCTCACCCGCTCCCCCACCTGGTGCATGGCGGGGTCCTCGTCGTAGGTCTTGCGCAGCGCCTCGTCGGAGAGCCCGGGGGCCTTTTCAGCCACGTCGCGCAGCAACGCCTCCAGGACGATCGACTTGCGCGCCATGGCGATCCGGTCGGCCACTGCGGGACGACGGTCGATCCCGCGCCGCAACGCCTCCCTCATCAGCAGGTTGCGGGTGATGACGCTCTCGAGAAACTGCGCCCGGCCTGCGGAGGTTTCGAGGATCGGCCGCACGTAGGGGGGAAGATTCTCCACCTCTTTCATGAGGGTCGCCTCCGTGAGCGACTCCCCGTCCACCACGGCGAGAACCTTCCCCTGCGGTCCATTCCCCGGGGAGTTCCCGCAGGCGGATGCGACGAACGCAATAATCATAAACAGAACCGGCATCTTCCGCATGGAGCGGTTCTCCTTTGCGAAACGCTTCGACGGTGTGCTACCTGACGCTACATGGTACTGCCGGCGCCGAACCGGCTCAACAGGTTTTTCGCCGCCCCCAGGACCTCCGCGGGATCCTGGCCTGGAAGGCGCATCGCGAGGATCTCCCCGCGGACGAAGGAGAAGGTCTTCCGTTCCCGCGTCACCCAGGAGACCAGTTTCGCCCGGTCGAACGGGGAGTGGGCGGAGAGGGTCAGGAACAGGGAGCCGTCCCCGCGCTTCAGCTCCGCCACTCCCGCGGAGCGCATCGCGGAGCGCATCCGCGCCAGGTCGCACAGCGCGCGGGCGGGGACGGGAAGCCTGCCGAACCGGTCCAGCAGCGCCATCTCGATCTCGTCCGCTGCGTCCACGGTCTTCGCCGACGACAGCTTCCGGTAGAACTCCAACCGCTCCCCGGCCTCGTCGATGTAGTCGTCCGGAAGGAACGCCGGGACGCGGAGCTCCAGTTCCGGCTCCTCTTCCTGCGAGGAGGCGATCCCCGAGATCTCCGCCACCGTCTCGGAGAGCAGCTGCGTGTACAGCTCGAACCCCACCTGGTGGATCTGTCCCGACTGGTCCTTCCCGAGAAGATTCCCCGCGCCCCGGATCTCGAGGTCGTGGGAGGCGATCCGGAACCCCGAGCCGAGCTCGGTGAGTTCCTCGAGCACGGCGAGGCGCCGGGTGGCGTCCCTGGTGAGGGCCACGTCTTTCGGGACGACGAAGTAGGCGTACGCCCGGTGGCGGTCGCGGCCCACGCGGCCCCGGAGCTGGTACAGCTGGGCCAGCCCGAACCGGTGCGCAAGGTTCACGAGGATCGTGTTCGCGTTGGGCAGGTCCAGCCCGGCCTCGATGATCGCGGTGCACAGGAGGATGTCGGCGCGGCGCGACGCGAAATCGTCCATGGCGGCCGAAAGGGTCTCTTCGTGCATCTGCCCGTGCCCCACGGCGATCCGCGCGTCGGGGAGAAGCCCGCGCAGGTACCGTTCCATCGCGGGGAGGGTCTGCACCCGGTTGTGGACGAAGAAGACCTGCCCGCCGCGGCGGATCTCCCGATCCACCGCCTCGCGGATCGTATCGCCCGAGAAGGGGACGACGAAGGTTCGGATCGAGAGCCGGTCCTCGGGCGGGGTGGCGATCAGGCTCACGTCCCGGATCCCGGAGAACGCCATGTGCAGCGTGCGCGGGATCGGAGTGGCGGACAGCGTCAGAACGTCGACGGCGGCGCGCATCCTCTTCAACCGTTCCTTGTGCGCCACTCCGAACCGCTGCTCCTCGTCGATCACGACGAGCCCGAGGTCCCGGAACGTCACGTCCCTCTGCAGGAGCCGGTGCGTTCCGATGACGACGTCCACCGTGCCGTTCGCCACCCCCTTCACCACGGCCGCCTGTTCCTTCCGGGAGCCGAACCGCGACAGGTTCGCCACCCGCACGGGGTACCCCGCGAGGCGGCGGGTGAACGTCTGGTAATGCTGCTCGGCCAGGAGGGTCGTCGGAACCAGAACCGCCGCCTGCTTCCCCGCCGTCACCACCTGGAACGCCGCGCGGATCGCCACCTCGGTCTTGCCGTACCCCACGTCGCCGCAGACGAGCCGGTCCATCGGGCGGGGGGAAGAGAGGTCGGACAGCACCTCGCGGATCACCTGCTCCTGGTCCGGCGTCTCCTCGTGGGGAAATCCCGCCTCGAATTCCCGGAAGACCGCATCGGGCGGGGGAACGGGGGCCTTCTCGACCAGCTGGCGCTTCGCCTGCAGGTCCACCAGCTCCTGCGCCATCGCGAGCAGGTCGTCCCGAACCTTCCGCTTGGCGCGCTGCCACGCCGTACCCCCCAGGCGCGACAGCTGCGCCCGGCCCTCCTCCGACGCCACGTACCGCTGCACCCTGGACATCTTCTCCACGGGGACGAACAGCCGGTCGCCCCCCGCGTACTCGAGGACGAGGTAGTCTCCCTCGATTCCGGCGGCCACCCGGCGCAGCAGGCCGCGGTAGACCCCGATCCCGTGATCCACGTGAACCGCGGGGTCGTTCACGCGCAAGTCCGCGAGCGAGAATTCCTCGGGGACGGCGATCCGCTCCTTCCGCGGGCGGCGCGCCCGGACCTTTTCCCCGAAGATCTCGCTCTCCGTGACGATCGCCGCGCGAAGCTCCGGCGCCCGGAACCCCCGCGTGACCTCCGACACGCACAGGAAGACACCGCGGTTCCGGGACAGCGCCTCGCGCAGCGAGTCGACCCGGGAAAGCGGGACGGCGTACCGGGAGAGGAAATCCTCCATCCGGTCCGCCTGCGACGGGGAGAGGGAGCTGACGATGAACCGGTCGTCCCGTTTCCACCACGCCTTCGCCTCCTCGGCCAGCGGGTAGAGGAGCCCTTCCGAAGAGGCGGTGGCGGTGCTTCGGCGGATCTCCTCGTTCCCGTCCACCCCCCCGTCCCCCCGCAGCGGCTCGTTCCGCCCGAAGGGGGGAACCTCGATCCGGTCGAAGGCGAGCATCGGGACGCGGGAGAGCGCGGAGACCAGCTCGGCTTCCGGCACGACCAGCTCCGGCGGCGCGGGGTACCCCTCCTCCTCTCCCGTGAGGGCGAAATTCTCCTCCGCCTCCTCGAAGGCGTTCCGGGCGGCCGCGACGCACTCCACGGAGTCGACCACCACGACGAGGGCGTCCGCGGGAAGGTACGAAAAGACCGGGGCGGCGTGACCGTAGAGGCGCGGCAGGAGGGCGTCCGCGCCGTGGAACCGGATCCCTTGCCGAAGGGCCTCCTTCCAGGCGGTTGGCCTTGAGACGTGCCCCTCACACGCCGCCGAAAGGAAATCGCCCCGCGTGATCACCTGGGAGCACGGCAGGATCACGAGTCGTTCCCCGTGCCCGGGTTCTCCGTCCGCCCGCGCTCCCGCCGCCACCGTCCGCTGCGTCGACGGGTGGAACCACCGCACCGACTCGACGGCGTCGCCGTCCAGCAGGAGCCGCGCCGGGAGCGGATGGGCCGGGCTGTACACGTCGACGATCCCCCCGCGCACCGCGAAATCCCCCGGGTCGGCCGCCGCGGGAAGGCGGGAGTAGCCGAGGGTTACGAGGCGCGCCGCGAACGCGTCGACGTCGAGCGTGTCCCCGAGGGATACCCCGGCCACCGCGTCGACGAAAGCCTCGGGAGGGAGCGTCTTCTCCGCCGCCGCCGCGATCGGGGCGACGACCACGGCGGGGGGGCCGGAAAGAAGCCGGTGCAGCGCGCGCATTCGGTCGTGGACCGAAGGGAGGTGCGGAGGGACCGGCTCGTAGGGCGTCGCCTCGATGGAAGGGAACGGGAGGACCGCGTCCGGTCCGAGATAGGCGGTCAGTTCGCGGATCGCCTCCTCCGCCTCCTTCTCGCCGGCACACAGGTAAAGGAGCGTGCGGCCGAGGCGTTCGAAGAGACGGGCCGCGAGGAAGGACCGCGCCCCGGGCGGGATCCGCATCCACTGGACGCAGGGAGAGGTCCCGCGCTTCGCGAGGGCGAGGGCTACGTGCTCGAAGGAGAGGCGAGGTTGCGGAAACATCATCCGTAGCTTAGGTAGTGGGGGACACTCCTTGTTATTTCGACGGGAAAACCCGGAGTGTCCCCCCTCATGCGGCGTCGCGCGGAACGGCGAGCATCGCGTCAAGGGCCGCCTTCGCCCGCTCCCGCACCGCTTCCGGCACGGTGATGACCGGGGACATCGAGACGAGCGCGTCCCGCACGTCTTCGAGCGTCGTGAGCTTCATGTTCGGGCACAGGAGGGCGCGCGAGGCGGTGTGGAAACGCTTTCCCGGGTTCTCCTTCCGGAGCCGGTAGAGGATCCCCATCTCCGTACCGACGATGAACTCCTTCGCCGGAGAGCGCCGGCACCAGGCGTACATCCCGGCCGTGGAGAGGACCGCGTCCGCCATCGCCACCACCTCGGGCGGGCACTCGGGGTGGACCACGAGCACGGCGTCGGGGTGGGCCTCCTTCGCCTTCACCGTGGCGTCGACGGTCAGCCGCTCGTGGGTCGGGCAGTAGCCGTCCCACCACGTGAGCCGGCGACCCGAGACCTTCGCCACCCACTGCGCGAGGTTCCGGTCGGGGACCATGAAGATCTCCTTCCCCGCCGGGATCGATTTCACCACGTTCACCGCGTTGCCCGAGGTGCAGCAGACGTCGGAGAGGGCCTTCACCTCCGCGGAGGAGTTGACGTACGTCACGACGACGGCGCCGGGATGCGCCTCCCGGTACGCCGCGAGGTCGGGCCCGGTGATCATGTCCGCCATCGGGCACCCCGCGTCCTCACGCGGCAGCAGCACGGTCTTCCCCGGAGACAGGATCGCGGCGCTCTCCGCCATGAAGTGGACGCCGCAGAAGACGATGACGTCCACCGGCGTTTTCGCCGCCTCCTGGGAGAGCCCCAGCGAGTCGCCCGTGATGTCCGCGATCTCCTGGATCTCGTCCCGCTGGTAGTTGTGGGCCAACAGGATCGCGTTGCGCTCTGAAAGCAGTTTCCCGATCTCCGCCTTGAGGGCCGGCAGTTCCTTCCGCATCGCGTTCCTACTCCTTCTCCCGCTTCAGCGCCCGGGAGAAGAGCTCGCTCACCGCTGCGCGGGCGTCCTTCCCCTCGTGGAGAATGGCGTGCACCTGCTCCGAGATCGGCATCGGCACCCCCGTGCGGCGCGACAGCTCCACGGCGGATACCGAAGTCCGGACCCCCTCGGCCACCATCGTCATCCCCGAGAGGATGTCGCCGATCCTCTCGCCGGCACCCACGCGCATCCCGACGGTCCGGTTCCGGGAGAGGTCTCCGGTGCAGGTGAGGACCAGGTCCCCCATCCCCGCGAGCCCCGCGAACGTCTGCGGGTGCGCCCCGAGGCGGACGCCCAGCCGGGAGATCTCGGCGAGCCCCCGGGAGATGAGGAGCGCCCGCGCGTTGTGGCCGAACCCCAGCCCGTCCGCCATCCCGGCGGCGATCGCCATCACGTTTTTCAGCGCCCCGCCGATCTCCACCCCCGTCACGTCGTCGTCGGCGTAGAGACGGAAGCGGGGACCGGACAGCGCGTGCTGCAGCCTGCGCGCGACGGAGAGGTCGCGCGCCGCCACCGTGGCCCCCGTCGGCTTCCCTTCCGCGACCTCACGGGCGAAGGTCGGGCCGGAGAGCGCCGCGACGCGAGGGGCGTGGTCCGGGAACACTTCGGCGAGCACCTCCGTCATCCGCATCAGCGTTCCGTTCTCCACCCCCTTGGCCAGGGAGACGAGACAAGCTTCGGGGGACAGGTGCGCCGCCGCCCGCGCCGCCACCTCCCGCAGGTGATGGGACGGAACCGCGAAGACCACCACGGTCTTCCCGGAAACCGCCTCCGCGAGGTCGTTCATCGGCCGGATCGCCGGGGGAAGGACGATCCCCGGCAGGAAGGCGCGGTTTTCCCGCCGATCCCGGAGGTCGGCGCACACCTCCGTCTCGTGCGCCCACAGAGCGACCGATTCGTGCCGCCCGGCGAGCATCGCGGCGAACGCCGTCCCCCACGACCCTGCCCCGGCGACGGCGACCGACTCCTTCCTTTCCCCTCTCACCGCTTCCCGTCCCTTCCCGGCCCCTTCACGGCTTCCGGAGACGATCCTTCAACCGCCCGATCTTCTCCGTCACGTGCGCCGCGTCGCCCGCATCTCCCTGCAGCGCCTCGTACTGGGCGATCGCGCCCTGGAAGTCTCCCATCCCCTCGAGCGACTGCGCCATCCCCCAGTGCGCCTTGGCCGTGGATTCCCGCTCCGTCGAAAGATACAGGAGCTTGCGGAACTCCCGGTCGGCGTCGGCGTACCGGCGCTGCCCGAGGAGCGCGTACGCCAGGATCCATCGCCCCTCCGCGGCCCGGTTCGACTTGGGAAACCGCTCGATCAGTTCGGCGAGCGCCGCCGCCTGCCGCTCGTCTTCCCCCGCGCCGCCATAGGCCCGCGCGAGGAGGAAGAGCACCTCGTCCTCCCCCTCGAACCGCGGGAACTCCTTCCGGATCCGTTCCAGATACGCGGCCGCCGAAGTGGGATCCAGGTATTGCAGCAGGTGGATCTCCGCGGTCCGCAGCAAGGCGCGCGGCACCTCGGACGCCCTCGGGTAGTTGTACGCGAGCGATTCGTACGCCTCGAGCGCCGCGGGAAAGTTCCGGTAGTAGCCGCCGTAGAGCTCCCCCTGGCGCAGCAGGGCGGCCGGGGCGTACCGCGACTGCGGATGGTCCCGTGCGATGAACCGGTAGTCGGCGAGGGCCGCCTCCATCTTCTGCGAAAGAAGCTCCTTCTCCGCCAGCTCGAACCGTTCCCGTGCGGGGTCCGCGCACGACGCCGCAAGGAGCAGCGCCCCGCACACGAGCCCGATATTCCACCCCCCCGCCATCGCTCACTCTTCCTTCTCCGCCAGCCGTGCGATGGAGACGACCCGCTCTTTCTCCGCGAGGCCGATCAGGCGGACGCCCTGCGTGTTCCTTCCGATCACCCGCAGATCCCCCATCCCGAGCCGGATGATCTTCCCTCCGTCGGTGACCAGCATCACCTCGTCCGTTTCGGCGACCTGGCTGACGCCGACGACGCGGCCGGTCTTCCCCGTCACCTTCAGGGCGATCACGCCCTTGCCGCCCCGGGACTGGTTCCGGTACTCCTCGACCGCCGAGCGCTTTCCGTACCCGTGCTCCGTCACGGAGAGGAGCGTCCCCTCGGCCTTCAGGATCTCCATCCCCACGACGAGGTCCCCCTCCTCGAGGTCGATGCCGCGCACCCCCACCGCCGCGCGCCCCATCGACCGGACATCCTCCTCGTGGAACCGGATCGACATCCCCTGACGGGTGGAGAGGGATACCTCGTCCCTCCCCGTGGTGAGGGCGGTGGCGATCAGCCGGTCCTCCTCGTTCAGCCCCATGGAGATGATCCCGCCCGCCCGCGGCCTGGAATATTCCATCAGATCCGTCTTCTTGATGACGCCACGCGCCGTGACCGTCATCACGAACTTCCCCTCCGTGAACTCGCGGACGGGGAGGATCGAGGCGATCTCCTCGCCGGGAGAGAGGGACAGGAGGTTCACGATGGCCCGCCCCTTCGAGGCGCGCCCCGCCTCCGGCAATTCGTGGACCTTCAGCCAGTACACCTTCCCCTGGTCCGAGAAGAAGAGGACGTACGTGTGCATCGAGGCGATGAAGAGCATCGAGACGAAATCCTCCTCCTTCGTCCCCATGCCGACCTTCCCTCGCCCCCCGCGCCGCTGCGTCCGGTAGAGGCTGATCGGGTTCCGCTTGATGTACCCCGTGTGGGAGACGGTGACCACCATCTCCTCGTCCACGATCAGGTCCTCGAGACGAAGGTCCTTCGTCTCGCGCTGGATCTCGGAGCGGCGGGCGTCGCCGTAGGCGTCCCGGATCTCCCGGAACTCCTGCCCGATGACACGAAGAAGCTCCGACTCCTCTCCGAGGATCTTCTTCAGCCGGGCGATCTCCGCGCGCACCTCCTTCAGCTCCTGCAGGATCTTCTCGCGCTCCAGCCCGGTCAGCCGCTGCAGCCGCATGTCGAGGATCGCCTGGGCCTGGATCTCCGACAGGCCGAACTTCGCCACGAGTCCTTCCTTCGCCTCCTTCGGGTCCTTCGAGGCCCGGATCAGCCGGATGACCGCGTCGATGTGGTCGAGGGCGATCGAAAGGCCGAGCAGGATGTGCTCCCGGGCCTCCGCCTTCCGCAGCAGGAACAGGGTCCGCTTGGTGACGACCTCCTTCCGGAAGGCGAGGAACTCCTCGAGGAGCTCCTTGAGGTTCATCGTCCGGGGCCGGTTCTGGACGATCGCCAGCAGCTGCACGCCGAAGGAGGTCTGCATCTGCGTCTGCTTGTACAGGTTGTTGAGGACGACCTCGGCGACCGCGTCCTTCTTCAGCTCCACGACCACGCGCATCCCGTCGCGGTCGGACTCGTCGCGCAGGTCCGAGATCTCCTCGATCTCCTTGTTCCGCACCAGTTCCGCCATCCGCTCGATGAGGCGGGACTTGTTCACCTGGTACGGGATCTCGGTGACGACGATCGACTCCCGGTCCCCCTTCTTCGCCTTTTCGATGAAGGCCCGCGCGCGGATCTGTACGCTGCCGCGCCCCGTGCGGTACGCATCGCGCACCCCGTCGAGCCCGTAGAGGATCCCGCCGGTGGGGAAGTCGGGCGCCGGGACGTGCTCCATCAGCTCGTCGACCGTGATGTCGGGGTTGCCGATCAGGGCGAGAAGGGCGCCGATCACCTCGCCGAGGTTGTGCGGCGGGATGGAGGTCGCCATCCCGACGGCGATCCCCGAGCTCCCGTTCACCAGCAGGTTGGGCACGCGCGACGGGAGGACGCGCGGCTCCTGGAGCGAGCCGTCGTAGTTGGGGAGCGTCTCGACGGTTTCCTTGTCGAGGTCCGACAGCAGCTCCCCCGCCACCTTCGCCATCCGGATTTCGGTGTACCGCATCGCCGCGGCCGAGTCGCCGTCCACCGAGCCGAAGTTCCCCTGCCCGTCGATCAGGGGGTACCGGAGCGAGAAGTCCTGCACCATCCGCACGAGGGCGTCGTACACCGCGCTGTCCCCGTGCGGATGATATTTACCGATCACGTCGCCGACGATGCGGGCGGATTTCTTGTACGGCTTGCTGTACTCGTTCCCCAGCTCGTGCATGGCGAAGAGGACGCGGCGCTGGACGGGCTTGAGGCCGTCCCGCACGTCGGGGAGGGCGCGCCCCACGATCACGCTCATCGCGTAGTCGAGGTAGCTCTGGCGCATCTCGTCCTGGATGGCGCGGGGCTGTGCCTGCTTCTGGAACAGGTCCATGGGGATTCGGGTGCTCCTTGGGTGTTGCGGATCGACGCGGCGGGATCGCCGCCTGCCTATCCGTGCAAACGTATTATTCTATCACAGTTGCCTGGATCGCCG
>Ga0307379_10012835_pt1 | contig 10890 bp, 6 predicted proteins | sample UN2MG_FD_202237 | JGI IMG/M metagenome (GOLD analysis project Ga0307379, IMG submission 202237) | Soil microbial communities from Risofladan, Vaasa, Finland - UN-2 | ecosystem: Environmental > Terrestrial > Soil > Coastal area > Acid sulfate soil | place: Finland: Risofladan, Vaasa | collected... | reverse complement strand
AATCATAGGGATGAGATATAACATCATCATTTATAAGGACTTGCGAATTATTGTAAATAATCCGGCTTAGGAATATTACAACAACTTAGCGCTTATGGGGCGGACCCATGTGTCCGCCCGTCGTTCGATAATTTTTCGATAGTAATCGGGCGCACACGCGGGTGTGCCCCTATCAAAAAACGGGAACGGAAAATTTTTATGAATTTTCCGCGTTAGAAGCCAGCAACCAGGAGTCAGAATATTTTTTGGAAATGATCATCTGCTGTTGACATTATCATTTGATGAGCCTGGAGAAAAACATTAACCAACAGAAAAAAAACGCCGCCCGGGAGACCCTTCTGGAGATGGAGGGAATCGGCAAGATTTTTTCCGGAGTGCGGGTTCTTTCGAATGTGCGGTTTGATCTGCGCGCTGGCGAAGTGCATGTCCTGGCCGGGGAAAACGGTGCCGGGAAAAGCACATTGATAAAAATTCTCGCCGGTGTATACAGAGATTATGAGGGCACGGTCAGATTGAAAGGGCGCCAGGTGCGTTTTATCTCTCCCCAGGAAGCTTGCGACAGCGGGATCTCAGTGATCTATCAGGAGATATCCCTTGTCGGGCCGATGAGTGTCGCGGACAATATCTTTCTGGGCCGCGAGAAGGTGCGCGGACTGCTCTGGACCGACAGCCTGTATCATCAACAACAAGGCCGCCGCCTGCTCGGCGAGCTGGGGCTCGAGATAGATGTCGCCCGCCCTGTCGAGGAATACCCGGTCTCTGTCCAGCAGATGATTGAAATCGCCAAAGCCCTTTCTTTCAACTCCCAGATCATTGTCATGGATGAGCCCACAAGCACACTCAGCGAGCCTGAGGTGGAAAGGCTTTTCGGGATTATCAAGGTCTTGAAATCCCGCGGCTGCGGGATTATCTATATCTCGCACAAGATGGAAGAGATTTACAGCCTGGCGGACAGGATTACTGTTTTGCGGGATGGGGAATGGATTGGCACAGAGGAGATAGCCAGGCTTCCCCAGGGGGAGCTCATCCGCCGGATGGTCGGCCGCGAGATAAAAGAGCAGTTTCCTCGTCGCTTGCCCGAGCCTGGAGAGGCATTGCTGGAAGTGAAAAATTTTTCCCTGCGCAGGGGAAAAGGAGATCCTTCGTATCTGGCAGTAAGAGATGTCTCTTTCAAGGTGCATGCCGGTGAGATAGTCGGTTTTGCGGGACTTCAGGGATCAGGGAACAGCGAGCTTTTAGGCGGCCTTTTCGCCGCCTCGGGCAAACCGGCCGGAGGCGAGGTTATCCTGGCTGGCGAGCCTCTCCAGATCCGTTCTCCCAGGGATTCGATCCGCAAGCGGCTGGCTCTCCTGACAAATGACCGCAAGGCCAATGGGTTCATTCCAGGAATGAATATTACCCATAATATCACCCTGGCCTCTTTGGACAGGTTTTCTCCAGGAGGCTGGCTCAGGCCCGAGATGGAGGAAGCCTCCAGCAGCGAGAGGTTTCGCTCTTTGAGAATTAAAGCCTCCTCCCTGAACCAGGAAATGGCTACGCTTTCCGGGGGCAACCAGCAGAAAGTGATTCTCGCCAAATGGCTCGAAACCGACCCGCGGGTCATGCTTCTGGATGAACCGACCAGGGGGGTGGATGTTGCGGTCAAGCATGAGATATACGAGCTGATGAACGCCTGGACCGAAGCCGGGTGCGCGATACTGCTGATTACATCCGAGATGCCAGAGCTGCTGGCCATGGCGGACAGGATTCTGGTTATGTACCAGGGAAGCTTGAGCGCGGAATTCACCCGCGCCGGGGCGACCCAGGAGAAGATACTGAAAGCGGCAATGGGCGAAAGCCTGCGAGAATAAGGTTTACTACAGGGAGTATTAAATAGTCTCCATTTATATTGTTTTTATATGCTTCAGCCTTGGTTATTAATATAAGTTGAGTAAACAGGAATGATTTACCAGATGTCGATTCTTACATTTAAGTCGCCGGCGACTTACTTTACCTGACAGTGGTTGAAATACCCAGAGATAAAAGCTTCTACAACTGCTGAAAAGAGGTTTTAGTGCAGCTACCTGGGATGATAAAGCCATCCCAGGTGAAACTAAAGACTATAAGAAGCCCTGAAGTCCGAGAACCCTGTTTCTGGAGCGTGTAGAAGGCAAGTAATTTCCATCATTGCCATATTAGATGTACAACGCCCAGGCAGGCCTTTGCGCAGGCTTTCTGCGCGCAGGCGAGCTTGGCGAAGCGGAGTAAAAGACTAAAGAGCCAGGATTAACTTTTGTTTCTTTTTGTTTAAAAAGAAATGGTTTTGCTTCTTTTGCCACCAAAAGAAGAATAAAAATTTCCTTTACGGACAGATGCAAACAATTTTATGACCTGAGCAGTAAATGAACGAAATAAAAGTCAGGCACGATACAGGCTCATGGTTTTCCGCTCTTTTGCGCTCCCCCTCGGCAAGGGCCATGGCCTCGCTGCTGGTGGTTTTCATTCTGGGTCTCGTTTTCAACGCCGACGGCGCCTTCTACAAATGGGGCACCCACCGCGACATGCTCAGGCAGGTCTCGGTTTTCGGGATCCTCGCCTGTGGCATGACTCTGGTTATAATCACTGCCGGGATTGACCTCTCGGTGGGAAGCATTCTCGGTTTTTTGGCGGTTCTGTTTTCACTTTTCAGTATCCACTGGGGCTGGTCGCCCTGGCTCGCAATCCCGGCCTGCTTTGTGGCAGGGGCCGCCTGCGGCGCTGTCTCGGGCGGCCTCATCGCGCGGTTTTCCATTCAGCCCTTTATCGCCACCCTGGCCATGATGGTTTTTGCGCGCGGAATGGCGAAATTCGTCTCCGGAGGCCAGAAAATATCCACCGCCGTGCTGCAGCCTGACGGGAGCTACCAGTATGTGGAGGTGCCCCGGATTTTCGAGCTTCTCAATTCCACCGTGCTGGGTGACAATATCACCGTGGTGACCCTCATATTTCTCGCTTGTATCTTGATCTGCTATGTAGTTCTGGCCAAGCTGCGCTGGGGCAGGTACCTCTATGCTATCGGGGGCAACGAGGAGGCTGCCAGGCTCTCCGGTGTGCCGGTGGCCTGGGTCAAGGTTTTCGCCTACGGGCTCAGCGGCTTTTTCTGCGCTTTAGCTGGTATCTGCCAGGCGGCTCAGGAAATGCAGGGCGATCCCGAATCCGGCATGGCCTATGAGCTGAGCGCTATCGCTATCGTGGTGATCGGAGGCACCTCACTGCAAGGCGGCCGCGGCAGTATCTGGCTTACCCTGCTCGGCACGATGACTATCGGCTATCTGGAGAAGATCCTCAGTATCAATGCTGTGGGCGAGGCCAGCCGGCTCATGCTTACCGGGGTGATCATTATTGTAGCGGTCCTGTTTCAGAAACGGCGCACCTGAATGGCCTGAATTATTCTTAAATTCCAAAAGTAGGGCGGACCCCCATAAGCGCTAAGTATTTATTGTTGAAAGTTAATCTTCAGGATGATTTGAATGACACACCCCGTCGACTGCGTCGCCACCCCTCTTCTTAGAGGGGAATTAAATGCACATCTTTCGGGCATTTGCGCATAGACCGGTAACGGCGGGGGAAAAATCCCCTCTTGAGAGGGGTGCCCGCGAAGCGGGCGGGGTGTGTAAATCTCCTAATCATAGGGATGAGATATAACTTTATCATTTATAAGGCATTGCGAATTATTGAAAATAATCCGGCTTAGAAATATTACAACAACTTAGCGCTTATGGGGTAGACCCATGTGTCCGCCCGAAGGTTGATATGTTTTGATCAGGCCAGGGTGTAAACACAAGCGTGTCCCTGAGCCAACACTAAGATGGTTTTATTGTTAATAGTACGGGCCAATTAAAGGACAAGGAGAATTCTTTTATGAAAAGACCGGTCGTCTTGATGCTGCTGATCGCGGTTTCCAGCCTGGGTTTCGGTTTCCTGTCCTGTGCCAAAGGGAAAAAGGAAGCCGAAAAAGGGGTTAAGACAAAATGGATTATCGGGATGAGCCAGTGCAATCTCGGGGAGCCCTGGCGGGTCCAGATGAACGCTGATATCAAGAAAGCCGCGGAGGCACACCCGGAGATAGAGGTCATTTATAAGGATGCCCAGAACGATAACCTGAGACAGAGAGCGCATGTAGAAGAATTCACAGGGACCGGGGTGGACCTGATAATAATCTCACCCAAGGAAGCGGCCCCTCTCACTCCGCCGGTGAGCGAGGCTTACAGGAAAGGCATACCTGTGATCGTGCTGGACCGCAGGGTGCTGGGAGAGGATTTTACCTGTTTTATCGGGGCGGACAACAAGAAGATCGGCAAAGCCGCCGGCCGCTGGATAGTCAATCGCCTGGGCGGCAAGGGGAAAGTGGTCGAGCTTAAGGGCCTGATGACCTCGACCCCCGGACAGGACCGCCACTCCGGATTTGTCGAGGGTATCAAAGGCTCTGAGATCGAGGTGATTTTCGAGGCGGACATGAAGTGGCTGGAGCCTGCGGCCCGCCAGGAGATGGAATCGGCTCTCGCCCGGTATGATAAGATCGACCTGGTTTATGCGCACAATGACCCGGCGGCCCATGGGGCCTGGCTTGCCGCTAAAGCGGCGGGCCGGGAGAAAGAGATTATTTTTGTCGGCATAGACGGCCTGCCGCAAGAAGGCATGATCTATGTCAAACAGGGAATCCTCGAAGCGAGCTTCGAATACCCGACAGGCGGCAAAGAGGCGATCCAGACCGCTCTGGCCATCCTGAACGGCAAAGAGGTGCCGAAAGAGATCACTCTGAGCTCCCGGGTGTTCACAAAAGAGAATGTCGAGACAGGTGGGGAGTGGCTCAAAGAGTAGTTTTTCCCGGGACAGCCTCAAAATTTAAAATTAAATGAGGGTTACCACTAATGGCGAAAGAATATGTAATCGGGGTTGATGTGGGTACAGGAAGCGTAAGAGTGGGAGTTTTCGACCTCCAGGGGAACATGGACTCTTACGCCGAGAAGAAAATCAAGCTCTGGTATCCGAGAGAGAACTTTGTCGAGCAATCATCCGCTGACATCTGGTCTGCCACCTGTGTTTCGGTAAAAGAGGCGCTGGGAAAGAAGAAGATCGATCCCCAGGCAGTCACCGGTGTCTCGTTCGATGCCACCTGCTCACTGGTTGCGCTTGATTCCAATGGCGAACCGGTCACAGTCTCCCCCACAGGCGAGACTGAGCAGAATATCATTGTCTGGATGGACCACCGTGCGATTCGCGAGGCTGAAAGGATCAACTCCCGAGGGCACGCGGTTTTGAAATATGTCGGCGGCAGAATCTCCCCTGAGATGGAGCCGCCCAAGCTTTTATGGCTCAAGGAAAACCTGCCCCATACCTGGCGCGCAGCCGGGAAATTTATGGACCTGGCTGACTTTCTGACATTCAAGGCCACCGGCACGGATGTGCGGAGTCTCTGCACCACGGTATGCAAATGGACCTATCTGGGACAGGAGAACAGGTGGGATAAAAGCTTTTTCGAGCAGATTGGGCTGGAAGATCTTTTCACTGACAACAAGATCGGCGAGAACATTCTGCCGATGGGCACCTTGATCGGCTCCCTGAGCCAGCGGTCTGCAGAAGAATTGGGGCTTACTCCCAGGACAAAAGTGGCGGTGGGCATTATCGACGCTCACGCCGGGGGCCTGGGACTGATCGGTCTCGACTGGACCAGCGCGCCGGCTGAGGAGGAGCTCGAAAAAGTGCTCTCCCTTATCGGCGGCACCTCTTCCTGCCACATGGCTGTCTCGCGCAAGCCCTTGTTTATCCCCGGTATCTGGGGACCTTATTTCAGCGCCATGATACCGGGAATGTGGCTCACCGAGGGTGGACAGAGCGCCACCGGGTCCCTGGTCGATTTCATGATCATGGATAACAGCAAGTACGAATGGATCTGGAAACAGGCTGAGGAGCAGAAAATAACGGTCTATCAATACCTGAATGACGTCATTGATCAAATCAAGAGAGCGGAAAACAAGGGGCCGGAGATTGTCAAGGACCTGAATGTCCTGCCCTATTTTCTCGGCAACCGCTCGCCGCACGCCGATCCCACGGCCCGGGGGGTGATAAGCGGCCTGACCCTGGATGAAAGCGTCCAGACAGTGGCCCGTAAATATTACGCCACTGTGCAGGCTGTCGCTTACGGGACCAGGCATATTATCGAGGAGATGAACAGGCACGGGTACAAGATCAGGAAAATCCATGCCTGCGGCGGCGGAACAAGGAACAGGGTCTGGCTCCAGGAGCATGCTGATATAACCGGGTGCGAAATAGTGCTGCCGCGTGAGAGCGAGGCTGTGATCCTGGGCAGCGCTATCCTGGCCGCAGTGGGCGCAGGACACTACGGCTCGATTCTCGAAGCCGCGGTCGCCATGAGCTCAGCCGGTGAAAAGTATACCCCGCGCACTGAGTACAGGAAGTTCCACAAGGCGAAATATAAAGTTTTCAGGAAGATGTACCAGCATTTCAACGAGTATAAAAAGGCGCTGGCCAGGTTTTAACGAACCTGGAGCCTGATAGCCTTTCCGGATAATTAACCGGGCTTCTGACTGATATAAAACTTATCGGTATAAAATCATGAAAAATTCAAGACTTATAATCCTGCTCATTTGCCTGCCTTGTTTTCACCTGCCTGTTTTTGGCCAGGAACACCGGTCAGCCGCGGAGTTCACTGTTCTCGACCAGCCAGCGGACAGGATGATGGATCACTACCTGACCTCGATCATAGACAGTCAGTTCGCTTTGCGCGACTCATTATTGGGAACCTTGAAAACCACAGCGGATTGGGACCGGCGGGCGCAGGTTATCCGTGATTCCATTCTTTCCTGGACCGGTCCGCTGCCGGAAAAAACACCTTTGAACGCCCGCATTACCGGCCGCCTGGAAAGGGAGGATTACCTGATCGAAAAGATTGTCTTTGAAAGCCGTCCCTCTTTCCCGGTCAGCGCCAGCCTTTACCTGCCCAAGGGTCATCCGGGCCGCCGGGCGGCGGTTCTCAATGTTATCGGGCATTCCGCAGAGGGAAAGGCCACCGGGCATGTCCAGCGGCGCAGCATCTCCCAGGCCAAAAAAGGTTTTGTGGCCCTGACAATCGACGGGATCGGGCAGGGGGAGCGCCGGATCGCAGACTATGCTTCGTATGGCAGTCTGCCGGGGAGCGTGCACAGGGTTGTCGGCATGCAGGCTTTCCTGAGCGGAACTCACCTGTTCAATTTCATGGTCTGGGATGCCATCCGGGCTGTCGATTACCTCTGCACCCGGCCAGAGGTAGACTCTGAAAGAATCGGGATCACCGGCACCTCAGGCGGCGGGATGATGACCACCTACATTCTGCCGTTCGAGCCCCGGATCGAGGTGGCAGTTCCGGCATGCAACCCTAACACCTGGTCGTACCGCGTTCACGCCGGGCTCGCCACAGACCACGAGCAGGTGTTTTTCTCGAGTTTCACTGCCGGTATCGACCCGCGCGGCGACCCGCTGTTTACTCATGTACCCAAGCCGCTTTTGATCAATGCCACCACGGATGACGACCTGAACCCGCCCGGGGGAGTCTGGGCCTTGAGTACCTGGCTCTATAGAGCCTATGCAGCCCACGGCGCGCCTGACAGGTTCCAGACTTCGATGGTGAAAGCCCCGCACGACTATAACAGGGAACAAAGAGAAGTTACCTATGCCTGGATGCTCAAATGGCTGGGCGGCGATCCTGCGGATTTTCCCGAGGGAGACTTCCCGGTGGAGAAAGAGGAGGACCTCCGGTGCGCGCCTTCCGGAAATGTTTATCTGGAAGAAGGCAGTCTTGAGCCTCACGATCTGGTAAAATCCTTTCTGGATCAGCACAGGCCCGGGTGGGGAGCGGTAAAGTCCGCGGAGGATTTAAGAACCCACAGGGAACGTCTTTGCCAGTCGATAAAGTATCTCTTGCGGATCGAGGATCCCACAACTGCTCCAACAGCGGAAATAAAAGCCCCTCGATGGTTTGCCGGCGGTAAACTGACTCCTGTAATCCTGGGACCGGAAAAAGGCATTGTTTTACCAGGAGTCTGGCTTGAACCGCAAAATAGTTCTGAAAGGGGCCCGGTGGTGCTGTTTCTTCACGATGAGGGGAAAATCGCATTGGCTGGAAAAGAGAGCCTGGCCCGCGCCCTGCTTGATAAAAAGTTCCGCATTCTTGCCGTTGATTTAAGGGGCACAGGGGAAACAGCCCCTGGCCTGGAGGACCGCTTCTGGGATTTCCTTGCCGGGAAACCGATCGCCGGAGGGCGGGTCACGGATATCTGCGCGTGCCTGGAATGGCTCAAGAGCAAAAAGGCTAATCCAGACAGTATTTATATTTGGGCGAGCGGGGTGAGCGGGCTCTGGGCTGTTCTGGCCTCGGCAATAAGCCAGGGTGTCTCGGGCCTGATCCTGGAAGATCTTTTATGCTCTTTCGAGAGTGCGGTCTCTGTGCGCCTGCCGGCTTACAACCAGGAGATCATAGTCCCCGGGGTCCTGAGGCATTTTGACCTGCCCCAGGTGTTCCAGGCGCTCGCGCCCCGCAAGGTGAGTCTGGTAAATCCGCTGATGGGAGATAAATCCCCGGCTCTGAAAAGTGAGCTCGACAGGACCTATAGCCGGGTGAAAGAAACCTACCAGGCTCTGGGAGCCGGAGGCGCCTGGTCTGTGGCTACAGGTGTCAGCGGGCAGAGGAAGGCTGGGGTAATTCTCTCCTTCTTTAAAGATTGACACGCTTTTTACGGCAGCCATAACAGCAATAGAAGATTAAAGGGCAATATTCCGATAAAATCCCCTCTGGCCCGGCTTTAGAAAAGCAGGGTAATGGCCCCACCCCTTTGGAAAGGGGTATCCCAGTGAGATTTAATAATAGTCTCTCAATTTTGAAATGGCTCTATTTCTTTAGTCAAATCATTATACATTATATTATACAAGGTTTTTGTGATCGGCCCTGAGCGGCTGACATTATTTACCTCACATAAGGCCCCTCGACCGGAAATCCCTTTGCCGCTTTGTATTCCACGCTGTCAGAAAGCTCGAGGCTCCCGCAGAGATAAACTTTCAAGCCCAGGGCGCCGGCCATGGAAGCCTTGGCAAAGAGGATCTCATTGGCGGTTTGCGCATCCGGGGCGTAGCTCACAGTGATATGGTTCGACTTGTGCCTGGCCATGAGCTGGTCGCGCGAGACCCCGTAAAGCAGGGCGTGCATGAGCGGCCATTCCTCGGTGGTGTACTCCCACCTTCTCTCGCTTTCTTCCACAGGCAGCTTGACTGCGGCTCCCCGGCCGATATCGAGACAGAACTCCCCGCTGTCTATATAAACCCTGCTCCAGACTAGTTCTCCGGCCCTGGTGACACCCTTGGTCGAGATGCCGTTCTCGATAAAGTAGTCGTAGGGCTGACGGACAGCTTCCATATCGGCCCACCCATTTTCCATGTGCCCGGCAGGGGTGTTGCCGGAAAGCTCGAATGCCCAGATAAAGGAGTCGATCTCGAGCTTTTTCTTGCCGAAGAAGCCCGGGCCTTGATAAGTGTCGCCCCATCTCACATCGTGCTGAGTGGTCTCCCAGAGGGCTGGAGCAAGGCCGGTGGCTTTGTAGATAAGCTTGCTCAGGGTCTGGTCCACGGCACAGCCCATGTCGGCTTCATTGGCGCACATGATCGGCTCGCCGGGCATTACCTCCCGGCCCCTGTATTCCACTGGCGGGCGCTGGCTCGAGTTGAGCATGGCCTCGACCACATCCGAGGCTGCGCAGAGTCTCGCCAGGCCGAGCTGGTAAGCGATCCCCAGGCCGTCGAGCCCCTCCTCGGCAGCGTGTTTCACCATGGCCCCGTACATCTGGCCTGACTGCAGCACGGCCTTTTCCGTAATCTCTGTAAACGGGTTGGCCCCGATCGTGAGCTTGAATCCCCGGTCAATGAGCCATTTCATATAGCCCAGGGCTTCTGCCCGTGGCACCTCGAGCATCCTGGCATAGAGCTCCGACTGGTTGAGCCGTCTGAGCTGGATGCCCAAACCTACCATGTCCCGCTCATCGAATGCGGCATTGATCATGCCCATGCACAGGGGGTCATAAAGCCCGATAATGCGGGGCCGCGCCAGGAATGCACCGGCCGCTTTCCTGCCGAACTCGAGAGCTGCCTGATATTCCTTGTGCGCTTGCGTATCGAACTTTCTGACATGGGAAATATCGTGGGTGATTTTATGGCTTTCGAGCCACTCTCCGAGCTTTTTCACTGCTATCTTGTCTTTGAATTCCTCAGAGCTCCAGAGGATCGAATGGCCTGCCTGGGAAGGCGCGAATTTGTGTTTGGTAAGGCAGGCCTCGAGCCCCAGGGCGCCCACTAGACCCGGCCAGGTCCCGTCGAAATTCGAGGCCACCAGAATCGGCCCCTCATGCTCCCAGAGGTTGTAAACAATATGGTTCGAGTACTGCCAGACCGCCTCGGCAACCACCAGGGGTGCATCTTTGGGAATGCGGGAAAAAATCTCCCGACCCTGGGCCTGGGTTTCGATAAACCCGTGGCCCAGCCCGGGGTCAATCTCCGGGTGCGCCCGGACCAGGTTTTTGCCCAATGCCCGGAAGGCCTCCCTGAGCTGCCTTTCGCATTCAAGCTGCGCATCCTGGCCGGCCATGTTGGCGGTCCTTCTGCGGTCGCCGTTGGCCGCCAGAACGATGTCATTCCTGCCCAGTTTAAGCTTTTCAGGACTTTCCAGCACTTCCTGGTTCCAGTTGATCATTTTTGGCTCCGTTTAATTGGTTTGTGTGCGTACATTTAGCACGGATTATTCATAAAAAGGGTTTCACGAAATTTCAACTACTTGATAAATAAGAACTTAAGAATGCAAGCAACGTATATATCATGACAATCTTAACATAA
>Ga0307379_10012834_pt1 | contig 10890 bp, 7 predicted proteins | sample UN2MG_FD_202237 | JGI IMG/M metagenome (GOLD analysis project Ga0307379, IMG submission 202237) | Soil microbial communities from Risofladan, Vaasa, Finland - UN-2 | ecosystem: Environmental > Terrestrial > Soil > Coastal area > Acid sulfate soil | place: Finland: Risofladan, Vaasa | collected... | reverse complement strand
AACGACATCAGCGCAATGTACGGCATTGTAAACGGCACCTGTAACTACATACTCTCGAACATGACAAAAAACAACCTCGATTTTGCCGCTGCCCTTGCCGGAGCCCAAAAGCTCGGATACGCCGAGGCCGACCCGGCATTAGACATAAGCGGTCTTGACAGCGCACACAAGCTGGCCATCCTTGCCTCTATCGCCTTCGGCTGCGAAATCACACTCGAAGACATCTTTGTCGAAGGTATCGAGTCCGTTTCAGAAAACGATATTCGTTTCGCAGGCGAAATGGGATACGTGCTTAAGCTGCTGGCTATAGGCCAGAAAGACAGTGACAACAGGATTTCCCTTAGGGTACATCCTGCTTTCATCGCGGCTGATAATGCCCTTGCCCGTGTGGACGGGGCCTTCAACGCCGTCAGTATATTCGGCAGTGCGGTCGGCCAGGTAATGTATTACGGCCGGGGCGCCGGAATGATGCCCACCGCAAGTGCGGTCGTGGCCGACATCATCGATGTCGCTTTGGGCAATTCCGCTGTCTCTTTTCGCCACCTGATTCTCAAACCAAGGGCCCGGACCAAGACCCTGATTAAGAAAATTGACGACCTTGTAAGCAGGTTTTACATCAGCCTGATGGCAAAGGACCAGGCAGGGGTCTTCGCCCAGATCGGCAGGATACTGGCTGAAAACGATATTAGTATTTCCGGTGTCCTTCAGCATGAAGGCCGCGGCCCGCTCGGCACTATACCTCTGGTTATCACCACCCATCCTTCTGTGCAATACAAGGTAAACGCCACGCTTAAAGGCCTTCAGCAGCTCGATACTGTCTGCAGCACCCCCGTGTGCATAAGAATCGTGGATATTCCGGAGGACAGGGACCCGTGACCAAGTACGTTATAATTGTTCCTGATGGTGCTGCTGATGAGCCTCTCGAAGAACTCGGCAACAAAACGGTTCTCGAAGCCGCCGACACCCCCAATATGGACAGAATCAGCACCCGCGGCAGGCAGGGCCTGGTACAGACCATCCCAGACGGCATGGACGCCGGAAGCGATGTTGCCCAGATGTCTCTGCTCGGATACGACCCCCTGAAGTTCTATACCGGCAGGGCTGCCATTGAAGCTGTTGCACGAAATATCAAGCTCACCGACACCGACTGGGTCTTCAGGTGCAATCTTGTGACCATTGCCGACGCAAAAATGCACGACCACAGTGCAGGCCATATCTCCACCGAAGAAGGCGCAAAACTCGTAGAGCTGTTTAACCAGCACCTCGGAACGGACAGAATCCGGTTTTATCCCGGCGTAAGTTACCGCCACCTGCTGGTTTTCAAAGGTCTCGATTTCGACGTCCAGACTTACCCCCCGCACGACAATATCGGAAAATCCATTGCTCAAATCCTGCCGCGGGGGAAAGGTTCGAAACTGCTGATTGACCTTATGGCCCGTTCTCAGCAGATTTGCGCAAACCACGACATCAACAAGGTCAGAAGCGACCTCGGTGAAAATCCCGCCAGCAGCATCTGGCTCTGGGGACAGGGCAAAGCCGCCCAGCTTGAGCATTTCAAACACCGGTTCGGCTTAAAAGGTGCCGCCGTCGCCGCGGTGGACCTTGTAAAGGGTCTTGCGAAGATGGCGGGCTTTGATTTGATTAACGTCCCCGGTGCCACCGGTTTTATCGACACAAACTACAAGGGCAAGGCTTCTGCTGCCATTGCGGCCCTTACTAAGTATGACATTGTCTTTGTCCACATTGAGGCACCTGATGAGGCCTCGCACTCGCAGAATATCCGGATGAAGAAAAAGGCCGTCGAGCAGATTGACAAATACGTTGTCGGGCCGATTTACGAGGCCCTGCAGGATTATGAAAGCTGGAGAATACTGGTTTTGCCCGACCATCCCACGTTCATCAGCACCGGCGCCCACTCCGCCGAACCGGTACCCTTTGCAATGGCCGGTACCGACATCACCGGTATCCTGAATATGCCTTTTGGCGAAACCAACGCCGCGGAAAGCGGCCTGCGAATAGAAAAAGGTTTTGAATTGATGGAGTATTTCCTGAAAAGTTAGTTTTTTGATTCAAGCACGGACAAAGATGCAAAAGCCCATCATAGTACAGAAATTTGGCGGCACTTCCGTTGCCGACGCCGAAAGAATCCGCGCAGCGGCAAAACGCGTAATTGACGCCGTAAAAAACGGTTTTTCCGTTGTGGTAGTTGCTTCTGCCCGCGGCAAGCAGACAGACCAGCTCATTGCCGACGCCCTTGAGCTGAATCCTGACCCGCCCAAAAGGGAGCTTGACCAGCTTTTAGCCACCGGCGAGCAGCAGACGGTGTCTTTGTTTGCGATGGCCTTAGCTGCCGCCGGTTACGATGCCATCAGTTTCACAGGCCAGCAGATTCGCATGATTACCGACAGTGTCCACACAAAGGCCAGGATTAAGAGTATCGGTGCCGAGCGAATCCACAAGGAGCTGGAAAACAACAGAATCGTGCTTGTTGCCGGCTTTCAGGGCATTGACATAAACGAAAACATCACCACCCTCGGACGGGGCGGCTCGGACACAAGTGCCGTTGCCATTGCCGCGGCCCTTGGCGCAAAGGAATGCGAAATCTATACTGATGTTGACGGCATATACACCACCGACCCGAGGCTCTTCGAATCCGCCGCAAAAATTGACTGCATCAGCTACGATGAAATGCTCGAACTGGCAAGTCTGGGCGCCGGTGTTATGCACAGCAGGGCCGTCGAATGCGGCAAAAACTATAATGTCAGAATTCACGTAAAAAGCAGTTTCAATTATTCACACGGCACAATTATTACTCACGAGGTACCTCGAATGGAAGACATAGTGGTTTCCGGAGCGACAATACAGAAAGACCTTGCAAAGATTGACATTGTCGGCGTTGACAACAAGCCCGGCAACGCCGCCAGAATATTCGCCCATCTTGCACAGGCCAAAATCGTCATAAACGACATCATTCAGACCGAGCTTAGCGCTGAAAAGGCGAACCTGTCTTTTACCATTGGCATCTCGGACCTGAATACCGCCAAAAAAGCCATTGACCAGATTAAAGACCAGATTAACTGCCAGAGCGTATTTGTCCGCGACAACATCGCCGAGGTGTCGGTTGTCGGAGTTGGCATGCGAAGCCATTTCGGTATCGCCGACACAATGTTCACCGCTTTGGCAGAGGCGCAGGTGAACATCGATTCCATTACCACAAGCGAAATACGTATAAGCTGCATCGTTGACAAAAAAGAAGCCAAGAGAGCACTCGCTGCCGTCTGCGAAGCCTTTGAGCTGGACAAGCCTGCCGCGCAAAGAAAGCAGACAAAGAAGTAGCCTTGTATTTGTCACAGGGCTGTAACTGTTGTTACGAATAACCGGTTGACCTTTTTAACGCTCGGGACCTGTTATGCCGTCTGCCAGCCGCTCCAAAACCGAACACAGAATCCGTTATGCCTTCAGCAGACGCACCCGCTATACGATATTTGCGCTGTGCCTTGCGGCTGTGGTTTTTCTTATCTGGCTGGACCATTCACCAGCCGCCCAGCCTGTCCTGACGCTGCCCGTATCCGAGGCGCAAATCTCCTCCCGTGACACCCGGAAGTATCATCGCAGGACCTTCACTGTCGTAAACGTTGTTGATGGTGACACCATTGATATAGATATTCCTGATGGCCGTTACAATCATACAAGAATCAGGCTCTGGGGAGTCGATACCCCCGAAACAAAAGACCCCAACAGGGCCCCGATGCACTTTGGCCATGAAGCCGCCCAGTTTACAACCCAGCTGGCGCTGGGCAAATCTGTTACCGTATATCTGGACGAAGGCAGCCGTACAAGGGGCAAATACGGCCGGCTGCTGGCATACATAAAACTTCCGGATGGCCGGTTCCTGAATGAGGTTTTGCTTACCGAAGGCTATGCTTACGCCGACCTGCGGTTCGCTCACAGTTTCTACAACACGTACAGCCAGCTTGAGTCCGCCGCCCGCACCCCGCAAATCGGCCTGTGGCGGAGCGTCACCCGCGACCAGCTTCCTGAATGGCTCCAGCGGGAAAAACCCAACCTGCTGAAACCAAAGTGACACGTTTACACGTCTGTAACCGCCGCAAGCTGTCAAAGTTCTAAACCACAGCATAAAATTCTCAACAGGATGCCTGACGGCAAAAACAAAACACGGATCCGCGCAGATTAACGCGGATAATGTTATTGCGAAGCAGCGACCTGTCCTCCGTCTTGTCCGCCGTAGCCTTGGCAAAGGCGGAAGTCCCCAATGAACGAAGCAGGGTCCAATCTCTTTTGTTAAATGATTCCGCGTGTGCGAACAAGTTGCACACCCTGAGGCAAGCGGCGGCCTTTAGGCTGTTCGAAGTTTTGCTATGGTTGTTTAAGTTGTAATTTTGCCCAATTCAAAAGGTAATTCTTTTCCTCTTCGGACATAGTTGTAAAGAAACTAGCTGCTCTGAAAGCAATTGCGCTCAAAGGTCTTTGTCTTTTTGGTTGTTAAAGAACCCATGCTGTTTTTCTCCGAAACCTCTTTCCGGTCAGTCCTTGCGGACCGCGGCCGAATCATATCCAAAAAAAGAGCCGGATTCCGTTATGGTCAGAGAATCCGGCTCAGGAGGTGGGTGATGAATAATGTTCGACTATGTTTTTCAACTATCCTCGGCGCAAACAACGACCACTATAGAAACAGCGAATATGCGGTGTCGTATATTGATTAATTTTTTAGTTTTTTTCTTGCATTCCGATATACTTTGCCGTAATATACAATCCGGCGGAGAGAAAACCGCCAATAAGAATAAATACACTTGGCAGCTATTTATTCCGAACCGAAGCACGACGCTTACGGCCAATACAGCCGTAAGGAATACAGGCGGGATAGGTAGGCGACCAGGTGCTCTGCGTTTATATACGGAGAGCACCATCGTTTTTTGTCACTGTAAGTCCCGATGGGCTTTTAGTTGGCACAAGAACTGCGGGTGTCCGTATATAAAAAGAGCACCGTTTGTCGTCTTTGCGTTCCGTCTGTGGGTGTCGTGCCCTCGGTTCGGGCGCACAGCGGCGGCGGTGCTCTTTTTCTTTTGGGCCCTGCCGCGATATAGAAACGCAGTAATTGATTATTGACTATTTACTACTCGCCATGCTGCGCCTGTCGCAGCAGGTTGACTATTGACTATTGGTTTTTTAATCCGTGCTACCTGTCCTGAGCTCGTCGAAGGAATCCGTGGTGAATTTTCCTCTGCGTCCTCTGTGGCGATTAAAAATCCCTGCCAATCCGTGGTTCGTTACGGTTTACAAAACCATTGATGTCGGGGCTGGAAAAGTGTATATTACTCAATTCGTTGAAGTTACGGGTTTTAGATGGAGGATTTTATTGTGCGAACAACCGAATGCTCCGGCTGGACGGCAAAGGCGCTTTCTTTTGCTGTTGCGATTCTGTCAGCGGTTATAACCTGCACGGCTGCCGCTGTGGACTACAACGATATCTCGCAGTATTACGGCTTTGACGATATTGAGATAATCAAGCTTGACTGGGACATAAAAAACCTGCGGGTGGCTGATTTTAACGGCGACGGCCGCAACGATATTATCGTGGTGAACAACCGAAAGGCCAGAATCGAGATTCTGATTCAGAAAGCAGCCATAGGCCCCGAAGAAGAAAGCATAGCAGTTGACCCGCAGGACGCGGATATAAACGCCATTACGGCCCCCACCCGTTTTCAAAGACACAGCGTACCGGTTTCGGAAAACATCTTCAGCTTAGTCTGCGGCGATTTGAATTCGGACCAAATGCCGGATTTGGCTTTCTACGCCGAGCCGAAAGGGCTGTACGTAATTTTGCAAAAGACCCCGGAAACAACCGCACCCAGGTCTGATAGCCTGCTGTGGCACTCAAAAAAGAAGTTCAGGATTGAGGACGGTCTTCGCGGTTCCGATTCGCTTGTATGCGCGGACCTGAATAATGACGGCCGGCGTGACCTGGCCTTAGCGGGCCAGAAGGATGTTTACGTCATACTTCAAAAACAGGATGGTACGCTGGCTGAGCCGGTCAAATACCCCGCCGCCGAAACCATACTCGGCATCGAAGCGCCGGATTTGAACGGTGACAACGTCAATGACCTCGTGCTTGTAACAGCCGACCCTGAAAAGCCGCTGCACGTGCGATTCGGCACCGCCGCGGGACAATTAGGCCCGCAAATCCGCTTTGCCCTCGAAAAACCCGCTGTACTGGAATTCAGAAACATTGATGATAAAACCGGCTGTGAAATACTTACTGTTGATGCGATAAGCAGGCGGTTGATTGCCTACCGTTTCTCCGATGAAAAACTCAAAGACAGCGACTGGCCGATTTTGTTCTACCCTCTGCCGTCCGGCCCGGAATATACCCAGCGGGACCTTGTGCTGGGCGATTTCGACGGGGATGGCCTCACCGATGTTATCATAAGCGACGGCGGCGCCGCTGAACTTATCTTCTACAGACAGACAGCCGGCTTCGGACTGGCTGAACCGGTAAGATTTCCCGCCTTCTCCGGTATAACCTCCATAGCCGCAGAAGATATCGACGGTGACCACAAGGCCGAGCTGGCGGTACTGAGCGTAGAGGAAAAACTAATCGGTATAGCCAAATTCGATAACGACAGATTGTGCTTTCCAAAACCGGTTGATTTAACCGGCGAACCCGTCGGGATGGAACTTGCCGATGTCGATAATAACGGCGGCATAGATTGTCTGTACATATCCAGGGATGTCAACGACCTCAGGAGCCTGCAGGTAATTTACGATTTTCATTCCAAAGCCGCAAAACGAGGCACGCCTGAAACTTCAGCCGGCCCGAAACTTGACAAGCTCGCCTCCAATCCCGAGGGAATGAAATGTGTTGACGTTGACCAGGACGGTCTGCAGGACCTGTTGATATTCGTCAGGTATGATTCACCCATACTAATCCGCCAAACCCGAAAAAGGCATTTTGAAGTCGTGGATTCACCGGCATCGCAGGCCAGTTTAATCAAGGATGCGGGCTTACGGTCCATAGCAGTTGCCGATGTTGACGGCAAAAAAGGCAGGGAGCTGCTTTTGGCCCAGAAGAATTTCGCAAGGAGCCTGATTTTCGCTGACGGCGGCAAATGGCAGATTCTTGACCAGTACAATGCCGCAAGCACCGAGAACAAGATATGCGCAGTCGGCGCTTTTCACATTGACCCTAAAACAGGCACCAGCCTGCCGGACATACTGTTACTGGACGGCCAGAATGGCCGGCTGCAGATACTAAAGGCCGCCGCCGACGGAACATATCGTTTCGAAACCGAATTGGATGTTGGCAGGTGGTCTGTGGCCACTCACATGAAAATGCTGTTTGCCCGGCTGACCGGCAATACCGAAAACAGCATCCTGCTGTTCGACAGCGAAAAATTTGCGATTATAACGGTGCCGACCGGCCGGAAATCGCCTGCGCATCTGGAACAACTGTTCGGTTACGAGACTAAAATAAAAGACGGTGCCTACGGAAATCTGACCGCCGGTGACATTAATGCCGACGGCTGTGAGGATATAATAATGGTCGAACATAAAAACAATCATATTGAGATACTGGCACTTGATTCGCAGCTTAAGCCCGTGCCGGCGATGCGATTCAAGGTGTTTGAGGAGAAAAGCTATCGCGGCAGCAAAGACCGCGACCAGTCCAGGGTCGAGCCCAGGGAGCTTAAAGCTGCCGATGTCACCGGTGACGGTAAAGCCGACCTTATAACTATCATTCACGACCGTATAATTATTTATCCGCAGGACTGAATGGTTATGAAAAACTGAAAATGGCCGAACCCGGAAAACAGGTTTTTGTCGCGCTCAGCGGCGGTGTTGACAGCGCGGTAGCGGCGGCATTACTGCTTGAAGAAGGCTTTCACTGTGCGGCGGTATTTATGATTACCAACGACCGGTTTGATGCCGCGCAGGCAAATGCCGAAAAAACCGCCCGCAAACTGCATATCAGACTGCATATTCTGGACCTGCGTAAAGATTTCGAGCGGATTCTGGACTATTTCTGCGCCCAGTACGGAATGGGACGAACACCAAATCCCTGTGTATTCTGCAACAGGATTATCAAATTCGGCAAGCTCTGGGATTTTGCGCGTGCAAACGGCGCAGCGATGCTGGCCACAGGCCATTATGCAAAAGTGTTTACGGGCAAAGACGGCATCGGCGTGTACGCAGCCGACGATTCGGCCAAAGACCAGTCATACGTGCTGGCAATGATTGACAGGAAAATACTGCCTCACATTATCCTGCCGATGGGTATCTATTCGAAGCAGCAGACCCTGCAGATGGCAGGGGGGTTCGGCCTGGATTTGGAGCATTGCCGGCCGTCTCAGGAAATTTGTTTTATACCGGACAATAACTATCCCGCCGTAGTTGAACAAAGGTGTCCTCAATCGGTCAAACCCGGAAATATCGTTGATACCGCCGGCAATGTCCTGGGAAAGCACAACGGGGTGCACAACTTTACAGTCGGCCAGCGAAGAGGCTGCCGGGTTGCTATGGGAACGCCCTGGTATGTTGTTGCAGTCGATGCAGAAACCAGCACCGTCACCCTCGGGCCAAAACAGGAAGTTATGCATAAAAAATTAAAGGCAAGCCAGGTAAACTGGCTCGTTGACCAGCCAAAGGCCGCTTTCAGGGCAACTGTTAAAATAAGGTATAATGATACAGGTACTGCTGCAACCGTTACCCCCGAGGGTGATGGCGTTATCGTGGAGTTTGACCGGCCGGTATCTGCTATAACCCCCGGGCAGCTTGCCGCTTTTTATGTCCAGAAGGACAACGATAAACAACTTACAGGAGGAGCCTGGATCGACCAAGCCCTGAATTAAGCTAAATAAAGCTGCCAACACAGAATTTATCTTGCCCAATCACGGCCATCGGGTATAATCAGCCCGTTCCGGCATTGACCTGAACATCGGCAGACCAAGCTCGGCTTGCCGCGATGCGTCGCACGCGTCGCAGCGGGTTGGTAGAGCGCAAAAGCTGTCTTTATCCGGACTTCTTAAAAATATCAGCCGGGTAAGAGGGGCTGTTTTTTATGCAGACAAAAACTCTGGGTGAATTGGCGGATTACGTTGGCGGGCGCGTCTGCGGCGACCAGGCCATCAGAATTCACTCAGCATCCACACTCGGCCGCGCAGCAGAAGGCCAGATAAGTTTTCTGGCAAACAGCAGGTATGAAAAACAGCTTCGGACAACCAAGGCAAGCGCGGTAATTGCAGGCAAAGAAATAGCCGACTCCAATGTACCCCTTCTGATTACCGATGACCCTTACTACGCCTTTATGCAGATTATGGTACTGCTGCACGGCCACCGACAGCACATAAAAACCGGGATAAGCCAGCACGCATATATCTCAGACACCGCCAAAATCGGGGCAGACTGTGATATACACCCGTTTGCTGCCGTTGACAACGACGCCGTTATCGGCGATAACTGCATAATATATCCGGGTGTTTATATCGGTCAGGGGGTCCAGGTCGGCAACGACACCATTATATATCCCAACGTTACCATTTACGACGGCTGCAAAATAGGCAGCAGGGTAATCATAAACGCAAACTCTACTCTCGGCGAAGACGGTTTCGGTTACGCAAGTCACGACGGCGCCCATCATAAAATACCCCAGATTGGCTCGGTAATCATAGAGGACGACGTGGAAATCGGCACATGCTGCGGTATAGAGCGCGGCACGCTCGGCGCCACGGTCATAGGTCAGGGCAGCAAACTGGGGGACCTGGTTGCCATAGGGCACGCAACAAAAATAGGGCCTCATTGTCTGCTGGTTGCCCAGGTGGGTATTGCCGGCTCAACCACGCTGGGCCATCACTGTATCGTCGGCGGCCAGGTGGGCATCGTCGGGCATATAAACATCGGAAACAATGTTACAATTGCCGCACAGGCCGGCGTTATCAACAATGTACCCGACGGAATGGTCATTCTCGGGGCACCCGCAATTGAGGTTAGTAAGGCAAAAAGAGCGTACAGCCTTATCGAGTATTTGCCCGATATGCGCCAGAGTATCCGTGAGATGGAAAAACGTCTGGCTAAGCTCGAGAATTCTAAAAAACCTTGAGCAGTCTTTTCATTGTTACCGCTGCGGTTGAGACAATGACCTCGAACCAGAATACACTCGGCCTGATTGCAGGAAGCGGCAGGCTGCCTTTTCTTGTGGCCAACGGCGCCAAGAAAGCCGGCTTAAAGGTCATCTGCGTGGGCCTGGCCGGTAACGCAATGCCCTCATTAGCCGGCGAGGTTGAGATTTTTTACAAGGTTGCAATTGCCAGACCCGGCGGCTGGATACGGAGGTTAAAAAGACACGGCGTCGATAAAACCGTTATGGTAGGACGTGTTGCAAAAGAAAGAATCTTCACCCCCTGGCGCATCTTGCGATACCTGCCCGACTGGCGGGCGATTCGAGTATGGTACTGGCGATTGAGACGCGAGAACAAGCAAAGTGATACGCTTTTAACCGCCCTGGCCGATGAACTGGCTGCAGGGGGCATCATACTGGAGAACTCAACAATGTATTGCAAAGAACATCTGGCCACCGCCGGTGCACTGACCTGCTTACGGCCCAGCGGTACTGTCAGGGCCGACATTGAATTCGGCTTACGGATTGCAAAACAACTGGCCGGCCTGGACATAGGCCAGGCTATTGCCGTTAAGGAAAGGGAAGTCATCGCCGTAGAGGCAATAGAAGGTACCGAAAAAATGATTCAGCGTGCCGGTCAACTGTGCCGGTCGGGCGGCTGGACGCTTATAAAGGTCTCCAAACCAAATCAGGATATGAGGTTTGACGTACCATGTGTGGGGCCGGATACTATCACAGGCCTGGCAGAGAACAAGGGT
>Ga0307379_10012832_pt1 | contig 10890 bp, 3 predicted proteins | sample UN2MG_FD_202237 | JGI IMG/M metagenome (GOLD analysis project Ga0307379, IMG submission 202237) | Soil microbial communities from Risofladan, Vaasa, Finland - UN-2 | ecosystem: Environmental > Terrestrial > Soil > Coastal area > Acid sulfate soil | place: Finland: Risofladan, Vaasa | collected... | reverse complement strand
CTGGCAACGAAAGGAGGTGGGTTATCGAGAGAGGGAAGATCGTCTGATCGTACGCTACGGGCGAGATCTGAGGCCGAGTCCACCGGCCACGGGATCATCGCCATAGGTCAACGCCCGATTTGGTATGGTGTCCATTGAGCCTCCTTGACAGCGGTCTGGCACACGGTGAGGGCGGAGCTCCCCCGGCTCCGCCCTCACCCCTTAATTGTTTTGTACCGGTAATTGTTTTCTTGCGTTCTGAGCGCTCGTGGAGGTTGGTGACGGCGTCCTGGATGAGCATGGGTATACTGACCTCCCTCCTGGCGTGCCCCAGCCTGCGTTGGGGTTGCAACGAGCCTTGCTGAGGTTATTGTATCACAGGCAGGTCTGGGAGGCAAGTGCGCCGGACGTGGTGAACGCTGCCCAGTAGTAGGGGTGTGCCAGGGGACAATCCTCAGGGCGAAGCCGTTCCCAGTACTTTCGCCACTTATCCAGGTTTTTCAGCCAGGGGGTTGAGCAGGGATCTACGCCACTGGCCTGTATCCTGGCTGCTGCAGCGTCGTAAACCGCCGTCACCCGGGTCAACAGTTCGTCGCGCTTGAGATCGCGCAGCCAGCGTTGTGCGCCGCGCAGTGCTTCGGCAGCGCCTTCCTGTTCGATCACGTGCCGCCGGTAGAATTCCTCCATCAGCAGCGCTGTGGATAGGTCGCTTACTCTCCACAGGCTGCTGACGACAGTCGGCACCCCGGCGTGGATGAAGCCGGAAGGCAGGCCGACGTATTCGTCGGCCAGGTCACCAGGGTCCACCAGGCCGGTCTCGCATGCGCTCAGCACGACCAGGCGGGTACGCGGCAGTACCAGGCCTTTCGAAGCGGTGGCGGGATTCGCCTGATCAGATGGCGGACCTTTCAACATGGTTTCGAGGGTCAGCAGATCAGGTTTCGCCAGCCACAAGGCGGACTGCAATGGTTCTAGAAGGTTAAATTTGCCGTGGCACGCAAAATGGGCATAGGCGTAGCCAGGCGCTTCCGTGATGACGGATTCTCTCGTAGCCCGATTCACCTTGCCGCCACCCAGTATTCGAGCCTCGATGAAAAGGCCGGCGATCCGCTCCACCTCCACGCCTGCCCAGGCCAGGTCACCGGTAGGATTGGCGACCGCGAACAGAGAGCGACCAGGCGGCTCCGGGCGCACCTGGGCCTGGCAGTGGTGGAGCACGTCGAAACTGGGGGCGTAGGAGATTTCATAGTGGTCCAGGAGATAGTCGCGCCCGGTTCCATTCTTCTCGTAGCAGGCATGCAGGGGCAACAGCGAGAGCCCCAGGTTCGGCATCAGGACGATCCGCTCGACCGGCAGGCGGGCCAGTTCCTGGTGGACCGGAGCCAAGAGGCACTGGTAGACTTGAGCGCAGGCTGGCTCGAGGGTGGAATCTGTCCATTGCTTACGGCTGGCATAATAGTCCACCAGGTACCCACCGGTAGCCTGGCCGGAGCCGTCTACCTGGACCAGGATGTGTTGCAGCGTATCCCGCTTGAATTCTTCGATCAGCCTGGCCCGGATGCGCCCATCGGACGAGCGTTGCCAACAATCGTCCGCAGAGGGTTTCTCGCCTTCCATTGGCTGGGTCGTGACGATGAAGACGAGTGTGCCGGACTCGGTCACGTTGAAGACGACCACGGCCGTGCGCGGAGGCAAGGCTTTGAGGGCGGCCCGGATGATCGCTTGGGTGTTGCCGGCGGGCGGGGCGCCCTGGGCCAGCAAGTCGGCCAGGTAGCGGGCTTTGGCCCGCTCGGTGTACTCGAGGGCCGGCCACAACTTGTCCAGGCGCAGGCAGCACAGGACCGTGTGTTTGTACAGGGTTGCCCGCTCCTGCCAGAACTTGACCCTCGACTCGACGTGTAACTGCTGGCGCTGTTTCTCGACGACCTGGATGGCCGCCGCGTAGTGGCGAAAGGCCTCTCGATCCCGCTGCTGTGTCGCGCACAGATCGCCCCAGCCGTAATGGATGCGCCATTGCGTATCCACGGCGCGCTGCTTCTTGGCCAGGGACAAGGCCTCCGTGTAATGTGCTGGTGCTTCCTCCAAGCGCCCCAGTTTGTGGCAGGCACTGCCCAGGTTGCTCAAATGGTCGCTCTGGCTGCGCCGGTCGTTCCGTGCGCGGGCGATGGACAAAGCCCGCTCGTGACAATCTGCTGCCTGACTCAGCCAGTCCTGGCTTTGACGCTGGTCTGGTTCTCGCCTGGCCTTGACCTGGTAGAGGTTCCCCAGGTTGCCCCACCGCTGCTGCTCACCCCGGTGGTCGTGATACTGGCGGGTGATCTCTAACGCATCCCGCAAGAGTTTCTCTGCTTCGTCCAGCCTCCCCCGCTCGATCAAGACGTTGCCCAGGCTGCTCCAGAGGCGTCCCGTGCCGGCCTGGTGGCCAGTCTTTCGACTGAGGGCGATCGCTTGCTGATAGTCCTCTTCCGCCTCGGCCAGGCGCCCCAGGAAATGGTGGGCCTGGCCCAGCCCTCCTCGGGCCGTTTCCTGGCCCCGTAGATCGGCGCATGCCTGGCTGATCGCCAGGGCGCATCCGAAGGCTGCCAGCGCGTCGTCGGCTCGCTCCTGCGCCAGATCTATCCTGCCCAGGCCGCTCCGGGCATCGCTTTCGAGTTGGGGAAACTTTCCCTCGGCCAGCCTCAGTGCCTGGCGATACTCTTCCATGGCGGCGTCAAATCTGCCCTGGCATTCCCATATCTGGCCCACGTCGTGCCGGATCCACCCGACGGCCTCCCTGGCCTCGGGCATCGGTTCAAAGATTCTGAGCGCTTTCCGGTAGTGATGGAGGGCCGGTTCCCACTCGTCTTGTTGCAGGTAGAGCCATCCCAGCGTGTAGTGGCAGTCGCCCCGCGTGGCGTTGCTACCAACGCGTCGGGCGGCCTGGCAGTTGAGGGCGGCCAGGATAGTGGTCTGTGCCAGGTCGCGGTGAGGCTGCTCCCGGTCACGGTTGGCCCACGCGCGGATGGATGCATCCAGTTGGTCAACGATGGTATTGTTGACTCGTCTCAGGATATCTCTGGTGGCGACCCGTTTCCGGGCCTCCTCGAGGGACAGTTTGCCCTCCACCACTTGTTCTGCCAGATGCCGGATAGGGTTCTCGTCATTTCCGCTGGAAAGCATAACATTTCCTCCGGGGTGGTTGACGCTCCTCAGTAGTTGCGCAGGACGATGGGCAGGTAAGCGCCAAAGGACGTAGCCATCGTATGGGAGTCCATCACCGGTGTGCCAGCACCGTTGCTGGCTGTGACAGTGACAATCTGTTGGCCGGAGCTGTGCCAGGCGAAGGCAGCGGTGTCAATCAAGCCGCCGCCCGTGTTTGTCAGCGGGGCTTGACCCGTGGCCTGCCAGACGTACGTGATGGGCAGGGTGGTGGTAACAGGGCTGACGGTGGCGGTGAAGGTATAGGTAATCCAGGCCAGGCCCTTCACCGGGCCACTGATGGTCACGCTGGCGGGCGAGACAGGCGTCCGAAGGGCGTAGACGCCATTCCCGGTGCCCAGGTACAGGTTGGCGTCGCCGCCGCCCGGGCAAAAGGCCAGCGCCCCTACCTGCGAGGCGGTGCCGCTCAGTCCTCCGTAGGGATCGGCTGCCCAGGTGTCGCCGCCGTTCGTGCTGACGAACAGGCCGGTCGTGGTCCCGGCCACCACGTGGCGGGCGTCTGCCGGATCAACCGCCAGGGCGTAGACGTCGTGACCAGCCAGGCCCGTGCCCCAGAGGGTCCAGGTATCGCCACCGTTGGTCGATGTGTATGGCCCCTGTGCCGTCCCGGCATAGACGGTGCCTGCTGGCGATCCGGCGAGCAGGACGTTGATGCGGGCGGGCGGCAGGTCTATCGTGGGCGTGTACCAGTGCTCTCCGCCGTCAGTGCTACGGTACAGGCCCCAATCGGTCACAGCCAGCAGGGTGCTGCCGGCGAAGGCAAGTTCGGACACCAGATAGCCAGGCAGGGTGCCCACCGGCCCATCCCAATTGGCGCCTTCATCCTGGCTGACGAACAGCCCCATCTCGGTACCGGCGAAGAGGTGGGCGGGCGTGGCGGGGTCGGCGGCCAGCGCGTAGACGTCGTTGGCGGCCAGGTTATTGTTGGAAGGAGCCCAGGATGCGCCGCCGTCCGTACTTTTGAGTACCCCGTCGTACCAGGTGCCTGCGTAGTAAGCGGTGGAGCTGGCGATGGCAATCTCGCCTACACTGGCGGCGTGTACGTTGCTCCAGGTCCCGTGTCCGGGGCTGGTGCTGCGGGACAGGCCCGCGTAGAATCCACCTGCCAGCAGATAGTCGTTGGTCGTACAGGCCAGGGCGTACGTGCTGCCGTCGTCAGTCAGGGGTGTCCAGCGGACTGGGTCGGTCTCCATACTCGCGATGCCTGGTGGTGTGTCACGTCTTCCTGCTGGAGGCTCGGTCCAGAGCCACCAATCATACGGATTCCACCAGAGCCAGGGAACCCATTGGCGATACGGCGAGAAGGCCCGCGTATAGTACTGGCTTGCCGGTGACTGATTCGCGGTTGACAGACCAGACTGGTATGCACTTGAGACCTTACCGGCCATTGGCCGCAGCCCCGTGGGATCGCTGTATCGTACCGGGTTGTCCAACGCGTAGGCGTAATCGTTGAGGCTTTGCGGTTGGAACAGGTTGCCGGGCCAGGGGTCCCGGGTGAGGAAGCGCCCGCTGGCAGGGTCATAGTAGCGGAAGCCCATCAACAGCATGGGCCAGGCGGGGACGCCGTGCTGGTAGACGCTCCGCTGGCCCACGAAGCGGAAGGGGTTCGGATCAATCCCGACGGCTTGTGCGGGGCGGCCAAAGGCGTCGTAGCGGTAGGCAGCGAACGGACGGCCGTTACGGTCCGCCAGGAAACGCACGTTCTCCAGGCCGTCGCCGTGGTAGGCAGTGAAGCCGGTCTGAGCCGCCTGACGGCCTACCAGCAACCCGTCGCCGTACAGGTAGCGCTCCGTCACCTGGCCCAGGTCGCTGCTGCCGCCGAGGAGGAAGTCGAGCCCGTCGTACAGGAAGCCGCGAGTCTCACCTACCCCTTGCACAGCCAGGCGACGGCCGAAGGCATCGTAAGTGAAGCCGAGCGTGGTGCGATCGGGCAACGTCAGACCGGTCAGCAGATTTTCGTAGTTGTAGGTATAGTCGTAAGTGCCACGGGCGTTCCGCCAGGAAACCAGGTTGCCGTGCGGATCGTAGCCAAAACTCTCGCTCCCCCGGCTCTGCAGTTGGCCGGCAGCGTCGTAGGTATAGTTCACAGCCCCCCGCGGATCCGTCCGCCGGATCAGGTTCCCTACCGGGTCATAGGTATACTCGATGCTGAAGCGGGGGTAGGCTTCGGCCGTCAGGCGGTCGAGGGTATCGTAGGTATAGGTGGTGGTGAACGTGTTCATGGGTGTGGTTTCGTTGATCGCGATGGGGTTGCCCTCTGCGTCATACCTGTAATTGTACGTGGCGACGGTCCCCCCGCGGCTATCCTGGTGCCACACCTGCGCCAGGCGACCGGCGGCGTCGTAGGTATAGTCAGCGCGAGCGCCGCCGGGATCTGTGATCCGCGTCAACCGGGAGGCGGCGTCGTGGCGGAAACCGACCGCGATTGTGGGACTTGCGGTCTGGTCAGTCAGGGTGATCAGGCGGCCTGCTGCGTCGTAGGCGTACCGCTGGTCGTGCAAAGCGGTCGTACTCCGGCTCACGCGCAGGCCACTTCGACGACCAGCCGGGTCGTAGGTGTAGGAGAGGGTCAGGTTGCGGCCGTTGTCCGTCGCCGTGCCCAGGCGACCCACGTCATCGTACGTGTAGTTGGCGCTCCACTGGCTACCGTAGGTGGCGGTGGTCGTGTTACCGGCTGCGTCGTAGCCATAGGTGACGTCGGGGCCGCTAGGGTAGTCTATGCCGGTCAGCCAGCCGAGGGTGTTGCGTGGATAGCGAACGTTGCTGCCGTCGGCACGCCTGAAGGCGACCACGCGGTCGGCGGCATCGTATGTCAAGGTCACCCTGCGCCCCAGGGGGTCCGTGATAGCGATTAGCCGCCCTGCCCGATCGCGCTCGTACGTGGTCTGGTGGCGGCTGGCGTCGGAGATGCGCACCAGGCCGTCGTTGGCATCGTATTCGTAGTCCGTGATCCCCGCCAGGGCATCGGTCACGCGGGTCAGGTTGAACTGGGCGTCCCAGGCAAAGGTAGTGGTATGGCCACTGGCATCGGTGACCCGGATCAGGTTACCGTTCGCGTCGTACGTGTAGCGGGCCTGGCCGCCCAAGGGATCGGTGACCTGGAGCAGATTGTCGGTGGCGTCGTAGGCGAACTGCGTCGGCTGGCCGGTACCGTCGGTGAAACTGACCGGGCGTCCCACGGAATCGTGGCTCCACCGGACGACCTCACCCAAAGCGTTGGTCACCTGGCTCAGGTTGCCATACGTATCGTAGCCGTAGGTGACAGTAGCGCCGGCAGGGTCCTGGGCCTGCGCCAACTGGCCCGTACTGTCGTAGGTGTAGTACGTTGTGCCTGCCAGTGGATCGGTACCAGCGGTCAGGTTGTGATGCCTGTCGTAGGTGAACTGCCAGGCCTTGTCCCGCTGGTCGGTGTAGCGGATAGGGTTGTCTGCGCTGTCGTAGGCCCAGGTCGTCGTGTGGCCCAGCGGGTCTGTGGTGGCAGTACGGTGACCCCAGGCCTCGTAAGCGAAACGGGTGGTCTGCCCCAGGCCATCGGTGCGGGCGATCTCGTGGTCGGCTCCATCGTAGGCGATGGAGGTGTGGATGCCCAGGGCGTCTTCGATACCTATCAGGCGGCCCCGCTCGTCGTAAGAGTGCGTGGTCCGGTAGCCCAGCGGGTCGGTGACGATGGTGTGGTCGCCGCCGTAGAGCAGGCGGGTCTGGCCGCCGCGCCCGTCCACCTGCGAGACGGCCCGCCCCAGCGCGTCGTACTGGTTGTTCACGTAGGCCGTGCCAAGCGGATCGGTGATCCCGGTCAGGCGATGGGTAGCGTCGTAGGCGTACTGGGTTACCCCACCCTGGGGGTCTGTATGGGCCTGCAGGTTCCCCTGACCGTCGTAGGTATAGCGGAAGGTACGGCCCAGCGGGTCGCTGACTTGGCTGAGGTGGCCCAGGCCGTCGTAGGTGAACGTGAGACTGCGCCCGACCGCGTCGCTGACCTGGGTGAGCCGGCCGAGGCCATCGTAGCCGAGCGTCGTACGGTTGCCGTTGGCATCGTCGAAGGCAGTGGGGCAACCACTGGTATTGAAGTATGCGCGCGTCCCGTTTTCCCAGTCGAGCGTAGCGCTGCGGTCATCGGCGACGGTCACCAGGTCCAGGTTGCTTCTTCCGGCCGGTGGCTGATATGTGCCGTCGCTCAGGCGCACGTGGGCGGCCACGGTGCCATCGGGTTCGCTCAGCGTGGCAGCGTTCCCGGTGATCTGGGCCATCAACCAGTGGGCCACGGTGACGTCCATCGCAAAACGCTGACGGGGAATAGTGGTCAGGTCAAACAGGTCCATGCCCACACGCGCGGCCACCAGCGCCGGCGTCGCTTCCAGGGCCATGCGGCCGCCAAAGCCTCGCACCCATTCGGTGCTGCTGTAGAAGCGGGTATTGTAGGTGTGGCTCCAACCGTAACCCAGGCTGCTGCCGGCAGTGCGCCGTGAACTGGCGTAGAAGCGCTCGAACTCCAGCGGGATGCCCCGTCCACCCAGCGGCGCCAGGTCCTGGTGGTGGTACACGAAAGTGCCGGTGGCAGTGTCTATGGGATCGGAAGTGATTGTCTCTGGGCCACGTGTCAGTGCGCTTGGATCCTGTCCTACCGCGGCCACAACGGCTGCGACTTCATCGGTTGCCTTGTCCCGTTCCGCCCGTGTGCCAAGTTTTTCCTGTTCGGCGCCACTGCCACCAGTGATCAAAGGGGAAGTCAGCGCAGCAGTTGGGTTAAGACCGCCTGAAATCATATAGCCTGCCGAGCCCGATTCGGGGTCAAGTGCGATCCAGGCCGAGCCTTGCCAGTGGAGGTAAGTGAGCTCAGACTGGTGGACCACCACGTCCCAACCTGCCGCAACGTAGGCGGCGATGGCGTCGAGGATGTAATCTGGATGGTTCAGGTTGGGACGGACAGTAGCCCAGTTGCTGGCAGTGGCATAGTAGATGCGTTGTCCCTGTTCGATCGCCAACTTGAGGATCTGGACCGTGGAGACTGCACGGATGGGGCGCAGTTGTTCCACGATGGCGTGTTCGGTTGCCGAACCGCGCATGCCGGCAGAGAAGAACCAGGCCCGTTCCCGGTTGGCGTTGGCCGGATTGGTGGCCGAGGTGGCACTGGCGAAATCGAGCCGCACGTCTACTGTGTGAGAAGCCGGGTCTAGCCTCACCGGGCGACCCAGATAGTCCACCCAGACGATGAGATTGCGCGAGGCGATCAACATCGAGAAATGGTGCAGATATGCGACCTCGGCCAGGCGACCGTCAATCCGGTCTCCCCTGTCCACCTCGTTAAAGTACGATAGGCCGAGCAGGTGGATCATCTGGCCCAACACCCGCTCGTCGTCAGGGTCCGGGACCTGTGCCATGGCCTCGTTGAGCAGGTCCACGTGGCGGGCCAGCGCCCGGTTGGAGACGGTCTGCAGGCGCATCGGCAGGGCGTACCATTCGCCTGCGGTGAGGTACTGTGTCAGGCGGGGGGACCAGCCTGAGATCGGCGTGGAAATAGTAACCGAGAGCAACTCCCAATCTCCCAACGCTAACGCACTGCCGGTGGCCACGACTTGCCCGCCGATGCGCAGTTTGGGGACCACGTTCACCAGGTAGGCCGGGTAGACGTTGTAGATGCCGCCACCATCCGACAGCCGCTGGCAGTCGGCAGGGGTGGCGCATTCGTAGAAGATGGTGATCCGCTCGCCAGCGACGTCGTCTACGTTGACCCTATAGTTGATGCCCGGCAATTCGATCGTCATCGCGTAAGCAAAGCTGTTGGGGATGTCGTTGGCCGACCCTGACTGCTGAACTACTGTGTAGGGCAGGGACGAGGGGTAGGCGGTGGAATCCACCAGTGCAATCTGCCGCCCGCCGATTAGCCCCTCCGTGTAGGTGAAGGTGTCGCCACCGCGCAGATAGTTGACCAGGTTTCGAGCGTAGGTGGCCAGATCGGTGCGCATATTGGCCTGGTTGAGGTTCCACACGTAGTTGGAGGTGATGGTTGCGCCACTTTCAGCACGGCTGATGAAAGTAGGCAGGTCGTAACTCATTAGGGAGCGTAGGTTCTTTCCCGCTCGCTCGCTGTACGCTTTGAAACTGGCATCCAGGCTGTGCCAGGCTCCTCCATCCAAGACCTGGATCCAGATGTGGGTAATCAACAGCGTGCTGCCCTCGTCGGTCGTCGGTATCCCCCCGTTAGCAAAGACGTATCCTACAACCGCCGGATCGGTAACGTCCACCCAGTTCATGGCGGCCGTCTTGCTCAGCCGGACGTTGCCCCACACGTAGCGGGTCTGGAAGCCGGCCGCGTTCAGCAGCGCAGCCAGCAAGGCGGCCTGGTCGAAGGCATTGCCGGCCCCGGCCAGCAGCGTTTCGCGCGGATTCTTGAGCAGGCCCCACGATGGGATATAGTCCACGTAGTTACGGACGTAGTCGTAGATGGCCAGGGGATCGTTCTCCAGCCCTGTAGCCAGCGCCTGGATCTCGGCGGTGATTGTAGGTACGGCCTGGGCCGAGATAGGACCACCGGAGACTACGTCTGGCTGCTGCAAGAGGCGACTGATCTCTTCGCCCACCTGCAAGGGGTCCCGGGACGGGAACCGCACGTTCAACCGGCCAGGAGGCACCTCGTCTCCCAGTTCGGAGACCGGGATGCCGCTAGGTACGTAAGGCCCATCTGGTTGAGTTTGCGCTTGGCTAGAGCATGGACGTAGGGCTACGATGACCAAGACAAGAACGAGAAGACTGGTCAATACTTTGTGCCGCTGCATGGGTTACCCTCCTACCAGGCGCTACTTGAGGTGTACAGGTGCCAAACAAAGAGCCGACTGCCCGCCGGTGCAATTGCCAGCAGGAGGTCGGCTCTACGTCGTCTACGATGCCCTCCTCGGAATGTGCTTGAGGTGAGGCAGGCTCATGAGTAGATTACTATACTACTCCGTAATTTTACCACGGGTTGGCCAAGTGCGCAAGTAGAGACTCCAGAACTCCCCTGACTTTGAGCAAAGATTGCTGATGGGTAACGCCTGTTACCCCTCCCCCGAAAGAAGGTCCTCCAAAGGCACGCCATTCACAAATAAAGACACCCGGCTGACCGTCGAAAACTGGAGCGCCGTCTCCTCCAGTTGCGCCTCGACCCTGGGGCTATCGCATACGCCCCCCAGCATCAGAGTGCCGCTCAGGTTCACGACGGCCTCTCCATCCTCGAGCGTGACTCCCTCCACCCGCAGGTCGGATTGGTACAGCGCGTTGTAGAGGCCAGACTCCCCATAATACTGGTCCTGGATGGAGAGGAGCGCTTCGAGCGCTGCCCGCAACACCCCCTGCGTGTGGGGGACCACCACCTGGACCGGGACGGCGCTGTCGCCACAGCCCACCTCCTGGCCCGCCTGGCCGCCGTCTTCCAGCGCGATGAGAAAGACCTGTCCTGCCCCCTGCTCCCTGCCCCCTACAGATTCTCGATCTCCACCGGCTCCACCCGCTCCGTCAGTTCGAAGCCAAACACGCGCGAGTAAAAGTACAGTTCCGCGTCGAGCGCCCGCTTGATGTTCTCGGCGCGGCGGAAGCCGTGCTGCTCCCCCTCGAACGGCACGTAGGCCACCGGGATCCCCCGCGCGCGCAACGCCTCGACCATCATCTCGGCCTGGTTGGGCGGGACCACCCGGTCCTCCAGCCCCTGGAAAAAAATCACCGGGCAGGAGATACGGTCAG
>Ga0307379_10012830_pt1 | contig 10893 bp, 12 predicted proteins | sample UN2MG_FD_202237 | JGI IMG/M metagenome (GOLD analysis project Ga0307379, IMG submission 202237) | Soil microbial communities from Risofladan, Vaasa, Finland - UN-2 | ecosystem: Environmental > Terrestrial > Soil > Coastal area > Acid sulfate soil | place: Finland: Risofladan, Vaasa | collected... | reverse complement strand
ATTAGCAAATCCGATAACCTGGTGGATTATAGGAATAACAGCAGTAATCGCAGCCATTGTATTGCTCTGGAAGAATTGGGAAAAAGTAACAGAATTTATCAGCAGAAGTATTGATTGGATAGGAGAAAAGATTAAATGGTTAGGAGATGCCTTCAAGTGGGTAGCCGAGAAGCTGGGAATATACAAAGAGAAAACAGCCGAGATAGTGGAAGAAACAGATAATCTAAAAGAAAAAGTGAGCGAAACCAAGGGAGCAATAGATGATCTGGCCATAACAGAAACAGAAGCAGAGACTGCAGCCAGACTTTTAAAAGAAGAGAATATAAAATTAGGTACTTCCTTGGATGAAGTAGGAGGGAAGGCATCAACAGCAGCAGAGGGGGTAATGGGATATGCGGATGCAGCAACCGAGAATTATATTCAATTAGCGATAAAAGCGACAGATTCATGGGCGGATTTTTATGCCTTCTGGGAAGCGGATGCCAAAAGGACAGCAGAAAATATAATAGCGATTAATAAAGAAGTAGAAGCCTCCACACCGAAACCAAAGCCATCGAACTTATATAAAATTGTAGATGCTGAAGGGAATACCCTGGGATTACAGAGCGGGAATATATTGAGCCAGGCTCAAAGAGATGAAGGGGTTACATTAATTAAATTACATGAAGGGACCTGGAAGGTTAATACAAGAGTACCAGGAGGGGAAGGGATAGCACTTTTAAAAGATAATGAGGTAGTATCACAAGGTACACCAGGAGGATGGAAGGGAGCGACTAATAAAATTGAATTAGTGATACAGGCGGGAGCTTTCCAATTCACAGGTAACAAAATAGATGAAAGCTCAATAAGAAATTCAGGAAAAATTATATTTGATGAACTTGTTACTCAATTCCGAGCGAACAATATAGTTTTGCAAAGGGGATAATATGGATATCAAATTGGGGATTTTAGGAGAAGAGACGACATTTGAATACGTGTTAATAAACTATGGATACCAGATACATGGAACGATACATACCACAGCGAGCGGAGCGAAAAGGATACAGTATGCCAAGGAAGATAAATATATTTTTACCGTTTCGTTAACTTTCGTACAAGAAGCGGTATGGACAGCATTAATGGCAAAAAAGCAAAATAGCAAATCAAATGACCTTAACTTAATTATAGGAGAAGATAACTATACTGTTCGGTTTGCACCAGAGACCATACCAAAGATACCAATAGCGGGTACAGCCCAGGGATATGATATTACTTTTAATTTAATCGAGGTATAATATGCAGAATCTGCAAGGTTTGATTGTTAGTAATTTTGAAAATAAAGCAAATATAATATTAGGAAAAGCAGAGGTAGACAAAGATGGGATAGGGAATTTTGTGGAGCTGGAAGAGATAATCGAATTTAGTATTCAATCCAATATAACCAACATCTTCCAGAATACCTGTGCCTTAACCTTCAATCTTACCCTTACCAACACCGGGGATAAATATTCGCTTTACAACAAAGGAGCGAGGTATTACGATTATATAAAAGAGGGAAGGAAGATAAGACTTTATATCGGAGCAAGGCTGACACCAAGTGAAGGGGAAGCAGCAGATTATTATTGGAGCTGGGTATACGGGATCATAGACAAACCGACTATGACATACGATGAAAATTCCGAAATGTGTTTTATAAGCGGAAGAGATTATATAGCCTTTCTATCAGAGACTTATTTAAAAAAGCTCTGGTGGGGAAAGAATAAGAAGTACGATGTAGTAGCAAACCAGGAAAAATACGCAATGCCGAGCGACTGTACCGGAACGTATCGGGTATTTTTAGATAAGACCGGAACGCGAAAAGCCTTCAAAGAGATTACTTTAAATAGCGAATACACCTACGACTGGCAAACTAACGAATTGGTATTTTTAATTCCCAGCGTACCATACGAGAATGCAGCGGGATGTTTATGGGTTTATTATCATACAGCAATTAATGTAGCGACTTTAGTGGGCGATCTTCTAACCGAGGCAGGGATCATGAATGCAGCGGAAAGATATCTCTGGCTGGCCAATACAAATCTGTGCACACCGACAACAAAGACCGTACAAAGAACCTGGTTCAATTCGGGAACTAATTATATCACAGCCATAAATATGCTAACCGAGGTAGCGACCATATACCGATTTTACATTAATGGAGAAGGGAAACCTTGTTTTAAAAGAATACCATTATTAAGCACGACTATCAAAAGAATAGACGATGCGGAATATTTGATTAAGAAGACAGAGGAAAGACTGGATGAACTTTATAACCATTTTATCTTAATAGGGGAAAAAAGGGAAATGAAAAAGATGAATCTTTCAGTAAGGGTTTATACCAGAATTTTAGATATGAAAAAGTTCGGACAGATTTATGAAGGAACTTTACGCGGTGCGGTATTAGATGATGGTGGTAGCACTCTAAAAAAGAAGGGCTTCCTTTGGGAAACAGGAGAAGAAGTGCCAGTAGGAGAATGGTATGATTACAGTTCGAGTATAGGTTATTTTTCGCATTTTATAACTGATTTAATTGCTGGGACTGAATATAGATTTTGTGCTGTAGCGGAAAATAAAGCAGGGGATAGAAGACAGACAATCTGGATTTACTTTGTAACTCCGGATGGGGAGTAAAAAATGGCTAATCCGATAGTAACAACATTATCAGGTAGAGATTTAGATAATAATAGTATAGTCTTTGAAGGCACTAATACTCTTAATGATTGGGAGATAACTGCATGGGGATTTTGGTCTTATCTTAATAGTGCAGGAGAAGGAAGTAAGGTTTATATTGTGGCTTCTGGAACTCCTGTAGCAGGAGATTTTGCTAAATTCAAAACTGGATTACTTCCCTATTCTTTATATAAATATCAAGCTCGTTGTTATTATCGGAAATGGGAAATAAATGAAGAATACCCAGAGGGACATTGGATTTACATAGAGGTCTTTGGAGACTGGGTAGATTTTACCACTCATGCCTATTCTACTACCCTGCAGGTATTCGCTTGTAATATTAATAAGAGCACAGGAACAGTAGTATTCTGGGGGTCAATAAATACTCCTGATGATGGTCATGTGGTAGAAAGAGGCTTCCAATATGGACAGACCAAGACTCCCGGTTTAAGTGTCAGCGAAACAGGTTCATTCTCAACTACAGAAATGTTTTCTTTAACTGTTTATGGATTATCTCTTAATGAAGATTTTTATGTCAGGGCTTATTTAAAAACTGCTTCTGGACATTATTTTTATACTTCTGATGGAGACGACAGAGGATGGGCTAAATTTACGACTAAAGTATTAACTAAAGATATAGTAGTATTATCAAATGCTGGATATTACCCATCGCTTTCCGAAGATTTCTTGAGAGTATTTAATAAAGATGGACAGGAAGGGAATGCCTTCAAATTGCCTTCAGGGCAGGGAACATTATCAGTAACGATAGATGGGTTAGGTAATGCTTATTACGGGTATGCTTTAGATGGCTCTGGATATATAGGAAAAATAAGATTAGTAGATGGAGTAATTATAGACTATGGAGCAGTGGATAAAATCCCCAGAGGAGTATGTATCGGATATGGAGATTTTATTTATACTTTAGAATCGGATACTGCGGCTAAAAATGCAATTCTTTACAAAAGAAATTTGTTAAATTTTGGTGAGATAGCTCATATAACTTTGGTATCTACTTCCGCTTACTTCTGTGGGATAACTGCTGATGAGATAGGGAATATTTACGTGGGAAGGACTACTACACCACAGAGGATAGAAAGATACGGACTTTATACCAGTCATGATATTATTGATGTTACGACTTACCCTATCCATAATATAGCAGGGGTAGCCAAACATAATATATCGGGTGTGCAGAGTGGAGAAGCAGGGACTTGCCATTTTCAGATAGCAGGGGACAATACTTTAAAGTTTAAAGCTGGAGCAAGTATAATCATTACAGGAAGCACAGGGAACGATGGAACTTATACAATAAGAATAGATTCGTATTATTCTTTGGGGAGTACATATATTCCAGTTAATGAAGCAATACCAGATTTTAATGCCGATGGAATCCTTACAAAATCAGGAGATAATAGCTTTAGAATAGCAGGGGATTATATTGCGGATTTGGAAGAAGGAGAGCAGGTCAAAGTAGAAGGAAGCACAGGGAATAATGGGACGTATACTATCTCAACAGGCGGATCTTATCTTGAGAATGGGAATACGGTTATCCCAGTAGATGAAGCAATCCCGAATGCTACAATAGATGGCACAGCGACAGAAATAGGGGAATATAGCTTTACCATAGAAGGGAATCATGTATTAGAATTTACCGATTTAGATGATATTACGATTGCAGGGAGTACTGGGAACAATGGAAATTATCCTGTGGCTGAATTTGGAGCTTACAGAGAAGGGGAGAATACCATTATCCCAGTTCGTGATATTCCAATCCCAGACCCGACTCCCGATGGGACTTTAACTTTGGCAGGAAGCGGAACAATAATGGGGAGTTTAAATTCATCTACTCCATTAACCTTTGGTGGTATTGCTATTTCTGGTGGAGATGAATATGGTGATTTTATTTATGCAGGAGCATGGTTTGATTTACCCAATAAGACAAATAAATATTTTTCTGCAATAGAAGGATGGTGGCCTGAACCTGATACAGATTGGTATAGTGCAGACTTCTTTCATGTAGGGGGATTTAAGGATAAGGTAATTGTAGAAGGCACACCATATATTGGTTATAGTAGAGCGTTGGCTTGCTATGATGAAAATGGGATAAAATTATGGAAAACGGATATAGTTAGAGGGATACAAGATGTATCAGGATATCCTTATCCTGGTGAAGCCTCCGTAATAAATACCAAAGCGGAGAGAGACTCAACCCAAACCGCAATTAGACTGTATGGAGAAATTACTGAAATTATTTCTTCTGATATAGTCGAAAAAGGATTCGAATATATTATTCAGGATACAGAGCCAGAAGGGGAAGCGACTGGAATAGAGGTTATAAAGACCAGACCAAGTTATATCCCAACATGGGGAATAGGAGAATATTATGCTTACGAATACGAAGGTAATAATGTAGGGTTTTGGGATAGATTATACAATCTTGAAGAAAATACCATTTGGTGGTTTAGGGCATATTGCAAAGATGATAAAGATAACAAATTTACTGCTGGAGCTTGGATGAAAAATGTTCCGACTATGATAACTTATGAATGCACAGAACCAGGAGCACAGGAAGCTACAGGGAATGGGGAAATGACTGACAAGGGAGCGAATATTGTAACCAGAAGAGGTTTCAGAATAATAAAAGAATATGAAGGGGATTTAATGGGGTTGAATTACTACGACAGTATATTTGGAGCATACACACTTATAGGAGAAATTGAGATGGAAACACTCACAGGACCAGCAGGAGCAATAACAGGTTATATTTGGAGAGGAACATTTTATAGGGATGCACTCTGGCCGAAGAGCATAACACCAGGGTATTTCGAAGTAGGCATTTATGAGAATATAATAGGAGGAGGAACGAGCGGAGAGGCATTTGGGATTTATCTAAAACCAAATGATGTCTACAAAATAATAGCGATAGCAGTAAACCAACATGGGATGGGATTTGGAGAAGAGGTAGATTTGGCAACCGGAATAAATATATTGCCGAGTGAAGATGATGAAATCGTATCAGAAATATCAGCGGAAAAAACCATTACCCTGGGAACTATCCCAGAAGGGGAAACCGTAACCAGGATAGGGATAAGGCTGGGAAGGACAGAGGGATGTACCGACATTCATGTATATGAAAATGGCTCATGGGGCAGCGGACAGAGTCACACTTTTTATATTACCGGATTCGTACCTGGAGCAACTTATTATAAGATGCCTTATATTATATTAAACCATGGAGATTATGAGGAAGAGATCCTTGCCATCCCGGATTACAGGGATCCCGAGAGGCTGGAGGAATGGTTAACAGATTATCCGCTGGAAGTATTCCCGGAGGTAGAAGATGAAGACGACCTGAACCAGACCGTCATCGATGCTTCAGTAGGAGATATTTCTTACCGGACGATCATAAAAGAAATCAAATGCGAGAAGATAGGGGACCAGAGCTTTATTGATAGGTATGGCAGGAGAAGAAGCCAAACCATAAACAATCACCTAATTCAGAGCAGAGAGAATTGCAAAACAATTATAGACGATTATATAAAAAGATTCCAGATACTGAAAATGAAGGTAGAGATAGACTATGATATCCCGATACCGTTCGAGAGGGAAGACGTTATTTTATTAGGAGATGGAAAGCATAAATTAAGAGAAGATGGGGAAGGATTAATACCTTGTAAAAATGATGGAGAAGGGGAAGTACTCCAGGAAGATTTTATTTTGGCTAAAATACGGAAGATAGATATCAGATATATAGCAGGATTAGAAGTAATATTACCATTAGAATTGGAGGTGTAAAATGGAAAATCATAAATATACACAAGAAAGTGCCGGGGGCGGAAGGGTAGCCGCGGAGCTGGATTATGCAGATGAAATAAATATGTTTAATGAATTAAGACAGATAGTAGAAGACCTTGCTATTATCGTAGGACAGGTAAAATTAGGGAATACGCAATACCCAGCAGATCAGACCAGCGGGATATTGGCTACCAACGTAAAGAAGAATAATTTTGAAGCAGTTACATATCCATTAGTAACCGATGACGAGACCATAGGATACAGCAAGGGGAGCATGTGGATATATGATGTAGATGCATATATTTGTACCGATGCTACAGAAGGATTCGCAATATGGAGGGAGATAATCAATGAAGAACCGATATCTTAAAATAGCAATTATAGCAGGTTTTATAGCATTATTATTAATAGTATTATCTATTAGAGTCAACGCACAAACGACTAAAGAGCAAGTGGAGCAGTTAAAATTATTAACCGAAATATGTGTAGATATAAAATATATAAAAACCAACATCGATGAAATCAAGCGAAATAATCTGACAGCAACCAATCAAATAATAGTATTAGAGAACAGGGTAACCAGAGTAGAAGAAAGACAGATAACCATAAAAGAAAATTTGGTAGACATATCAATTAGGAATAATTGGTTTTTGGGTTTGGTTGGCTCTATATTATTGTTAATGCTAACCATGCAGATAAGGAGAAATAATGCCCACAAGAAAGGGAATGGAGAAGAGAATAATTAATATAATAAAATCACTGGATAGAATTATGGACACCTGGGATAATTTAACCTTACGAAGGACTATCGTAAACATTTTTACAACATTGCTATTTACCCAGATCATCATCACCACAATACTGTGGGTATTTGGCCGGGATATTTCTACAAATTGGCTGGGGATAATCGGGGTAGAATTCGGAGCATGGGGAACGATTCTGGCCTACTATTTTAATTTAAGAGGTAAAACAGATGAGCAGAATATTCGGAATAATATTGAGCAAACTAATGAGGGAAAAGAGGAGTAAGAGCATGAACAGAAGGGAAGAATTAAGGAAGATGGCACGATGCCCTTGCCCGCTCTGCAGAGGAGAAATAGAGGAGCAGGTTATCAATGTAGTCATGGAGCTGGAAAGACAAACCGGGGAGGAAGCAAGAATAACCAGCGGAAACCGATGTGAAGAATATAATAAGAAGATCGGAGGGTATTCAGATTCACCGCATATCCCGAAGCCAAAAGGGAAGGCAGTGGATATGCAGATAAAAGGAATAAATAATATAAAGCTGGCCTACGCAGCCGAAAGAGCAGGTTTTAAAAGGATAGGGATATATCCAAACCACGTGCATGGGGATATAGTGGACCCGAGACCATCAAAATATTGGTATTTAAAAAGCTACCAGAGCACAGCAGTATATTCTAAAGGGATAAAAACACTAAAGGAATTTCTGAATAAATTAAAAAAGGAAGGAGGACTGAACCAAAATGATGACCTGGATAATACTTTTATTAATAATAATCGTTCCAACATTATTTCTTTATTTCAATAACAGAGGGAAGAAGAAGGAAACCATTATCGAGCCGAATTTTATACACGTATTCCCGGACTATCCCAAGAGCAATCCATGCGCAAAAAAGGCAGGAGAAACCATAAGTTTTATTGTGAAGGGATACAAAGATAGCGAATATATAGAAGAAGTAGAATTAAAAAAAGAAGATATTAAGTGGCAGCATCAGAATTATGTAGGAAAATTCGTACTTCAAGCAGGGAACGTGATATATTATCAAATACCAAAGGAAGCAGACAAGACCGGGAAAGTAGTATATATATCTGCAACCTATCACAGCTTAAAAGATGCAACCTGGATAAAGATAGCTATTTAAATCGATTTTAAGGGGGGTCAAGCGGAAAAGGATAGATAACCATAGGCAAGCCAAAGGAAAAGAATACAGACGGGTTCACGATGTTATTTGACGGGTAAATGAATAAAGGAAGGAGGTGATAAGATGACAGCAGTATATATTATTATAGGATTAGCCATTTTGTTTATAATTAGCAGAAAAAAGAAAAAAGCAAAACCAGCAGGGGATATTTGTGCAGACTGCATACCACTGGGAAGCGATGCAGGTTTAAGGAAATTATATGTATACCACAATGGGATAAAAGTAGAGCGGAATGAGACCATGATAACAGATGAAAAGGAAACCAGATTCACCATAAAAGGATTTGACATAGAAGAAAACGAAGTGGAGCTAAAACCAGATTTTATGACATGGGAAAAGAGCTGCCAGGTAGTTAAATGGAAGAATGAAACAGGACTGGAGAATATTGTTACATGTTCATACAAAGGGAATCCGGAGAGAAACGTCTGGGTTAAATACAATAACTTTACTTTCGGATGGATGATTCAATTCAAATAAAAGGAGGAGAGAGAGATGAAATATTTAGAGATTACATTTATGGTTATTTTGGTAATGGCAGCAGTTTATGTTATCTTTAATTTTAAAGATTTTTTAAAAAGCTGGGGAGCTTGGACTTTAATATTAGTAAAAGGAATCTGGAACGGGATACGATGGGCATGGAAGAAAATAATAGGAATATTTAAAAAGAGGTGATCAGCATGAAAAAAATAATAAATATTATTCTGATAATTTTAATTATAGCGATATTGGCCTTTGCAGGATACAAAGGATACCAGAGATACCAGGATTGGAGAGCAGACAGAAATAAGACAGTAAGCACCAAAGAATTAAGATTAATAGAATTGCTGAATGACAATCAGGAAGCGATCGTAAAACTTTATAGCAAGATATCGGAAGTAGAAAAGAGGGTAGTAGGAGAGACCCTGAAGGAAACAACTGTAATCAAAGAAGAAGCTCAAACATATGAAGCAGAGAAGGAAAAATTAATTGAATTGAGGAAAGAACCAGAAGCCAATAAGGAAAAAATAGAAGTAGCCAGGATAGAATTTGAAGAACGGATAAATGAATTCCAGGCAAGCAAAGATAAGATATTAATCAATACCGGAGAAGAAAAGATAGTTATATATGAAGATGATCAGGGGAATATGGTATCACTCGAAAGCGGGATAACCATAACCAGACACCGGGATGTAAAAGAAGTGATAAGCGAATTGAAAGCGGGAGCACAAGTACAGAAGGAAGAAGAGAAGAAATACGAGATGGCCTTTAGTATGGTTTATGATTTAGACCAGAAGGATTATTCCCCAGGGTTAAGCTATCAACTATGGGATTGGAAAAACATAAACCTCAATATTACCGGATACGATTTTGACAACATAAAAGCAGGCCTTGATTTATGTTATAATATTACCAACAATATAATCGTAGGAGCAGGGATAAGGCTATTTGAATGGGAAGGCTACCAATTTAGTTTTGACAAATATTACCTAAAAGCGGGAGTAGAATTCAGCTTTTAGAAAGAACGAAAGGAGATGATATCATGGGAAGATTAAGTGTAGATGCAGCGAATAAAATGCTCGACCACATCCTGAAGACCACACCCATGGACGTACCAACAAATATCTATGTAGGACTTTGGAATGGAGATCCGGAAGGAGCGGGAACGGAATGCCCTGGAGCAACCTATGCCAGAATTTTAGCAAACGGGTGGACCAACGCAGCAGCCAGAGCATTGAGCAATGAGGCCAAATTAGAATTTGCAGAGTCTGGAGCGGACTGGGGAGACGTAGATTATGTGACTTTACACGATGCCATAACCGAAGGGAGTCTACTGGGGAAAGACGACATCATATTGATGACCGTTAATGTAGGAGAAAATCTTTATATTGCCATAGGGGATATAGACGTTTCTCTGTTAGCAGGCGGGATAGGAAATAGCTGGGCCAATTTCTTCCTGGACCACATATTTAAAAATACACCATTGTCTGTACCGACCAATATATATGTAGGATATGCTACAGCCACACCAGAAGATGATGCCTCGGGGATAGCAGCAGGAGAGCCAAGCGGGAACGGATATGCCAGGGAGGTTAACGATGCCTGGGACCCAGGAGCAGCAGGGCTCGCAGATAACACCGGAGCGATATTATTCGATGCCTGTGAAACTGCACCGCATGGGGCTATTACTCACTTTTTCATATCCGACCATTTAACCTTGCAATTAGTAGCGAATTTAATATTCCATGGAGCATTGGATGCAACGATAAATATCGGAATAGGAGATCAGCTCAACTTCCCTGCAGGGGATTTAGATATCGAAATAGATGGAGCATAAAATAGATAAGAAATAGGAGCAGAGGGGAAAACTTCTGTTCCTATTTTAAAAATATTTTTAAGGAGATAAAATGCCTAACATATTTTATTTAGATTATGAATTAGGGAACGATGCTAATTCTGGAGCTGACTGGGCGAATGCTTGGAAAACTTT